>Ga0075029_100000193_pt1 | contig 32043 bp, 20 predicted proteins | sample LitLauG_LLR_2013_FD_71391 | JGI IMG/M metagenome (GOLD analysis project Ga0075029, IMG submission 71391) | Freshwater sediment microbial communities from North America - Little Laurel Run_MetaG_LLR_2013 | ecosystem: Environmental > Aquatic > Freshwater > Creek > Sediment | place: USA... | reverse complement strand
GGCCGCGTCGAAAGTTTTCAGTCCGGAGCGGGCGGCGGCGATCCCGTATCCATCGCAACCGATGACTACGCGTCAGTCCTGCTGCGCTTTGCCGGCGGACTACGGGGAGCGATGACGGTGTCACAAGTGACTGCCGGACGTAAAGCGATGCTCGAGTGCGAGATCAGCGGGTCGGAAGGCACGCTGGCCTTCAACTCCGAGAATCCTAACGAACTGTGGATCGGCAGACGGAACGAGGCGAACCGCATCCTGTTCAAAGACCCGGCTCTGATGGACCCGGCGACTCGCCGCTACTCAAACTATCCTGGCGGCCACACCGAGGGCTATGCCGATACTTTCTTCAACCTGTTTCGCGACTTCTACGCCTACATTCGATCGGGCGATATGGCAGCCCCTCAATCGTTCCCCACATTCCAGACCGGACACGACGAGATGCTGCTCTGCGAGGCAATCGCCGAGAGTGCCCGCTCCCGCCAATGGGTGCTGTTGGCCTGAAATTCCAAGACTTATTCCGGCGACTCCTGGACGCTGGCCGGCCACTAAGCCGCAGCGTCTCAATTTTTGTAACTAATCCACGCGTAACGAATCTCAATTTCCTCGGGGGAATTCTATGCTACGCATAAGCCGCATGTGGTTGAAGACAGTTCTTGTTCCGTTGGCCCTCGCTGTGACCGGATCTCTGTGGGCGCAAGACCCAAGCGCTTTGACTTGGAACAAGTTGAGCACCACTCGCAATCTTCCCGCACGCGCCGCGTTCGCCGCAGCCTACGATCCCATCAGCAAGCTGGTCGTGCTGTTTGGAGGCCACGATCAGAACACCTATCTGGATGAGACCTGGGTTTTTGACGGAAAAGGCTGGAGCCGGGCCACGACCCTCGTGCACCCCGGCGCGCGCACCGCGAGTTCGATGGGCTACGACAGCAAGATCCACAAACTGGTCATGTTTGGCGGGGTTTCGGGAAATACTTTGCTCAATGACACATGGCTGTGGGACGGCGCCACTCGGACCTGGAGTCAGGCCAGCCCCGCCACCGTGCCCCCGGTGGAAGTAGCGCCAATGATGTTTACCGATCCGGTCAATGGGCACGCCATGATGTTCGGCGGCTACGGTGGCCGGTTCTATTCGCGCAGCACCTGGAGATGGACGGGCAGCGACTGGAAGGAATTGACTCCCAACAATTCTCCCTATCCTCGCAATTACGGCGTTGCGGTGCTGGATCCGATTCGGAAAAACGTGGTCGTATTCGGCGGAGTGTCCGACATCTGGATCACCGATAACACTTGGACCTGGGACGGCTACAACTGGACCGAACAGAATCCCGCGTTGCAGCCGCCGACTCTGTATCACACTACCGGCGCCTTTGACCCAACCCTGAAGGAAACCATCGTCTTCGGCGGCGGTTACGGGGGCCAGGACCAGAACATCACCTGGGCCTGGGATGGAACCAACTGGACGCAACTATCGCCCCTGAGCGGGCCAAACCCACGCGAGGAGTTGGGCACAGTTTGGGACGCGGCCAGGGGGCAACTCTTGATTGTCGGTGGCGCCGATGTCGTCGGTACAACCGTGAAACAGTATTTTGGCGACACTTGGTTGCTGCAACCTTGATGCTAGGGCCTCGGGGAAATATGGCGGAGAGAGTGGGATTCGAACCCACGTTAGAGTTTCCCCTAAACACGCTTTCCAAGCGTGCGCCTTCAGCCACTCGGCCATCTCTCCGGAACCGTTCACGGAAGGAACCACGAACTTCAGGAAGCGAACCGTGCCAGCCCGGAAGCGGCTGGCCTTGCCCGCAATTCATTTTATGGTGGTGGGGCGAAGTCCGCAACTTTTGCGGCTACGATGATCTCGTGTCAGCAGGACGAACTAGTGGGATGGATCTGGACTGTCGGACGTTGAAGCTCCGGCACCCGCTGCAGCTGCGGCGGCGGCCGGGCGCGGTTCGGTGACGCCGGCAGGTCGTTCCGGCGCTTTGATACCGTCAACGATGTGGTGGTTCAGGCAATAAAGCGCGAGCTCCAGGCGGTCGGCCACCCCGAGTTTGTCGTAGACCTTGCGCAGATAATTTTTCACCACCTGCTCGGTTGTGCCCACGCGAATGGCGATTTCCTTGTTCTTCATGCCCTGCGTCACGCAGGAGACGATCAGCGATTCTTTGGGCGTGAGTTGCACGCGTGGACGCGCGCCGGCCGGCCGGTTGCTCTGGTTGCGGAAGGCTTCCATCACCCAGCGCAATCCCTGACTGTCGAGCCAGTGTTCGCCGGCAGCGACCTTGCGCAAACACTCGAGCAGAATCTCCGGCTCCACTTCGCGCGTGACGATTCCGTGCGCGCCGCGGCGAAACAACTCGAGCGTCAGTCCCTCGTCGGCGGTCTGCGTGACCACCAGCACGCGCATCGTGGGGCACTGCCGCAGGAATTCCGCAACGGCTTCCACAGGATTGGGCGCGAGCGCCGCTTCAAAAATCAGAACGTCGGCCGTGAATTTCTTCACCGCGGACTGCGTCTGGGCCAGCGTTTCCGCCTGACCAACCACGCGAATGTCATCCTCGAGGGCGAAGATCTTGCGCAGCCCGGCGCGAAAAATCGCCTGCTCATCCGCCAGAATGACGCTCAGCGCCTGGCTTTTGCCGTTCAGCAGGCCGCCGTCGTTCGCGATGATGGAATTGCTCGCCATTATCTTGTTATGACCGCTCGAAGTGGTATTCGTCGATCACGACGCCAACCCCTCGCCGGCCCTGGTCTTCAAAGCTGCGCACCACCCGGCCGCGGCAGTCAATCTGCACGTCGGCGGACGAGCCCACAACTTTGCCCGGCAGCAGAATGGTGAAATCAACCGCTGATCCCACAGGAACGTCGCGGTCCATCGCCAGCAAAACACCGTTGGCGGAAATGTTGCATGTCTCTGCGATGCAGGGGCCCTGCTGGCCTTTTACCGAAGCGCTTAATTGCAGAGGGAAACGCGGCGCGCTTTGCATCTCCGCAAAGTTCCCGCCGACGTGTTCCATCATCGACTGATCGTTGTCCCGTTCGACTCCCACGAATGCGCCCTTTCTCGCGCTCGCGCCGTCACTTGCATTCACCAGCGCGAAAGCTGCAGAGTCTGCCGCAATGTTTGCAGACTACAGACTGGAACCAGGCATGCAAAGTTACCGAAGTCATGGAACGATAGGGTGTAAAGCCTTTTTTATGAATGGATTAGACGCGATTGGACGGCCCGCGCGAGCAGTGGAAAGTGGGAACGGCTAGAAGCGGGTCACTTCGGTGAAATTGAAGTTACGCACCTTCATGGCGGGCACCACCATGTCGAACGATTCTTCGCCGCAGGAGCGCACCGGTTCTCCCATTTGCTCGACACTGGAGAGCATGTGGACCAGGCTTTCGTTAAATCGGAAATTGCGCACTCCGCACTTCACGCGGCCGTCTTCCACCAGGAAGGTTCCGTCGCGGGTCATGCCGGTCAGGATTTTTTCAAACGGCTCGACTTCGCGGATGTACCACAGGCGCGTGACCAGAAGTCCCCGCTCGGTGGACGCGATCATCTGATCGACGGTGCGCGGATCGTCCGGCGGCGCGAACACGATGTTCATCGGCATCTCGCCCATTTCGTTCGGCAGCGCAAAACCGTGTCCCGTGGCGGCGACCGGGCCGGCTTTGTCTTTCATCTCCGCGCGGCGCATCTGTGCCGCGGTCGCGCGCGCATACGTCACATTGCGGATAACGCCACGCTCCACCAGCGGCAGCCGTGTTCGCTTCATGCCTTCGCCGTCAAACGGTGCGCCCGCCTGCAGCGGGTGAGCGACGTCGTCCCAGATGGTGATGTTGTCGCCAAACAGTTTGGTGCCGATGCGCCCGGTCAGAAACGAACGCTGATCAAGGATCGCGGTGCCGCTGAAGTCCCAGAACATGAAGCCAACAATGTCGAGCACGGCCGCAGGCTCGAGAATCACGGTGTACTTCCCCGCCGGCACTTCGCGCGGATTGGCCGACTGGCACGCCTTCTCGGCGGCCACTTCCGCGAGTTGCCGCGCATTCACGCGCGACGCATCCGGAGAATTGCCCTTCTGCCAGCCCGACGAACTCTCGCCGATCATCGTGACCGAAACCTCGGCGAGAGTTTGCTCATGCCAGTCGGAGAGGCCGCGCGAATTGAAAATCCCTTCGTAGGATTCGGCGCTTGAGCAGATTCCCGCCGTGGTCAGCCGGTTCTTGCTTGCGACTTCGACGATCTTGCCGGCCTGATCCGCCCGCCACGCGGGAGTGATGGCGACAGTCTCGGCAAAATGCCGCGAGGGGATGGCGGTAGCGCGATATTCGCCGTTTGCGCCGGTCGTCGCTTCCCGTGCGTCAGGCATGGGCAGCAGGTCAGGATCTGAATTCTGTACTCGCGCCAGGTCTTCACAAGCCTTGACCACGCGCCGCAAGCTGTCGTCGTCGAGCCGGTTGGTGCTGGCGCGCGCGGTGCGGCCATCGAACACGGTTCGGACGGAAATGCTGACGTTTTCTTCGGCGACATTCTGATGAATCACATTGTTGGCAAAGCGCGTCAGCGCGAAGGTCCCGCCGGAAAACAGTACCTCAACCTCATCGGCAGAGGAGAACCTCCGTATGCGGTCAAACGTATCGGCGGCCTGGTCTCGGGTCAGCATGCCTCGGTTAGTTTCCTTTGTACGCCGTTCCAACTTTCACCTGTCGGAACCGCGACGGCGCCGCGCCATGTCCAGTTCCCATCACCTGCTGCGGCTGGCCCTTGCCGCAGTTAGGAGTTCCCCACAGCGTCCACTCATCGCGCGAGCAAATTGCGTCGAGTGAATTCCAAAACTCCGTCGTGATGCCGGAATACGACGGATTCTTCAGCATACGAACCCGCTTGCCGCCCTTGATCTCCCAGCCGATTTCGCATCCAAACTGAAAATTGAAGCGCTTGTCGTCAATCGACCAGGAGCGGTTGGTCTGCATCAGAATTCCGTGATCGGTCGACGCAATCAGTTGTTCCAGGCTCAACGGCTTCTCGCCGGGAAGCAGGCTGATGTTGGTCATACGGATCATGGGCAGGCGGTTCCAGCCTTCGGCCCGGACGGTGCCACCAGAGCGGGTTTCGCCGATGGTGTGCGCGGTTTCGCGCGAGCTGAGATATCCCGTAAACAAGCCGCGCGTGATGATCGGCGTACATTGCGCCGCCACACCTTCGTCGTCGTAGCCAAATGTTCCAAGGCCCGGGCCATGCTCCTGCCGCGCGTCGGCCACCACGTTCACCAGTTCGCTGCCATAGCGCAGCGTGCGCAACTTGTCGAGCGTAAGAAACGATGTGCCGGCGAAATTCGCCTCCATGCCCAGCACCCGGTCCAGTTCAATAGGATGCCCGACCGATTCGTGGATCTGCAATCCCAGCTGCGAGCTGTCAAGAATAATGTCGAACACGCCTTCCGGACATTGATCGGCCGAATGCAGCGCCACCGCTTCTTCGCCGATGCGGCGCGCGTTCTCGATGAGCTTCAACTCTGCAATCAGTTCATAGCCTTTGTTCTGCCACTGCCCGCCGAACGAATTGGGATAAGAGCGCTTCTGGATTTCGTTTTCCGCAAAAGAATAGGCCGCATAACCCGCGCCCGTCGAGACTTTCGTCTGATGAATGTCCGCGCCTTCCGACGATAGAAACCATTGCTCTTCGCGATTGCAGTTGAGATTGGTTTCCGCCAGCGTCACGCCGGCCACGCCGCGCAGAGTCGCGTCCAGATCCAGCAGCAGGTCCATGTTCTCGGCAATCGAGATCGAGAATGGATCAGTCTTGTAAGGGGTCGTCCAGTCGGCCGTCACCGGCTTCTCCGGCGCCAGTTGCACATCCGAATGCTTCACCCTTGCTGACGCGCGCGCAATTTCCACCGCATTGGCAGCCGTGGCTTCCACCGCGGCGCGCGACATTTCCGACGAAGCCGCGAAACCCCACGCTCCGTCGGCGATCGCCCGCACAGCGCAGCCCAGGGACTCCCCGTCCGACGCGCTGCCCAGCTTTCCGTTCTTGGTCGCCAGCGCGCGCGAACGCATCGCAACGATTCGCGCATCGGCGTAACTCGCTCCGCGCGACACCGCCGCGTTCATGGCCCAGCTTGCCGTTTCTTTCATAGGAAGACTTCAGACTAACTTATCGGCGTAATATTCGTGGTAGATCAGGTCGCGATCGCAGCCGCCTGCACCGCATGATGCACCGCCAGCAGCTCTTTCAACACTCCACGGAGCCTCTTCGAGTCCAGCGCATTGGCCCCGTCAGATTTTGCCTGCTCCGGGTTATCGTGGACTTCCATAAACACACCGTCCACTCCCGCCGCCACGGCCGACCGCGCCAGCACGGGAATGAACTCAGGCTGCCCGCCGCTGGTCGCCGCTTCGCCCGCCTGCGACGACGGAAGCTGCACGGAATGCGTCGCATCGAAAACCACAGGGGCAAACTCACGCATGATGGGTAATGCGCGCATATCGACCACCAGGTTGTTGTAGCCGAAACTTGCGCCCCGCTCGGTCAGAAACACCTGCTTATTGCCCGCATCGCGGCATTTTTCCACCGCATGGCGCATGTCCCACGGCGAAACAAACTGCCCCTTTTTGATGTTGACCGCGCGGCCGCTCAAACCGGCTGCAATGATCAGATCAGTCTGCCGGCAGAGGAATGCGGGGATCTGCAGCACATCCACCACCTCGGCCACTGCAGCCACATCGATCACCTGATGAACGTCGGTGAGCACGGGCACCCGCACTTCATCCCGAATTTTTCTCAGAATGCGCAGGCCTTCGCTCAACCCCGGGCCGCGAAAGCTGCGGATCGATGTGCGGTTCGCCTTGTCGTAACTGGCTTTGAAGATGAACGGAAAGTCGAGCGAGCGCGCCACCCCTTTGATGATTTCCGCCATGCGAATGGCATGCTCTTCGCTTTCAATCACGCACGGGCCCGCGATCAGGAAGATTTCCCCGCCCCCGATGCGCACGTCGCCGACATGAAACGAATCCATCCGCAAATCCAGCTCCTAACGCTGCGCCACCCGCTCCGGCCGGTGGAACATGCCAACCGCGGCTTCGGTTTTTTCCGAGCGCCGCTTCGCGCCGTGCTCATACGAAGCCTTGATGAACGAACTGAACAGCGGATGCGGCTCCAGCGGCTTCGACTTGAACTCGGGATGGAACTGGCAGCCGATAAAGTGCGGATGGTCGGGCAGTTCCACGATCTCAACGTAGGTCCCGTCCGGCGACGCGCCGGAAATTCGCATCCCGGCCGCCGTCATCGGCTCTTCATATTCGCGGTTGAACTCGTAGCGGTGCCGGTGGCGCTCGCTGATCTCGAGCGCTCCGTAAATTTTCGCAGCCAGCGTCCCCGGCTCGATCTTGCAAGTCCAGGCGCCCAGCCGCATCGTGCCGCCAAGTTCCTCCACCCCGCGCAGTTCGCGCAGCTTATAAATCACGCGATGCGATGTGGCCGGGTCAAACTCACTCGAGTTTGCGCCCTCCAGCCCAACTACGTTGCGCGCGAATTCAATGCAGGCTGTCTGCATGCCCAGGCAAATACCGAAATAGGGCACATTGTTTTCGCGCGCGTACCGGATCGCGATCAGCATGCCCTCAATACCGCGCTTGCCGAATCCTCCCGGCACCAGAATTCCGTCGTAGCCTTCCAGTTGCGATTCAAACGTCTTGTCGCCGGTCTCAAGCCCCTCGGCCTCGATCCAGTTCAGTTGCAGCTTCAGGTTGTGCGCCAGCGCGCCATGTACCAGCGCTTCCTTCAAAGACTTGTACGAGTCTTCATACTCAACATATTTTCCGACAATGCCGATCGTCACCGTGTCTTTCGGGTTGTAGCAGCGGTGAACAATGTCTTCCCAGCGCGAGAGGTTCCGGTCCTTCGCGTCCACATGCAGATACTTGAGCACCAGCGTGTCCACGCCTTCATGCGCGAAGTTCAGCGGGACTTCATAAATGGAAGCAACATCCTTCGCCGTGATGACGGCTTCTTCTTCCACGTTGCAGAAAAGCGCAATCTTGCCCTTGATGTCTTTCGCGAGAAAGCGGTCGGTGCGGCACAGCAGAATGTCGGGCTGAATTCCAATGCTCAGCAACTCCTTCACCGAGTGCTGCGTGGGCTTCGTCTTCAGTTCCTGCGCAGCCGCGATAAACGGCACCAGCGTCACGTGTACAAACACCGTGTTCTCGCGCCCCAGTTCCTGGCGCATCTGACGGATCGCTTCCATGAACGGCAGCGACTCGATATCGCCGACCGTGCCGCCGATTTCCACGATGGCCACATCCACGTCCTGCGCCACTTTTTTCATCGCGGCTTTGATTTCATTGGTCACATGCGGAATCACCTGCACTGTCTTGCCCAGGTAATCGCCGCGCCGTTCCTTCGCGATGATCTGCTCATAGAGCCGGCCGGTGGTCCAGTTGTTGTCGCGCGAAAGGCGCGCGTGCGTGAAGCGCTCGTAGTGTCCGAGGTCGAGGTCGGTCTCTGCGCCGTCGTCGGTCACAAACACTTCGCCGTGCTGAAACGGCGACATGGTGCCTGGGTCCACGTTCAAATATGGATCGAACTTCATCAGGTTGACTTTGAGTCCGCGGCTCTCCAGCAGACACCCGATCGACGCCGCCGCCAATCCCTTGCCCAAAGAAGACACAACTCCGCCCGTCACAAAGATGTACTTCGCTGGCATCTCGACCTCGCTCTAAATTGTTTTGGAAAATTGATGCAGGCTGGGTGCACGATCAATTATGCCAAACCTTGCCGCGAAAAGAAACGAAGAATCGCTGGTTTGACGAACCTGTCTCGCATCGGCGAAAATGAAATTTGGGTTCTTCGAACCTGCGGGGATAGTCTCCCTCAAAAGTGGGCCTGTGGCGCAGCTGGGAGCGCGCTTCCATGGCATGGAAGAGGTCGTCGGTTCGATCCCGACCAGGTCCACCAATTCTCTTAACACCTTAGTTGATCGTAACTTCCAACCATCAGGCGATTTCACTCATCGACCCCGCGGATACGGGGCGACCGCATGGTCTATGAGTGAACTGGCGATTTTGCAACAACCATCAAACGAGACGGGCAATCTCATACGAAAAGCCCTTCAGTCCTGCCATTTCAAGGGCGCGATACATCCGATGAGAAACAATGATGAGCGGCGTCGGTCGGAGTAGTTTGCGGCCCTGCCCAAACAAATCAGTGGTAACCGTAATGTCTGAGCCGTCCCATCCGTTCCTGTCCAAGTGGATTTCGGACAGAAACTGAGTTACGACCGAGTGCCCAACGGGACACTTCCAGCTGACCTGCGACGGACTGAATGGGTCTTTGCCGAGTCGAGTGGCCTTGGCTAATTTTCCCGCCTGCCCGGTTATGCACACCTGATGCCACGCTTGGGACAGTTTTGTAGGATTCTTGAACTCGAAAATCGGCTTAAACTTCGCTCCTGTCAGTTTCCCGACCCTAAAGATTTCCGCAAACCTCGACGAGACAACCCACTCAATCCATGCGATGCTTTCGCATATATCCTTGTGTTGTGGTACGCGACGGACATCGACTATCAAATCCGAAATCTGGCGTCCCAGATTGCAGTGGTCGCACAGAGTTTCGTAAATTGTTCCGCACTCCTCGCCGCTCGGCTCGAAGTGAGCAATGATGTTGAGCCGAAGAACCTCCGCTTGTCGCAATTCGGCCTTCGTATATTTCCGAATGTAGTGCCCGATTGTGAAGTCTGAATATCCGTGAAGACCCTGTTTTCTTTTGGCGTCGATGAAGTCTCGGATTTCCTCAAATTCAGCAGAGCCCGAGGGCACACGTACCTCGACACATTCGGTACTTTCAACTACCGCCCGTCCGACAGGGTTTGCAATTCGGGAGAATCGAGTTTTCAGGAACGCTACCAGGTCCCCTTGGTTCAACGTCTCCGAAGCTCTTACATTCACGTATTCGGTCATCGGCTTGTCCCATTATCGCAGCCGTGACCATGGCGGGATTCTCAACTGTTGCAACCAGGCGATTACGCTCATTGACCCTGGCTAGCCTTCCGGTGGTAGAACGTACCACCCCAAAAAAATACCCCTAGGATTTATGGAGACTTGCAAATGCAAGCTCACGCGCACCCTGGCGGTGGCAAAATTCTCTTGACAATAACCTTTAGCTTATATAAGTATTAAGTTATGCATGATCTGGATGCGGCTTTCTCCGCTTTGGCCGACCCGACCCGCCGGGCGATCCTTGCGCGACTTGCCAGAGGGGAGGCCACCGTCAATGAATTGGTCGAGCCATTCGAGATGACGCAACCCGCAATCTCCCAGCACCTGAAGGTGCTCGAGGATGCGGGATTAATCGTTCGCCGAGTCGAGGGTACGAAGCGCCCGCGTCGGCTGGCGACAGCGGGTATTGAAGCAATGGACCAATGGCTCGCCATGCTGCGAAGAGCCCTTGAGGCAAACTACGACCGGCTGGACGACGTCCTGGCGGGAATGGAAAAAACCAAGAGAGGGAAAAAACGATGAGCAAGATGACGCTGAAGACCGAAGGAGATACCCACGTGCTTGTGACCAGGCGCTTCGCTGCGCCTCCTGAAGCCGTGTACCGCGCCCATACCGATCCAAAATTAATCCAGAAATGGCTGCTTGGCCCGGAAGGTTGGACGATGCCGGTCTGCATCAACGACGCGAAGGCCGGCGGCAAATTCCGTTACGAATGGACGAATGGCAAGGGCGGTGGATTTCACATCACCGGCGAATACCTGGTGTTGGAGCCTTATCACAGAATCGAGCATGTCGAGCGCATGCACCTGCCGGATCCCACGCCAGACAACCATATTGAAACGCGATTTGAACCCGACGGCGCAGGCACGCTGATGACCATGCGAATGACTTTGCCCGACGGTAAGACGCGCGCGGCGATGCTGGCAACAGGCATGGAACATGGGATGGAAGCGAGCTACGTTCGGCTGGAAGGAATGCTCTAGCCCTTGCCAGTTGGAGAATTTGTCACCAAATACAGGGAGTTTCAGCATGATTTACAAAATATCGGGCGGTGTCGCATTGATCTTGGTCCTATTGGTCCTCGCTGCATGGAACTTCCACACGACCGTCTCCACGGAACATATCTTCAACGCCCCCGTCGCGGACGTATGGCGGGTTTGGAACGATGCGGACTCTATTAAGAAGTGGTGGGGGCCCAAGGGCTACACCGCAATCGTCGTCCGGAACGACGTGCGAGAGGGTGGCAGCTTTCTTTGGGCGATGAAATCTGCGCAGGGGAGGACGTCCTGGAACACCGGAACTTACAAGGAAGTCGTAGCCAACAAGAAAATTGTGTCAACGATGTCTTTCTCGAACGAAGACGGAAAGGCAATCCCCGGATCGCAAGCACCCGTTCCCGGACGGTGGCCTAACGAACTCACCGTGATCGTTGAATTCAGTGACTCTGACGGGAAGGCCAAAGTCACTGTGACAGAAGTAGGTATTCCGCTCATTGTGTACCCCCTGATGAAGATTGGCTGGGCCCAGCAGTTTGACAAGATTCAATTGTTGCTTTGAAGAGGTTCGGGCCCGGCCATGTCCACCCTGGCGCGCCTTGCCGGGAAGCCGTAGTTTCGATTCCAAACCAGACTCCGTCCCTTTGACACGAATTCACCGAAAATTCACATAATTTCCACCTCAGTTTCGCCGTCAAACCTTGAAGGACGCTGCCCGCCCCTGCTATAACCGACGGTTAAAGTTGCTTCTCCGTAAATTCAGGAGGTGTCCTCGTGACCGCTCGTGGGCTGTGCAGCTCTGTGTCTCCCGCCAGATTCTTCCGCTTGTCTTTCCTTTGCGCATGGATGTGCGCAGCCTGGGTTTCGCCGCTGCTGACGGCGCAGCAGACGTTGGGATCGATGAACGGAACGGTGCGCGATGTGACCGGCGCCGTCGTGCAGGGCGCACAAGTGCAGGCGCGCGCGGTAGCGACCAATCTCGAGGTCAGCGCCCAGAGCCAGTCTGACGGGTCGTTCAACATCGCCGATCTCCCTATCGGCACCTACGAAGTGAAGTTCACGAAGGAAGGATTCCAGACGGCGGACTACCCGCGGATCATCGTGCAAGGCAGCCGCACGACCACGGTCAATGCCAGCCTCAAGCCAGGGGCCGTTTCATCCAGCGTCACCGTCGAAGAAACACCTCTGCTGAACGAGACCGACACCACCAACGGCTACACCATGGGCGCTCAACAGATCGAAACCGTCCCGCTGGGCACGGGTAGCTTCACCCAACTCGCCATTCAGGCCCCCGGTGTCAACGCGGACTTCCTCTCCGGTTCGGGCTCCAACCAAGGGTTAGGCAACCAGGGCATCGTGGCCAACGGCCAGCGCGATACCAGCAATCTCTTCACGTTTAACGGGGTAAACGCAAACAACCTGTTCAACGGAAACTCCACAAGTAATATCTCCGACAGCCGCTTCACTCTCAACACGGGTGAGATTTTCGGAGCAGGTGGACAGGTGCAAACCAACAGCTCGGTGTTCGATGCGATCGGTCAAGCCTTGCCCACCCCACCAATCGAGACGATTGAGGAAGTGCACGTTGCAACCTCCATGTACGACGCCTCCATGGGTCAGGCCAGCGGCGCTCATATTGAAACCACCACCAAGTCGGGGACAAATAATCTCCACGGCCAGGTTTACGAATACTTCCAAAACACAGCATTCGATGCCCAGCCCACTTTCCTGACGCCCAATCCTTTTTTTCACGGCGCACCCCCGCTTCATCGCAACGTGTTTGGTGGAACGCTGGGCGGACCCATCAAGAAAGATAAGCTGTTTTTCTTTGCTTCCTACCAGGGACAGCGAATCAGGGATGCTTTGAGTGGAGCCTTCAATGGCGTGCCGACTTTCCACGGCCTGACGGACTCAAATCGGATGGATCAAACGGCGCTCATTAACCTCGCGAACGCTAACTATCAATGTGGAGGCGGTAATCCGGCATGCATCACTGCCATCGACCCCGTGGCACTCGCCATCCTTAACACCAAGACGCCGAGCGGCCAGTTCATTATTCCGTCGGAAAACGCTCCCAACGAGGAGCTTAATTTCGGGCAATCTTTCAACGCTTTCGTCAACGGCCCGCCCAGCCAGTTCAACGCCGACCAGGTCAACGGCAATCTCGATTACAACTTCAGTGCGAAGGACCGCCTCGCCGGTAAGTACTACTATCAGAGCGATCCTACCCACATCCCTTTCGCGGTCAGCGCGGTGCCCGGATTCCCTCAGACCCTGCATGCTGGAAGCCAGCTCTTCTCTCTCGATAACACCACCGTTTTGACACCCAACGCGACTTGGGAGAACCGCTACGGGTTTATTCGTGAGGTGGCCAACGCTACAACGTCTCAATCGCTGACACCAAGCGCTGTGGGCCTGAATCTCTTCGGGAGTCAGTTCTTTCCCGGCATCTCGATTTCAAATGCGGATGCCGGCACCGCGGTAAGTGGTGGGACCGTGCCTCCAACGCACGGTAACGCGATGAGCATCGGGCCCTCCACCAACTTCGCCAACGCCGGCATCTTTCAAAACGAACACGAAGGCTCATCGACCTTCCAGTGGGTGCATGGCCGGCACTCCATGTCCTTCGGAGGCATTTTCGATTACATCCAACTCAATGTCGAAAATCGCGAAAACAAGGTAGCCAGCCTCTCTTTTAACTCATTCTCCGACTTCCTTTCGGGGACATTGGGTTCCGACCACAGCAGCGGGTTGCTGCTCAACGGCGAAACCAACCGCCATTTCCGCTCAAAATCGGCCGGCCTTTTCGCGCAGGACAGCATTAAGGTGCGGTCCAATCTCACGCTAAACCTGGGCGTGCGGTGGGATTGGGACGGTCCGCTGAATGAAACCAACGGGCTGCTTACCAACTTCTACCCGTCCGATTACAAGTACACCGGGACTTGCAACTCCCCCACGCCGCCTGCCAATTGCGATACCTTCGCAAACCTTTCTAACGGAGAACCAGGCATAGGCCTGGTGGTCGCGGGCAACAACAAGGCCTTTGGATTTAAGGGGGTCAGCAACTCGACCCTGACCGGGCGCCAATGGATGTTTGCACCGCGAGTCGGAATGGCCTGGAGCCCCTCGCGTTTGAAAAATGTAGTGGTCCGGGCCGGTTTCGGCATGTTCGCCGACCGCGGCGAATACTTCACCGAGCTTTCTGCCAGCGCGGGCTTGGGCATCAGCGGGCCCTTCAGCGTGACCACACAGCAACCATTCACCGTTCCCGTGGTGGCGTCCTGTGCCAGTACAAATTGCCTCACCAGCGGCCCGTTTGGTCCGACCGCGCCTCCGCCACCGCCGAGCAATTTAAAGCAGGTGGCGCAGTTGGTTTACAACCAATCGCAATTGAGCGGATGCCCTGAGCCCGTTACGCCCACTTGCACCCCAACTGGCTTTGCCAACTCCGATTTTCTCTTCGGCGCCTACGATCCGACGAACAAACTACCGTACTCAGAAAACTGGAGCCTCGATTTACAATTTCAGCCCAAGAACGATGTAGTGCTGACCATGGCCTACATCGGAAATCACGGGGTTCACGAACCGATCCCGATTCCTTTCAATCAGCCGGGCGTCGCAACGCCGGCCAATCCCATCAATGGACAGATTTACAGCTATGGCTTTCAGGCATCAGATGCCAGTTTCAATCCCCTGCTGACCGAGCAAGTGCAAACCACGATCGGAGCGTTCCCGTTCTCCGATGGGAATACCGCGCTGCGCACGCCCTACATTGGCTTCAATCCCAACGCGGATTTTTGGAGAGCGGAGGGTGTCTCCACCTACAACGCCCTGCAGTTCCAGGCAACCAAGAGGATGTCGCATGGGTTGCAGCTGAACGCTTCTTATACCTGGTCGCACTCGCTCGATGAAGGCAGCGGGCTGGGTGCCGGCCTTTTCTTCAACGGAAACGATCCCCTTAAGCCCCGAACGGCCTATGGGTCTTCCGATTTCGACCGCACCCACGTTTTTCTGGTGAGCTATGTTTATCAACTACCCCAGATCAAGAACGCCTCCCACTTCGTCAACGGTTTGGTGAACGGCTGGGGCTTCGAAGGCGTCACCGTCGCGCAGAGCGGCCAGCCATTCCCAGTCATAGATTTCTCGGGTACGGCCGCCAGCATTTTCTTCAGTGCCGATGACTTCATCACCAATCCAATTCTTCCTTTGGCACCGGGCACTTCGCCACAACAAGCTACCCAGGGTGGGACGGATAATTCCTTTCGCTCGGGACCGCTTGCGGGAATCAGGGTCCCGTACATTAATCCGAACAGTTTCTCCATTCCGTTCCTTCAGCCTGGTCAGAGTGGCGTCCCCCCGTGCGGCCCCACCACAGGTGGCGGCACGGCTTGCGACACTTTTGAGACCGGCTACGGATCAAACAGCCGCAATATCTTCCGCGCACCATTCCAGACCCGGTTCGATCTCTCCATTTTCAAGAATTTCAAGGTTGGGGAACGATTAGCCATAAAATTTCAAGCCGACGCGTTTAACCTTTTCAACCACCCGAATTTCGACGCTCCGAACGGCAACTTTGCGTTGAACGGCTGCTTCAATCCGTTCCCGTGTTTCCCGGACCCGACCCAGATCCTGACGGCTTCGAATCCGAATCCGCAGAACTATGGCGTGATCCGGGGAACGGTCGGGAGTAACCGCTTCATGCAGTTGTCATTGCATATAGTTTTCTAGGAGTCGGCGGGTTTTCTCTTGCCGGACTCTCCGTCACGGCGCGGCCAAGTCGCTCACATTCAGACTGGGCTCTGCGTTAGTCTGATTGCGCGATGACGCTCGAGCTACAGCCTTCCCAGCGCGTGTCTCCCCTCGAGGCCGCGCGCATTGTGCAGTCCGTGTACGGCCTCGCCGGCGCGGCTCGACCTTTGCCCGGAGAATACGACAATAATTTCCAGTTCACGGCAGTCAATGGCCAGTCTTTCGTCTTCAAAGTGATGCATTCCAGCCGCGCGGCTGATTTCATCGATATGCAATGCCGAGCCCTGCAGCACATCGCGCAACGGGCGCCGCACCTCGCCATGCCGCGGGTGCAACCGAGCACGACCGGCGATGCGTTCACCGGAGTGCGGCTTGATTCCGGCGAACAGCGCCTGGTTTGGCTACTCGGTTTTCTGCCGGGCAAGGTTCTGGCCGAGGTGCGGCCGCATTCGCGCGATCTGCTGCGCGCGGTCGGCCGCCTGCTCGGCGAAATGGACTGCGCGCTCGCTGACTTCTCTCATCCCGCCGCTGCCCGCGAGCTCAAGTGGGACCTGTCGCAAGCGGCGTGGATCGAAGATCACCTCGCCGCAATTGAAGATTCTCAACGGCGCTCCCTGGTGGCTCGCGTGCTCAGGCTCTACCAATCGGAAGTCGTTCCGCGGCTGCCGTCTCTTCGCAAGGGCATAATCCACGCCGACGCCAACGATTACAACGTTCTCGTGGCCCGCGCTGGCGCAGCAGATATCGTGAGCGTCATCGATTTCGGCGACATGCATCACGGCCTCCTCGTCGCCGAGCCCACCATCGCGGCCGCCTATGCACTCCTGGGCAAAGACCGGCCACTGGCCGCAGCCTGCTCACTGGTCGAGGGCTACCACAGCGCCATGCCGTTGAACGAGGTAGAACTGTCGGTCCTATTTCCCCTGATCGCCATGCGCTTGGCCGTGAGCGTGGTGAACTCGGCCCTGCGCAAGACGCAGCTACCCGGCGATCCTTACGTCGTCATCTCGGAAGCCCCTGCCTGGCAGGCCTTATCGCTGCTTTCTGAAATTCATCCCCGTTTTGCCCACTTCGCTCTGCGAAAAGCCTGCGGGCTCCCGGCCCTTCCATCCGGCGAAGTCCTCAAGCAATGTCTGCGCGAAGAATCCCGCCATTCCGCTTCGTTGCTCGACGTTGACTTGCGTACCGCGCAGCTGCTCGTGCTCGATCTTAGTGTCGGCAGCACTTTCTTGGGCGCCGACCCGCGTAACTTGGAAACTTCGGTGTTGAACGAAGCCATCGCCCGCGAACTCAAGTCGGCGGCGTGTTCCGTCGCGGTCGGCCGCTACGATGAGGCGCGCCCGCTCTACGCTTCGCCCGCCTTCCGCAGCAGCAGCAATCCAACCGACGAGTGCCGCACCATCCACCTCGGGCTCGACCTGTTCGTCGATCCGGGCGCAAACGTTCGAGCGCCGCTCGACGGCACCGTACACACGGTCGCCGACAATCGCGCCCCGTTTGACTACGGTCCGCTCGTGATCCTCCGCCACCGAACTGGCGATGCTCATGAATTCTTCACGCTCTACGGGCATCTTTCGCGGACCAGCATCGCGAAGTTGTCCGTCGGGCAGACCATCAACAAAGCGGAGCCGTTTGCTCAGATCGGCGACGCCACCGAAAACGGAGGCTGGCCGCCCCACCTGCACTTTCAGATCATCGCCGACCTGCTCGATCGGAATGAAAACTTTCCCGGAGTAGCCCGCGCCTCAGAGCGTGCGATCTGGACCGACATTTGCCCCGACCCCAACCTTCTGCTCGGCATTCCCTCCGACCGCTTTCCGGCGGAATCAACGGCCGACGAAACTATCGAGAGAAGACGGGCTCTGCTTGGCCGCAATCTGAGCGTCTCCTACCAGCGCCCGCTCAAGATCGTTCGCGGCTGGCGGCAATATCTCTACGACGACACCGGGCGTGCCTATCTCGACGTCTACAACAATGTTCCGCTCGTCGGCCACAGCCATCCACGCGTCGTCGCCGCGGTCCACAAACAGATCGCATTGCTCAACACCAACACTCGCTACCTGCACGACAACATTCTGCGTTATGCAGAGCGTCTTGCAAGCAAATTGCCGGAACCGCTGCGCGTCTGCTTCTTTGTCAACTCGGGCAGCGAGGCCAACGAACTCGCCGTGCGTCTGGCCCGCGCCCACACTCGGCGTGAAGACTTCATCGTGCTCGAACACGCCTACCACGGCCACACCAGCACGCTGATCGACCTCAGCCCTTACAAATTCAACGGGCCCGGCGGCCGCGGTCGCAAGCACTGGGTACATGTAGCGCCGCTTGCCGACGATTACCGCGGCCTTTATCGCCGCGGACACGCGGGCCTAGCCGAGAAATATGCGGCACATGTGGCCGAAATACTCAGTGAGTGCGCCACAAAGAAAAGGAGCATATCCGCCTTCATTGCCGAAACCATGCCCAGTGTCGGCGGCCAGATCGTATTCCCTCCCGGCTATCTTGCGGCGGTCTACCGGCAGGTTCGCGCCTCAGGCGGAATCTGCATCGCCGACGAAGTGCAAGTCGGCTTCGGCCGCCTCGGTTCCCACTTCTGGGGATTCCAAACTCAGGGCGTTGTGCCCGACATCGTCGTGCTCGGCAAGCCGATCGGCAATGCGTTTCCCGTTGCCGCCGTGATTACCACGCCCGAGATCGCAGCTTCTTTCAACAACGGCATGGAATTCTTCAGCACTTTCGGCGGCAATCCCGTAGCCTGCGCCGCCGGACTCGCCGTCCTCGATGTGCTTGAAGAAGAACGCCTTCAAGAAAATGCGCTCGAAGTCGGCTCCCGGCTCATGGCCCAGCTCAAAGAATTACAGGCACGCTATCCGCTCATCGGCGACGTGCGCGGGATGGGATTGTTTATCGGCCTCGATCTCGTTCGCGACGCCAGCACGCGGGAACCCGCCACCGACGAGGCATCCTACCTGGTCAACCGTCTGCGCGAGTGCGGTGTACTGACCGGCACTGATGGCCCGGATCACAACGTCATCAAGCTCCGCCCACCGCTGATCTTCTCCGAAGCTGATGCCGACCTGTTGGTCTCGACGCTTGAAACCGTTCTCAAGGAAGACCGCGCCCAGCCCCCGGCACGCTAGCTGCACAACCGTGTTCCTCCAGCTGGTTCGGCCCTCGCGCCGGTGCTACGCTGAACTGTGGCCTTCCTTCGACCTCTCGCCCGCGCGGCGGCGCTGTGCTTGACGGCAATCTCTTTGTCCCTGCACGCTGATGCCGCCTCATGGTCGGTAAAGAAAGATCCCGCGCGCCTGGTTAACGGCTCTCCCCTGCTGCTGACCGTGAAACCGCCTGTGCCGCTCGCGTCGCTCAACGGCACTCTGCTCGGGCACACCTTCGCATTCTCTTACGACCCAAAAAATAAATCCTGGAACGCGCTGGCCGGCATCAGCCTGGAAGCCGCGCCCGGCAAGGCTTCTCTCGAGCTTTCCGGCGAAACCGCGCCCACGAAGTCTCGCCCATCCGCGAAGGTCTCTTTCATTCGCACCTTGCAGATCGCGCGCGCCAAATATCTGAAGATTCCACTCTCGGTCGAAAAGAAATTCACCGAACCAAGTCCGGACGAAGTCAAAGAGATCGAAGCTGCGCAGGCCGTCAAGAAAGACTACCTGGGCCGCGTCAGCCCAGACCGCGAATGGACCGGGAAATTCTCGCCGCCCGCCGACGCCGCCATCTCCGACGTCTTCGGCACCCAGCGCGTATTCAACGGTGTCGCCCAAAGCACCCATCAGGGCCTGGATTTCAGGGTGCCCACCGGCACTCCGGTCGCGGCCATGAACGACGGCACCGTGCTGCTCGCTCGCCCGCTCTATTTTGAAGGGAATTTTGTCGTCCTCGATCACGGCCAGGGACTGCTCACACTCTACTTGCACCTGTCAGAGTTCAAAGTGAAAGAGGGAGATACCGTGAAGCGCGGGCAGATCATCGCGCTGAGCGGCGGCACCGGACGCGCCACCGGCCCGCACCTTCACGTCGCCGTCCGCTGGCAGGGGACCTATCTCGATCCCGCCACATTGTTGAAGCTGCCATTGCCGTGAAGAAACCATCGGGTGGGTGCAGTTTGGCCGATACACGACTTTGTCATCCTGAGCGTAGCCGTTTTTCAGGCGTAGCGAAGGATCTCCCACTTAACCGGCCTACTGCGTAAGCCATTACTGCACGACGACCAAACTTTGCGAAGTCGAGAAAACTTGCCACCGTCCTTGGAATTGGTCCCTTAACACTCGTCCAGCGCCATTTACGCAGGCATGCTCTCTTCGCCTTCCCCTCGATCGATCGGAACAGCGTCGGGCATGACCGCCACTCCATCGCGATAAGTGACCGTCCGTCCCGAAATCGCCGGCACACGTTCCCCTGGCACAAGAATGCCCACCAGATTCAGCGGATCGGCTGCCGACAGCGTGATCTCCTCACCTCGGCTCGCCTCGCGTTTCAACTCTCGCAGCGATTCCGCAGCCACCGGCAGCGCGAACTGCTCGCCCAGAAATCCGTCGACGAACCTTCCCCCACGAATCTCCCCTCGGTCTTCCAGCCGCCGCAGCGCCATCAGCATTTCCCGCCACGGCGGGAGGTTCGACTCGCGGGCCAGCAAGTCGCGCACCACAATTCCATAGCGCCGCAGCAGCATCCAGCACGCGGCCTCCACCCTGCGCCCGCGTTCGACGGCGTCTCCGGCATGCAGCAGCGCCCAGCGCCCGGTGCTATGCCGCGGCCGCGCCAGTCGACCGCTTCCCTGCCCCGCCCGCCGCTTCGGGTCGATCAGCGCGCGCAGATTATCGAAGCCATCGGCCGTCACCAGCCCCGCGGCCACCAGTTCCCACAACGCAGTCTCGATCTCCGCTTTCAGCTTTCCGCTGCCGCGCACGATGTCGGCAAAAAACGACGCTCCACGCAACTTCAGGAACTCCAGCACCAGCCGCGCCCCGTCGCTCAGCCCCCGCGAATCGCCCGCGTCCGCCCCTGCATCGCGCGGCGACATCCAGTCCGCATCTTCACGAACGAAAAAAGTAACCGGCGCAACGCTCGTCGGAATCACTCTCCGCTGCCGGACAGGCGGTGCATTCTCATCCAGGCTCTCCGCCCGAGATTCCACGGTCGCTGGATGAGGCGACAGCCGTCCCCAACCAACCGCGCCGGTCAGGCAAAGCTGGTCCAGCCATTTCGGATCGTAGTCCGCCACCCGCCGCCCAAGAATCTGCCGCTCCCACGCGTTCGCCGGAACTTCGATCCCCTGCAGCTGCCGCAACACTTCCAGCGTTCCCCGCTCCCCCACCACCTGCGTGCCGGGTGCAGCGTGCTGCCATCGCATCAGCCATCGCATGAACTGCGCCCGCGTCGCCGGCTCCACCTGCTTGCGCAGCGTCGCGACGGTCAGCCGGTGAATGCGCGCCAGCAACCGCCGCTCACACCAATCCATCGTGGATTGTGCTTGTGTGGGGACAGCCGCCCGGAACTTCCCCCGCAGAATCGTCCCGCTAGCTTCCATCCACAGCAGCGCGCCCTCAATCTCCGCCGCGCTCAATCCCAGCAGGCTGCCAAGCTCATCCGCCGTGGTCGGCCCCAGGTGCGACATCCAGCCCGTCACCATTGTCAACAGCGCTTCATCCCGCCCACCAGAAGCTGTCTCGACCTGAGCCAGAGTGTCAGCAAACTTCGCCTCCGGATAAATCGCCGCAAAACTCCGCGCCCGCTCCGCAGCCACCCAGAACACTGCGCCGCCGCATTCTGCCCGTCCGGCCCGCCCTTGGCTCGCCAGCCTCTCAAAGAAATGGTTCCAGTCATAAGCGCCATGCCGCGCCCCCGTCGCGCAGCTCTCCGGCAGCGCCACCAAGGTGTGCAGCACATCGTGCAACTCATCCGCATCGCGAACATCCGGCCAAGCCTCCTGTTGCACTTGCTCAATCGCCGCAGGCTCCAGGCCGCCCACTTCTTCCAGCACCGACTCCGGCAGGACCCGCCGCATCTCCACCGCACGAGCCCGCCGCTCCTCCAGCGGTGCGTCGTCGAGGTATGCATACGGATTCGCGTTCAGAATCTCGTGCGAAAACTGCGAGGGCACCGGCGTGTCCACCGCCAGCGTGCGGATTGTACCGTCGGAAAGCCCGCGCAGCAGCGCTTTCAGTCCTTCCACATCCATCGCTTCGGTGAGGACGTCTTTCATCACTTCGTTCACCAGCGGATGGTCGGGAATCTGCCGCTCGCCCTCAATGTTCTCAAAGCACGCGGCTGCGTCAGGAAAAACAGAGGCCAGCAGGTCGTCGGACCGCATGCGCTGAATCTGCGGCGGCACCTTCTTGCCGCTTTGGAAGCGCAGCAACGCCAGCGCGCGGTTCGCATCCCAGCGCCAGCGCGTGGCGAAGATCGGAGAATCCAGCGCCGCCTGCGCCAGAATCGGCTGCACCGTCTCCGCCTGCAGAAACCGAAAAACATCGGCCAGCGGAAAACTGTGCTGCTCGGCCAGCGCAATGTTCAATCCGTTGTCGGTGGCTGCGGCCTGCAACTCGAAGTTAAACCCGACGCAGAAGCGCTTCCGCAGCGCCAGCCCCCACGCCTTATTGATCCGCCCGCCAAACGGCGCGTGGATCACCAACTGCATCCCGCCGCCTTCGTCGAAAAAACGCTCCGCGATGATCGTCTGCTGCGTCGGCACATCCCCAAGCACCGCCCGCCCTTGCAGAACATATTCCAGCAACTGCTCCGCCGCCGAATCGTCCAGTCCGCACTCCGCCTTCGCCCACTCCACCGCCGCCGCAATCTCCGGCTGCGTCGCCGAAAACCCCACCGGCGAAGTGTTCCGCAACCGCTCGCCGATCTCGCGCCTCAGTTCGCCCACGTGCGCGCTCAGTTCCTGAGTACGCGCCGGAGCCTCGCCCCTCCAGAACGGCACACTCGGCGGCGCGCCGTGCGCATCCTCCACCAGCATCCGCCCCGCTTTGGTTTCCACTCGCCGGATGATCCACGACGTATTGCCCAACAGCATCACATCGCCGCGGCTCGACTCCACCGCAAAATCCTCGTCCACAGTGCCCACTACCGCGCCATCCGGCTCTGCGACCACTGTATAAAGCGAGTTGTCGGGAATCGCGCCGCCGCTGGTAATCGCCGCCAGCCGCGCGCCGCGCCGCGCCCTCAATTTTCCATTCACGCGATCGCGATGAATGTACGCCCCATAGCGCCCGCGCCGCGCCGCAATCCCTTCCGACAGCATTTCCAGCAGCGCTTCAAACTTCTTCTCGCCCAGTTCGCGATACGGATAAGCCCGCCGCACCAGCGCCAGCATCTCCCGCTCGTCCCACTCTTCAGCCGAACACGCGGCAACAATCTGCTGCGCCAGCACATCCATCGGAGCTTCCGGAATCTCCAGCTTGTCCAGATCGCCCAGTTTGATCGCCCGCACCAGCGCGGCGCACTCCACCAGATCGTCGCGCGTGGTCACGAACAGCCGCCCTTTAGGAATCGCCCCGCGCCAGTGTCCAGCCCGCCCCACGCGCTGCAACGCCGTTGCAATCGCGCGCGGCGAGTTGATCTGCACCACCAGGTCGACCGTCCCGATATCAATGCCAAGCTCGAGCGAAGCAGTCGCCACCAAAACCTTGACCTTGCCCTCTTTCAGCTTCCGTTCCGCCTCCAGCCGCGTTTTGCGCGACAGGCTGCCATGGTGCGCCGCCACGTTCTCGTCGCCCATGCGCTCGCCCAGGCTGTGCGACACGCGCTCCACCATCCGCCGCGTATTCACAAACACCAGCGTCGAACGATGCTCCACGCCCAGCGCCACCAACCGGTCGTAAATCTCGTCCCACATTTCGTTGGACGCCACCGGCCCCAGCGGCATAGCCGGCACTTCGACCGCCAGATCAAGTTTGCGCTGGTGTCCAACATTGACGATCACCGGATCCGGCCGTCCCCCTCCAGCCAAAAACCGCGCCACCAGCTCGATCGGCTTCTGCGTCGCCGACAACCCAATGCGCACCAGCCCTGACAAGGCCGCAGCTTCAACCAGCCCCTTGGCCTCACAGTCCGCCGAAAAATTCGATTTGGGGTGGCGCAGCGCTTCCAGCGCTGCGATAGAGTCTTCTCCTTGAAACGCGGCTTTAGCCCCCGAGGTGCCTGGATGCAGTTTCCCAGCAACCTGTTCAGTCGCGAAGAGGCGCCCTCTCGCCGCCCCACGGTACCCAACCAGCGCCTCCAACCGCTCCAGCGACAAAGCCAGGTGCGCCCCGCGCTTGTCGTCCGCCACCGCGTGGATCTCATCCACGATCACGGTCTCTACATCGCGCAGAATAGCCCGGCTGCTGTCGGCCGTCAGCAGAATGTAGAGAGACTCCGGCGTCGTCACCAGAATATGCGGCGGCCGCTTCAGCATCGCCCGCCGCTCCGGCGCAGGCGTATCTCCGGTACGCACGGCCGTGCGTATCTCGGGCATCAGCAGGCCGCGCTCCGCCGCCAGCGCCAGAATTTTGCCTAGTGGCGCTTCCAGATTCTTTTGAATATCGTTGCCCAGCGCCTTCAACGGGGAAACGTAGAGAACTTCCGTCCGATCGCAAAGGTCGCCCGCCAACGCCTTGCGCACCAGCCGGTCAATGCAAGCGAGAAACGCAGCCAGCGTTTTGCCTGACCCGGTCGGCGCGGAAATCAGCGTCGTTCGACCGGCCAGAATGTGCGGCCAGCCCTGCTCCTGTGGCTCGGTCGGCGTCCCAAACTTCCCCACAAACCACTCCGCCACCAGCGGGTGCGCCCAGGCCAGCGATGCGGGAACCGACGACATTCCGATATTGTAGTCGTCCAGACGAATATTCGCTAGTTGTTCGCCTAGCCGTAGTGGCTCAGTTTGAATCGTTCCCTCTTCAAGGGCGTCATCCCGCAACCCAGCGCAGTTCAGCCGGGTGAGGGATCTCTAGATCTCACTCAGGTTAAGGCCCGTCTCAGTGTTTCGCCGCCTGCTTAGCCCTCTCCAGCATCCCGGCCAGCGCCGCACCGTCAAAATACTTTGCCTGCGCCCACACGCCCACAATCTGCGTAGTGTTGTGAATGTCTGCCAGCGGATCGCCTCGCAGCAGCACTAGGTCTGCAATTTTTCCAGCCTCAATGGTCCCGATCTCCGCGCTTCTGCCCATGAACTTCGCCGGACCCACCGTCGCCGCCTGCAACGCCGCCAGCGGCGTCATGCCCGACTCCACCATTAAAGCCAGCTCATCGTGCAGACTGAATCCAGGAAAGCAATATGGGTTCATCGCGTCGGTACCGGCCATCAGCGGCACGCCCGCCCGGAACATCGCGCCCACCACATGCTCGTCCATGGCGAAGATGCCGCGGACCATTTGAAATTCTCCATTGCCCCAACGCCGCCGCTGGGGTTCCGTCCGCTCATCCCATCGGTCTCGAAATCGCCGGTCGATGTAGGCAAGGCGGGGATCGGAAGTGAACTTGGAATCATCCAACCGGCCCCACATCCGGTTTAACGTGAGCGTCGGCACTTGCCACGTGTCGTTGTTGCGAAACTCGGCCAACAGGGCCTGGCACTTCGCTTGATCAAGACTGCGATACGCTTCCACTTCAACCGCAAGCCGGTCCCGGAAAAATTGGGCTCGATTCAGCGTGCCCATCAGCCGCGCCTGGTCACTGGAACACGCAATCCCAATGCCGAGCAGATGTTCCATCGACCGCTGCCCCGCCGCCGAGGCTTCCTGCGCCGTGATCTCGTCCGGTATATGGCCTTCAAAAGCGATGTGTTGCTGTTTCGCTTCGTCGGCGATCGCAAAATAAGCATCCCGCGGCACCCGGCTGTACACCTTTATGAAGTCCGCGCCCCCGGCCTTGATCTCGTCGACCGCCCGCCGCGCGTCAGCCGCTTTTTTCACCACAATCGATCCCGGCCAAATCGCCGGACTTCCGTCCACGATCGCGCTGGCCAGATAAATCTGCGGCGATGGTGACTGCTTCGCCAGCTCCGCCCGCAATCCCGCCGTATCCTTATCGCCCGACATGATCCTGATGCCGGTCACGCCGTTTGCGATGTAGAGCGGCAGTTCGTCCCTGTCGTGCACATGCACGTGCATATCCCAGAGACCAGGAATGAGGTATCCGCCATGCGCGTCCACGGAATCTGGCAGCGCGTCATCGCCGGCCTGCGTCGCAGCGATCGAGACGATGCGATTCCCCAGAATCCGCACCGTCTGGTCTTTTTGCTCAACACCCGTCGCAACGTTCACAACCGTGACATGCCGGATGGAAATCTCGCCGGAGGGATGGTCCTGCCCAGCGGCTAGGCAGGCAAACAACGCGAGAGATAAGAGGGGTGTCTTCACGTCTCCCCCGTCGCGGGAGTGGGCTGACCCCAGAATTATGCCATCAAGTGGCGAGTCCTTCGAACTGCTCGCCGAAGGTATCGGAAAAGGTCAGTTTGAACGGCCCTCAGCGAAAAACTCTGGCTCGCGCCAGTTTTGGGTAGGGCACGAGTTGACTCGTGCCGTTAAATCGTACAAAACGTGTCCGCGCTTCAGCGCCTGAGGTAAAGTTTTGATGCTCATCCCGCGTTTTTTGTAACGCTAATTGACAATCTTCTGCAGCCGCACCGGCAGCACCTTCGCATAGTTCTCGAAGTCCCGATCGGTGGTCAGGATGGCCCAACTACGACGGTGAGCTACGGCGCAAATCAGAAAATCCACCGCTGATCCGGCCACCCCTCGCGCACGGCATCGATTATTCATGGACGCGGCCTCTTCATAGTCCGCCGTTTCCAGGGGAAGCTCCTGAAAAGCTCGCAAGTAGTCGCGCAGCTTGCGAAACTGCGCTTCCTCGCGAATGCCGGAAAGCAGCTCCTGGCGTATCGGGCCCACCATCTCCGCTCGCCCCTCGCGGATCAGCTCAGCCAGCGCCTTCGTCAGACGCATTTCCTCCGCGCTCAACTGCTCCGTGCGTCGCCGCAGCGCCAGCGACCACACCGGCGTATCGACCAGCACCATCATGCGCGTGAGCCGCCAGAACGCCGCCGCGAAACCCGGTTCAAGCCGCCGTTCCGCCCCCGCTCGGCCTTATAGTCATACGCCGGATCAACCGCAAACGTGCCAAAGGCTTCCAGAATCTTCATCTGCTTGCGCTTGCGGACATATTCATCCAGCGCGGCTGTCACCGCTTCCCGCTTCGTCTTGTGACTGCCCGCGCGGCGCGCTTCCTCGATCAGATGGTCGTCGAGTGCAAGGTTCGTAGCCATGTGTAGATTATTACACACTTATATGTGTGATGTCAGCACCGCGCTGACCTGCAATACCCAGCTTTGGGGTGGTGCAGCGCTTCCAGCGCGCTGCGGTTACGCCTTCCCTTCTTGCCGCGGCTTTAGCCCCCAAGGTGCTCGGATCGAATGCAGCACACTGCCCAGGTAGTGCATCGAAAACCTCCCCGGCGTCAGCCAGCCCCGCGCCCTGCTAAAATTCCCGCAATGCCCTCCAAACCCTCCGCCCAAGCCCGAGCCCGCAAAATCAAGCTACTCCTGTTCGACGTCGACGGCGTCCTCACCGACGGCAAGCTGTTCATCTTCCCCGCGCCCGCCGGCACAAAAGGCACCGTACTGGAAAAATCCGCCAAGTTCGCCTCGCAAGGCGGATTCGGCCTCGAGAGCCAGAGCCTGATCGAAGCCAAAGGCTTCCACGCCCACGACGGCACGTCGATCTCACTCGCTCGCCTCGCCGGCATTCGCACCGGGCTCATCACCAAGCGCAATTCCGAGACCGTCGCCCTGCGCGCCCGCGACCTCAAACTCGACTTCGTCGAACAAGGCATCGCCGACAAACGCGGCTGTTTCCTTAAAATCGTCGCCGCAGCCGGAATCCGGCCCGAAGAAGCCGCCTTCGTCGGCGATGACGTCATCGACCTGCCTGCCATGCGCGCCGGCGGCCTCGCCATCGCCGTGAAAAACGCCCGCGCCGAGGTCAAGCGCGAGGCCCACCACGTCACCGCCCACGCCGGCGGCGACGGCGCCCTCCGCGACGCCGTCGAGTTCATCCTCAAAGCCCAGGGCAAATGGAAGCAAGTCGTAGAAGGCTACATCGGCGAGCGCAGTTCGTAATTTGTTTTGGGAAGGGCACGACTTCAGTCGTGCCGTTCGAGTCGTCCAAAATGTGTTCGCGCTTCAGCACTTGAGGTAAGGTTTTGAAGCTCGCGACGACCTCTTCCGCAGCCCCCGCCCTGACGCATGTCCCGACTGCACAGACTCGCTCGCACTCAACAACACCAGTCGTAGACACCATCCAATTCAGCTAGAATGACGCTTCCATGCCCCTGACCCCCGGCACCAAACTCGGCCCCTACGCAATCCAGTCTCAGCTCGGCGCTGGCGGCATGGGCGAAGTCTATCGCGCGCTCGACACCCGACTCGACCGCGCCGTTGCCATCAAAGTCCTCGCCTCTCATCTTTCCACGTCGCCGGAACTCAAACAGCGCATGGAGCGGGAGGCCCGCGCCATCTCCTCGCTGAACCACCCCAACATCTGCCAGCTCTATGACCTTGGTTCGCAGGATGGCACCGATTTTCTGGTGATGGAGTTTCTCGAAGGCGAAACCCTGGCCGACAAGCTGCGCATGGCCCCGATGCCGCTGAACGAGGTCTACAAGATCGGCATCGACGTAGCCGAAGCGCTGGCCGTCGCGCATCGCGCCGGCATCGCGCACCGCGACCTCAAGCCCGGCAACATCATGCTGACCAAAGCCGGCGCCAAGCTCATGGACTTCGGCCTGGCCAAGCCTTTGAGCATGCCCACCGCGCCTTCCGGCTCAGCAGCCCCGCCCTCATTCACCGCCGCAGCGACGCTCAGCGGCGCCAGTCCGTTCACCCCGCTGACCACCGCGGGCAGCATCGTGGGCACCATCCAGTACATGTCGCCCGAGCAGATCGAAGGCAAAGAAGCCGACGCTCGCTCCGACATTTTCGCCTTCGGCGCGGTGCTCTACGAGATGACCGCCGGCAAGCGCCCGTTTCAGGGCAAGAGCCAGATCTCTCTTGCGTCGGCGATTCTGGAGAATGAACCCGAGCCCCTCAGCGCCGCGAAGCCCGGAATTCCGCCGGCTTTTGACCATGTCGTCACCACCTGCCTGCGCAAGAATCCAGAGGAACGGTTTCTCGCCGCGCACGACGTCAAGCTCGAACTGCAGTGGATCGCCTCCGGCAAATCCGCACCCGGGGCGACGGCTTCCGATTCCGCGCCCGCACCCAGCCGCACTCCCTGGCTCGCCGCCACCGCAGCCGCCATTCTTCTCGGCGCGCTCGCCGGATTTTTTCTGCACCGCCCCGCACCCACCGCGCCTAGTATTCACGCCGTCATCAATCCCCCGCCGGGCGCCGCGTTCCGCCTGACCAACGACGCCGCCGGCCCACCCGTGATTTCTCCCGATGGCAACATTCTCGCCTTCACTGCCACAAGCAGCGACGGCAAGACTTCCATCTGGGTTCGGCCCATGAATTCCAACGAGGCCCGGGCGCTGCCCGACACCGCCGAGGCCATCTTTCCCTTCTGGTCGCCCGATAGTCATTCCATCGGCTATTTCTCCGGCAACAAACTGAAGACCATCGAAATCGACGGCAGCTCGGCGCAGATCGTTTGTGACGTCACCCTGGGCCGCGGCGGGGCCTGGGGACCCGCTGGTGTCATTGTGTTCTCTCCATTTCCCACGGCAGCTCTGTCAAAGGTAAATGCGAGCGGGGGCACACCCGTTGCGCTCACAAAGCTCGACCCCTCCATGCACACTTCCCATCGCTGGCCGTTTTTTCTGCCCGACGGCAAGCACTTCCTCTACTTCGCCATGCATCACGACCCCTCCAAAACGGCGAACAACGCCATCTACTACGCCTCGATCGACGGCCGTGAGAATCGTCTGCTGCTTCACGCCCAGACCAACGCAATTTATGCCGCCGGATTCCTTCTCTTCGGCCGCGGCGATCAGTTGATGGCCCAGCCCTTCGACCCCGCCAAGGGCGCGTTAAGCGGACAACCGGAAGCTATTTCCTCCGGCGTATTGAACGACGTCACCACCTGGCACCTGAGCGCGACCGCTTCCGACAGCGGAATGCTGGCCTTCGGCAACGGCACTTCCGGCACCGTGCAACTGGTCTGGATGGACCGCAGCGGAAAGCAAACCGCCATCGCCGCCGACAATTTGAAGAATTTGCAATATGCTCGGCTGTCCCCTGCCGGCGACCGCGTCGCCATGATGCTCGATTCCGGCATCAACGACATCTGGACGCTGGACCTGGCGCGCGGCGTCCGCACCCGCCTCACTTTCGGACCGGTGGCGAATAATTATCCGGTGTGGTCCCCCGATGGCAAGTGGGTCGCCTATTTCTCGTTGCGGTCTGGAGTCTCAGGTATCTATCGCAAGCCCGCCGACGGCAGCGGCGCCGAAGAGATGCTGGTTTCCGATCCGAATGCCGTTGGCTTCATAATACCGAGTGACTGGTCGCGCGACGGCAAAACCCTGTTCTACTCGACGGGCCTGCCTAGCGGCGATCAGGTCGCCTGGGCCCTGCCGTTAGACGGAGACCGCAAGCCTCACGTGGTGATGGCGCACGCAATCGATGCGGCCCTCTCCCCCAACGGCCGTTGGCTCGCTTATACCTCCTTCGGAGGTCAGTCGGAGGTTTTTGTCGTGGCCTACGGCGGCGGCCAGGGCAAGTGGCAGATCTCCTCTAACGGCGGGCAGTTGCCGCACTGGAGTCAGGACGGCAAAGAACTCTACTACTTCGACCTCGCCCAATCGATCCAGGCCATCCCGGTTAGGGAAGCAGGCGGCGCACTGGAATTTGGCAGCCCCCAGACCCTGGTCAGCCAGTGGACGATCCTCAGCGTCCCTTTCTACAGCGTCTCCCCCGACAGCCAGAAGCTTCTGATGGAGCGCGTCTCGCAGCAAGTCAGCCAGCCGGTCACGCTGGTTACCAACTTCACCGCCGGACTCAAACACTAGCAACACTCCTGTGGGGACAGCCGCCGCGGACCATAGAAACGATGTCATTCCGAACGCCTTCAGGCGTGAGGAACCCGCTTTTTCTCCTGTGGGGACAGCCTCCCTCGGCTGTCCGGGCGAGCGCAGCTCGCCGAGACGCGGCCCCACCCCCGGTTGCCCTTCCGCGCAATAGGCCCCATCCCGTCCAGAGGTTAGAATTGAGTGACAGGTGGCAGTCAAAATAAAACTTGCCGGGGGCAAGGGCGGATCGGCATCGCCCCGCGACCCACTCGTGCGCGCAGCCCTGTTCGTGTTTCTGATCGCCGCGGTTTCGGCCTGCGTGGCGTTCTCGTACTACTACATTAAGTACGACCGCATCATCTCGCGCCGTTTCAGCGGCGCGGTGTTCAGCAACTCCGCGAAGATTTATGCCATTCCACGCGTGATTCGCCCCGGCGAGCCCACCGGAGCGCAGGACATCGCCGCCCAGCTGCGCCACGCCGGCTACGTAGAAAAGCCCGGTTCCTCTCCCCTGGGAAGCTATCGCATCACCGGCGACGGCATCGAAATCACGCCCGGTCCAGAGTCTTACCACTCACCGGAAACCGCGCAGGTCAGCATCCAGAGCGGCACTATCACGCGCATCTCCGCGAAAGGTAACGAGCTCTCGTCTTACGAACTCGAGCCGCAACTCATCACCCAGATGTTCGATTCCGAACAGCGCTCTAAGCGCGAGGTCGTAAAATACGACGAAATCCCCAAAGTGATGGTTGACGCCGTGCTCGCCATCGAAGACCGCCGCTTCTTCGAGCACAGCGGCATCAATTTCGCCCGCATGGCCGAGGCCACCTGGATCGACATCATCCACGGCCGCCATCAGCAGGGCGGCTCCACGCTCACCATGCAGCTCTCGCGCGGTTTTTTCCTCACCCCGGAAAAAACCATCAAGCGCAAGCTCTCGGAAATGCTGATCGCGGAGGAACTTGAACAGAAATTCTCCAAGCAGCAGATTTTCGAGTTCTATGCCAACTGGGTCGACCTCGGACAGCGCGGCTCGTTCGCCATCAGCGGTTTTGCCGAAGCCTGCCACAGCTATTTCAACAAGGACCTCAAAGACATTACCCTGCCGGAAGCCGCGCTGCTGGCCGGAATCATTCAGCGTCCCAGTTATCTCTCGCCCTACCGCCATCCCGAGCGCGCACTCGAGCGCCGCAACGTCGTGCTCGACTCCATGGTCGAGACCCACGCCATCACTCGCGAGCAAGCCGATAAGGCCAAAGCCACGCCGCTCAAACTGGCGCCGCCAAACGTCGAGGCCAGCGACGCTCCATAC
>Ga0075029_100000190_pt1 | contig 32189 bp, 29 predicted proteins | sample LitLauG_LLR_2013_FD_71391 | JGI IMG/M metagenome (GOLD analysis project Ga0075029, IMG submission 71391) | Freshwater sediment microbial communities from North America - Little Laurel Run_MetaG_LLR_2013 | ecosystem: Environmental > Aquatic > Freshwater > Creek > Sediment | place: USA... | reverse complement strand
TCTTCTGCGCCGAATATTGCGGCACGCAGCACTCCGGCATGATCGGCTCCATCGTCGTCATGGAACCTGCGCAGTACGAAGCCTGGATGAGTGGCAGCCCCAGCGGCCCGCTCTCCGTCGCCGGGGAAAAGATTTTTGCCGAACTCGGCTGCGCCACCTGCCATCGTATGGACACGCAAGGCCGCGGTCCTAACCTGCTCGGGGTCTTCGGCAAGCCCGTGCAACTGGAAGACGGCCGCACTGTTATCGCCGACGAAAATTACGTTCGCGAATCCATCCTGGATCCTGGCGCGAAAGTCGTGCAGGGATTTAAGCCCGTCATGCCGACGTTCCAGGGATTGGTCAGCGAAGAACAACTGAACGCGCTGGTCGCCTACGTGAAATCGCTCTCCAAGCCAGTCGGCCAGCCCAGCGTTAAAACTGCTTCCGGCCAGGAGATGGCGCCGAAGGCCCCGGCCAAAGGAAGTCAGGTGGAATGAGTATGGCTACTGCTATCGCACCTCCCGTCGAACGGGAAAATTATCTGAACAAAGAGTACGGCGTCGGCTCGTGGCTCCTGACCACCGACCACAAGCGCATCGCCCTGCTCTACCTGATGTCGATCACGTTCTTCTTTTTCATCGGCGGCTTCTTCGCTCTGCTCATCCGCCTGGAACTGCTCACGCCCATCGGCGACCTCGTGCAGGCTGACACCTACAACAAGCTTTTCACGCAGCACGGCATGGTGATGGTGTTCTTCTTCCTCATCCCCTCGATTCCCGCCGTGCTCGGCAACTTCCTCGTCCCCATGATGATCGGGGCGAAAGACCTCGCCTTCCCGCGCGTCAACTTACTGAGCTGGTACCTCTACATCATCGGCGGCGCCATGATGGTCCACTGCATGTTGACCGGCGGAGTCGACACCGGCTGGACCTTCTACACGCCCTTCAGCACGGCCTACACCAATACAAAAATTGTCGAAGCCGGACTCGGCATCTTCGTCGCCGGATTCTCCTCCATCCTCACCGGCCTCAACTTCATCGTCACCATCCACCGCATGCGCGCTCCGGGCATGACCTGGTCGCGTCTGCCGCTGTTCATCTGGGCGCACTACGCCACCAGCATCATCCAGATTCTGGGCACGCCGGTTGTCGCCATCACCATCGTGCTGGTCGCTGTGGAGCGCACCTTGCACCTCGGCATCTTCGATCCCAAACTCGGCGGCGATCCTCTCCTGTTCCAGCATCTCTTCTGGTTCTACTCCCATCCCGCCGTTTACATCATGATTCTGCCCTCGATGGGCATCGTCAGCGAGATCATCTCCTGCTTCTCGCGCAAGCGCATCTTCGGCTACCACTTCGTCGCGATCTCCTCGCTGTCGATCGCCGTATTCGGATTCCTCGTCTGGGCGCACCACATGTTCGTCGCCGGCATCTCGCTTTACGCGGCGCTGGTGTTCTCCATCCTCAGCTACTCCGTCGCCGTCCCCTCGGCCGTGAAAGTTTTCAACTGGACCGCCACGCTCTACAAGGGCTCGATCCACTACGACGCACCCATGCTCTACGCCTTCGGGTTCCTTGGCCTGTTCACCATCGGCGGCCTCACCGGACTTTTCCTCTCCGCGCTCGGCATCGACGTGCACGTCACCGACACCTACTTCGTCGTCGCCCACTTCCACTACATCATGGTCGGCGGCGCGGTCATGGGATATCTCGGCGGCATGCATTTCTGGTGGCCCAAGATTTCCGGCAAGCTCTACCCCGAGGCCTGGGCCAAACTCGCCGCGCTCATCGTTTTCATCGGATTCAATCTCACATTCTTCCCGCAGTTCATCCTCGGATATCTCGGCATGCCCCGCCGCTACTATCAATATCCAGCGGAATTTCAAATCCTCAACGTGTTCTCGACCGCTGGAGCCACCATTCTCGGCATCGGATATGTCCTGCCCATGGTCTACTTCCTCTGGTCCATGCGTTACGGCAAGCCTGCTCCTGACAATCCGTGGAACGCCGCCGGACTCGAGTGGAAAACCGCCTCTCCTCCCACTACCTACAACTTCGAGGAAGAGCCGGTCGTAACCTGGGAAGCCTATAACTACGACGAGATCGACGCCGAGCAAAATAAAAAAGAGAAGGAGGAGGTAAAAGTTGTCGGATAGCACAACCGCAACGCACACCCCGACGCAAACCTCTGTCCACGAGGGCCTGCACAACCCCGCCCTGCTGCACCACTTCGCCACCGAGGAGCAGCAGCGCAACTCCGCCAGCCTCGGCATGTGGATCTTCCTCGCCACCGAAGTCATGTTCTTCGGCGGATTGTTCTGCGCCTACCTGATCTATCGCGGCTGGTTCTTCGGCGATTTCGCCGCCGCCAGCAAGTCCATCGACGCAACACTCGGCGCCACCAACACGGCTGTCCTGATCTGCAGCAGCTTGACCGTGGTTCTCGCCATCTGGGCCGCCCAGACTTCCCGCCGCGCGCTCATGCTCGTCATGCTCGCGCTCACCATGCTCTTTGGCTGCGCCTTTCTCGGCATCAAGGGCATCGAGTACAAAGACAAGTTCGAAGAACATCACGTCCCCGGCTCGACTTTCAGCTTCGACCACGTGCCCATCCCCGGCCACCCCGACCAATACGCCAACCCGCAGCATGCCCAGATTTTCTTTGCCCTCTACTTCGTCATGACCGGACTGCACGCCATCCACATGGTGATCGGTCTCGGTATTTTTGCCTGGCTTTTCTGGATGGCCTGGAAGGGCGCGTTCACCCCCGAATATCACACGCCGCTAGAAATCGGCGGCCTGTACTGGCATTTCGTCGACATTATCTGGATCTACCTGTTCCCGCTGCTCTACCTGATCGACCGGCATCCGTGAGGCACTAATGTCTGAACACTCAAATTCCGAACACTCCAAGTCCTCAGCCCTGACCACCTACTTCAGCGTGTGGGCTGCTCTGCTGGTCGGCACCTTCATCACCTACAAAGTCGCCTACATCGATCTGGGCCGCTTCAACGCCCCAGTCGCCCTCACCATCGCCACCATCAAAGCCCTGCTGGTCGCCCTTTTCTTCATGCACCTGAGAGGTGCCCAGGAGAAACTGCTGAAGCTGGTAGTCATCGCCACGCTATTCTTTCTGGTAATCCTGATGGCCCTCTCCCTCTCCGACTACGCCACCCGCCTCTGGAGCTAACAAGTAGAAAAGACCACGTAGAGACGGACGCAGCCTGCCCTGAGCGCAGTCGAAGGGTCCGTCCCCGAGCGAAGCGAGGGTAAGGCAGGAAACCGAGGCCCATGTAGGGACAGCCGCCTCGGCTGTCCAGCGGAGCAAAGCGACGCTAGTTCGCTGCACACACTCCCCCGGGAAGGGCACGAGTTCACTCGTGCCGTAATACCAGGAAAGAAAACCCGCGCTTTAGCGCCTGAGGTATCCCCGCTGCGATATACTCGCGGCAAGAAATCCCCAAGGTGACCCATGGCATTTTGCAATTCCTGCGGCTCAACTCTAACTGACGGTTCCCAGTTCTGCAGCAAGTGCGGCAAATCGGTCGGCACCCCCGCTCCCGTACCCGTAGCCGCTCCTCCTGGCGGCAACAGCGCCCTCAAGATCGTCCTCATCGTCGTCGCCGTAATCGTCGGTCTCGGCATCGTCGGAATCGTCACCGTCAGCGTCGTCGCCTACAAGGTCGCCAAGAACGCCCACGTCACCCAGGAAGGCGACCACGTAAAAGTCGAAACTCCTTTCGGCAGCGTCGAGACCTCCAAAGACGCCGACCAGGCCGCCCGCAATCTCGGCGTCGACATTTATCCAGGAGCGGAAGTTCGCCAGGAAGGCGCAGCCATCGCGACCGTCGGATCCATCCGCACCGTCACCGCCGGCTTTTCCAGCGACGATTCCGCCGACAAAGTTTGCGCCTTCTATAAATCCAAGTTTCCCAACGCGAATGTGAAGTCGTCTGACCAGAACCGTTGCACCATCGTCAACAGGGATGACAAGAACGTAACCACCATCAATGTGGAAGGTGGCGATGACTCCAGCACCTTCCAGATCGCCAGCGTGACCAAGTAGACTGGCAGTTGAAGTAAAGAAAGCCCGGCCTGATGCCCACCGTTCCCGACCCCACCTTCGTCCCCCAATCTTCACTCAGCCCGGCAGCGGATTTAGCTGAGGCTCTGCGTGCGCAAGTGAAAGGCGACGTCCGCTTCGATACCGGCAGCCGCGCCCTCTACGCCACCGATGGCTCCAACTATCGTCAAGTCCCGATCGGCGTGGTTCTGCCGCGCGACAACGACGATGTTCTCGCCGCGATTTCCGTCTGCCGCGATTTCGGCGCTCCCCTGCTCTGTCGCGGCGGAGGAACTTCCTTAGCGGGACAATGCTGCAACGTAGCGGTCATCCTCGACTTCTCCCGCTACATGAATCAGATTCTCGAGATCGATCCCGACCGCCGCATCGCCCGCGTCCAACCCGGAGTCGTCCTCGATCAACTCCGCAACGCCGCCGAAAAACATCACCTCACCTTCGGCCCAGATCCCGCCACCCACGACCGCTGCACGCTAGGCGGCATGATCGGCAACAACTCCTGCGGCGTCCACAGTGTGATGGCGGGCAAGACCGACGACAACATCGAAGCGCTAGATATAGTCACCTACGACGGCACCCGAATGCACGTAGGGGCGGACGCATTCGTCCGCCCATGCGGCCCGGAAGTATCGGGCCGCAGCGGCTCGAGCCGGGAAGCCGAAATCTACGCCGCCCTTAAGCAAATCGCCGGCCAATACGGAGACCTGATCCGCCACAAATTCCCCAACATCCCCCGCCGCGTCTCCGGATACAACCTCAACTACCTCCTCCCCGAAAACGGCTTTCACGTAGCCCGAGCCCTGGTCGGCTCCGAAGGCACCTGCGCCACCGTGCTCGAAGCCACCTGCAGCCTCGTTGAAAGTCCTCCCGAGCGCGTGCTTCTCGTCCTCGCCTATCCCGACATCTACCAATGCGCCGATCACGTCCCCGAAATCATGGCTCACAAGCCCATCGGCCTCGAAGGCTTCGACGATCTTCTGGTCCGCTCCACCCGCATCAAGGGCCTCAACTCCGCCGGCCTCGCTCTTCTTCCCGAAGGCAACGGATGGCTCCTCGTCGAATTCGGTGGCCAGACTTTGGCCCAAGCCGAATCGCAAGCGCTCGGCCTCATCGACGCTCTCAACCACAGCGCCAATCCGCCAAGCGTGCGCCTCTACTCAGGCACGCAGGCCAAGCGCGTCTGGGAAGTGCGCGAGACCAGCCTCGGCGCCACCTCGCACGTTCCCAATGAGCCGATGACGTGGGAAGGCTGGGAAGACGCCGCGGTCGCGCCCGAAAAACTGGGCGGCTATCTCCGCGACCTGCGCAAGATGATGGTCGACTTCGGCTACATGGGCGCGCTCTACGGCCACTTCGGCCACGGCTGCGTCCACACGCGCCTCAACTTCGATTTGAAATCGAAAGACGGCATCGCAAAATTCCGCCGCTTCATGGAAGAAGCCGCCGACATGGTCGTCAGCTACGGCGGATCGCTCTCCGGAGAACACGGCGACGGACAGTCCCGCGCCGAACTCCTGCCGAAAATGTTCGGCCCCGAATTGATCGAGGCCTTCCGCAGATTCAAGTCTGCCTGGGATCCGGACTGGAAGATGAATCCCGGCAAGCTGATCAATCCCAACAAACTCGATGACAATCTTCGCCTCGGAGCAAACTACGCTCCCTGGGAGCCGAAGACGCGTTTCCAATTCCCCGAAGATCACGGAAGCTTAGCCGAGGCCACACTGCGCTGCGTAGGCGTGGGCAAATGCCGCCGCGACGAAGGCGGCGTGATGTGCCCCAGCTACCGTGCCACGCGCGAAGAAGAGCACTCCACCCGCGGCCGCGCTCACCTCCTCTGGGAGATGACCCAAGGTGAAATCATCCAGGACGGCTGGCGCAGCGAAGAAGTCAAGAAATCCCTCGACCTCTGCCTCGCCTGCAAAGGCTGCAAGAGCGACTGCCCCGTAGGCGTCGATGTCGCAACCTACAAAGCAGAATTCCTCTCTCATTACTACGAAGGCCGCATCCGCCCGCTGAGCGCCTACGCCTTCGGCAACATCGACCTCTGGGCGCGCATCGCTTCAAACGCCCCAGGCCTAATCAATCTAACCACGCAACTCCCCTTCTTCCGCGACATAGCCAAGCGAGTAGCCGGAATCCCCAAGCAACGGCAGATCCCACCCTTCGCCCCAGAGACTTTCAAATCGTGGTTCCGACGTAAGAAAAAAAATGCAGAGGGTGCCCCACGTCTCGCTTCTTTTGCGAGACGTGGGAATTCCGAACCCGACGCGCCACCCGTTCTCCTCTGGGCTGACACCTTCAACAACTACTTCCTCCCCCAAACCGCCCGCGCCGCAGTCGAAGTCCTCGAGGCCGCCGGATACCGCGTCGTAGTCCCCCAAGCCCATCTCTGCTGCGGTCGCCCCCTCTACGATTTCGGCATGCTTGATCGCGCTCAATCCCTCCTGCTCGAAATCCTCGACCAGCTCGAGCCCGAAATCGAAGCCGGAATCCCCATCGTCGGCCTCGAACCCAGTTGCATCGCCGTCTTCCGCGACGAACTCGTGAACCTGTTCCCCCACGACCAGCGTGCAAAAGCCCTGAGCAAACAAACCTTCCTGCTAAGCGAGTTCCTAGAGCGCAACTCGGCGAACGCCCCGCTGCCGCAGTTCCCCCGCAAAGCCCTGCTCCACGGCCACTGCCATCACAAATCCATCATGAAGATGACCGCCGAAGAATCGCTCCTGCACCGCATCGGCATCGACTTCCAATCTCCCGCCCCCGGATGCTGCGGGATGGCCGGATCCTTCGGCTTCGAGCACGCCAACTACGAGGTCTCCGCCGCCATCGGCGAACTCGAACTCCTCCCCGCCGTTCGCCAGGCGCCCGACGACTGGCTCATCATCGCCGACGGCTTCAGCTGCCGCGAGCAGATCGCCCAGGGCACCGGCCGCCACGCCCTCCATCTCGCCGAAGTCCTGCAAATGGCCCTCGATCCCACCTTGCAAACCAACGATCCCTACCCAGAATCCGCCACGGTCCGCCAGCGCCAAGCCGAACTCCAAGCCTCCATGAAGCGCTCCGCCCTGGGCCTGGGAGCCATAGCCGCCGGCAGCCTGCTACTCTGGCAACTAATCCGTAACCGCTGATTTATCAGGCACATGTAGGGACAGCCGCCTCGGCTGTCCAGCGAGCGAAGCGAGCCCCCTAGGCAGCTCTAGCCCAAACTCCCTGTTTCTGGGACAATATTAAGAGTCTCAGCGCCACGTCGCGCCGTCCCGCATTCCGCTCAAGCGTTCGCCCTCGTCAGCCGGAGCCGACGAAACAAAACATGGAGCCCGAACTCACAACCGTACTCGGCAACGAATCCAGCGCCGAAGTCTGCACTGGCTCCGCTCCGACCCTGACCCCCAAGGTGCAGGTCACCCCGCCCGTCCCCGAGATGCCCCTCCGCGGCTCGGTCCTGGTCCTCATCCAGTTCGACGTCTGCGAGGAGATCCGCCTCGACGTTCTCCGCAACATCTTCGGGGCCCGCACCGTCCAGGTTCCGTTCAAGAACACCGCCCCGTCCTATGTCCGCTACCAGCGCACTCCGGTGGTCGAGACCATCGAGCCGCTGACCCTCGAAAGCGGTGAGCGCCTCGAAGGACAGATCAAGTACTTCGACTACGGCGTGGTCAGCCTCGTCTTCGAGTTGCCCTTCGCCGGCAACTGGGACACACTCATCCAACTTTCTTCCCGCTGGACCTCCGACACCAACTTCGAGAACCTCGCCTCGCGTATCCTGCGCGAAAAGCTCGAGCGTGCCGCTCCCGCGCTGATTAAGCCCTACGACCCGAAGGTCGATTCTTCCAAACCCGATGGCGACTGGCTGCAAGAGGACTACTTCATCTTCCACGTGCGCGAGATCGACGGCGCCACCACCACCACCGCCAACGACCTGCTGGCCGCTCACGGAGACAAGATCGCCCAGGTCGTCCGCGGCGAAACCGCCACGCTCTCCGAAAGCGAGCGCCAGGAGATTCTGCAGTCCCGCATCTCGTACTATCCCAACGATCTGGCTGTCATCGGATGGAACGCCGCCTTCATCTACGACACCAACGTGGGCGCTGAGACTGCGATTCAACTTTTGCAGTACGCCAACTCGCAGCTGCTGGAATTCCGCCACTACGACGAACTGCTCACCAGCGAACTGGAAGACGTCTACGACTTTCTCGACGCCGGAGGCACCGGACTCTGGGGACGTTGGCGGACCGCCCGCGCCGCCTCCAAGCTGCACACCGTCCTGCTCGACGTGAACGAACTCACCGAGCGCGCCGACAACGCCATCAAGTTCCTGAGCGACATGTTCTCCGCGCGCCTCTATAAGCTGTGCGCCGCCAAAGTCGGCGTGCCCGACTACAAAGACCTGGTCAACGAAAAGCTGCAGACCGCCGAAGATCTCTACCGCTTCATGGTGGATCAGTTCAACCAATCCCGCGCCTTCATTCTCGAACTGATGGTGGTGGTCATCCTGATCATCGAGCTCATCTACTTCTTCAAAGGCCGCCCCATCTAAGAATTGAAAGAGTAGGGTGGGATTCTGACTCTGGAGTAAGAAACAAGGTGGGTGCCCCATGTCTCGCGTCTTTTGCGAGACGTGGGGGATCTTGATTTGTCATTCCCGTTGAACGTTGTCCATTCCGAACATCCTTCTTTGTCATTCCGAACGAAGTGAGGAACCTGCTTTACCTCCCACCACGGGTCCCATGACATTCGTAACTTGTGAGCTCCCCACGAAGAATAGTCAACTATCCCCAGCGGAGGCTTTCATGAAGAAGTTGGCATTACTCCTGGGATTGGCAGCGACACTCACCGTGGCTCAGACGGCGCACCCGGCCCGGCCCACACCGCCAGCGGCGAAATCCGCATCGTCCTGCGTTCCCGCGCTCCAGGAACAAATGCAGCTCGACACGACCAACGCCCTCCAACTGAAGGCAACCTCCTACCAGCAAGGCATCGTAGAAGGCGCGATCTGCGGCGCCGGAGCCATGCTGCTGATCGTGGGCGTAGTCGGCGCCATCCGCAAGAAGAACCAACCGACAAGCAATCCCCAACCCCTGTCGCACGCAGCCTCGGCGTAAAACTGCAACCAGAAATGCCTACGTGGGGACGGGCGCATTCGCCCGTCCAAGCGGCCCAGGTCTATCGGGCCGCGGGATTTGTGCATCGGACTGCAGAGCTTGTCTATCCCGCCGCACCCTCCGACTGTCATCCTGAGCGGAGGAACTGGTTCGCGAAGCGGACCAGTCCCGGAGTCGAAGGATCCCTATAAGCGGAACCCAGCGTGGGACGCTCCAAGGCGTCCCAACCCAGATGACTGACTAAGAAATGCTCACGTGGGGACGGGCGCATTCGCCCGTCCACGCGGCCCGCGTGCATCGGGCCGCCGCTAAGGCGCAAAAAACATTTCGACGAACTGCCTTGGAGTGACGATCGAGACGGATCTGTACTTCTCCAGCGCCAGCAGATGCCGGTCGCCGGAAACTATGAATTGAGCTCGCGCTTCCACGGCACACTCAAGAATATGATCATCATCAGGATCATCCACAACGGCATGGATCGAAGCCCGCGGCGCAACGATCGAACCCATGCTCCACAGAACCGACAAAGCCTCCCGCAGCATGGCCTCCGACCAATCGAACTTCTCCGCCAGCACGCGCCGAACCTCGCTCTGAATCGGTTCCGAGTAGAAGAACTCGCACTGCCCAGCCTCGGCGAGTTCGAGGACACCTCGCGGCACGCCGCCGAAGACCAGTGCCGACACGATCACGTTCGTGTCGAGAACAATGCGAATCACTTCTTAGCGCCGCGCTTCGCCCCGCGCACTTCGTGAACAAGCCGTTCCACGTCCTGCTCGCGGATGCCCTGGCGCTCGGCCTTGGAGCGGCCGTAGGCATTGATGTCGTCCCACCACGAGCGCCGTTCGTAATGCCGCAGCGCCTCGCGGATCAGCTCGCTCATGGTACGGCTCTCCCGCTTGGCAATGGACTGCGCCCGCTTCAGCATGTCCGGCGGAAGGGTAACAGAGAGCGTCTTGGTGTTCCTCATAGGGATATTGTATAGCACGATTGTGCAATATTCTGCACGACGCGGATTTAGCGCGCTAGAAACGCGCGCGGCAAACTGTCGACGGAGACAACGGTCACCTGAGCTGGCATCTCGGGAAGTCCTACCGAGACAGTAGGACAATTACCACAACGAAGCACAGCACCATGGCCAAACTGGCAATCTCCAAAACCGTGGGACGCGCTATATCTAATTTTCCAATTTTTCGAAGACTGAACCGGATCATGCGACTTCCCTTTCAAGCCAACTCTACCGCGGCACCAGTCCCCAACAAAGGAATTAGCCAATAATAAAATGTTTCTTTTCAATCGGTTAGGCGAGAATAGTATGCCTCGGATAATATGCCCAACTCATTCCTTGCCGGATTAGACAAAGCTCGCCTACTCTGTCGGTGGAGGCCGCTGATGAAAGAATTATCCAACCAGCAAGCGGAATATGCGGTCAGTTGCTTCGTAAGCATCTATCAGTCGCGCGAGGTCAAGCAGGTCGAGCTCGAGCGGATTTCAGGAGTAGATCAATCGACCATCTCGAAAATCATCCACTCACGAGACGGCGGCGAGAAGTACACCGCAAGCGCGGAGATTCTGCAGAAGCTCTTCCAGGCCCTTGGCATAAAGCTGTCGGACATCCTTCACGAGTCGGACCACCTCGCAGACGAGATTATGGGGTATTTAGCGACGCCGCTGACAGCTCTAACCGCGGACGAAGACGAGGAACTCCGTAGGGTGGTTGCTACGGTGCGGCGCGTGGCGGCCGAGCCGGAATTCGCGAATCCACGTTTCGAGGTCTACTGGCCAGGAGACCACACACACCCTACGCAACACGCCGCGATCACGCCTGCTCAGGTCTACGTGACCGACCGCTCACGCGCGTCAACACATGATTTCATAGTCATCCTGTGCGCTTCCCCTAGCTACGGTGTTGGCCAAGAAAATGAGATTGCGACGCAGGCCGGGGTCCCGGCGATCCGCCTCGTGCCGCCCTCCGGCCTTTCGCGGATGATGCTGGGTTCCTTCGTTTATGCCAAGGACATCCCGTACTCCGGGGACCTGAAGACCCGAATCCAGATCGACGAAGACAGACTGCGAAACGCACTGCGGGACATCAGAAACTCCTACTTCCGGAGCCAGGCTCTCTACCGCGGCATGAACGGCGACGGGTTTGGGAGGCGGCTGCGGAAACTTGTCGATGATCGCTGCAATGGCGAACACCAGCAATTTGCCACCGACATTGGCATAAGCCTCCTTTATCTGCACAAGATGATGGATGAGCCCTTCGTGATCTCGAACCCGAGCGCACTGCTCCTGAAGAGAATTGCCCATCGGCTGGGCGAACGCGTGGCCTTTCTGCTCGGCGAGGAGGAGCAAAATGACCCCATCTGGGCCGAGAGCCACGCATCGTGGCGCTCCTGGGTCGGCAAAACCCCCGGCCTCGACGCACAAATCGTGCTGCGCATGCGGGACGAGTGGCGTGACGAGTACGCGCTAGAGAAGCGCGAAAAACAGACCAGTGCCGCATCATTCCGAAAATCAACTCGGCTGATGCGAGAACCAGATTGGGATAAGAAATACCAGAAACTATTCAAGAGCGACGCGAAGCATGAAAAGCAGACGAGCATCTTCTGAATCAACGTCCGACCTTGTTCGGCTATTCACGGAGCGGTCCGGCGCGACTGCGGCGAATTCTTCCCCCGAAGAAGCCATGGCGGCGATGCTAGAGGGAGCATGCGGGCGGGTCAAGAATCAAGAGCAGCGCCTTCAGCGAGTTCTCAAGGAGAGAAATGTCATCCAAATTGAAACTATCTCGGGCCTGAATTGCGATGGAACGCTAGAGCCAATAGGCACCACATTCGCGGAGGGTTTCAGAATGCGGCTACGAAAGAACGTGCCGCCTGCTCGCATACGCTTTAGCATCGCGCACGAGGTCTGCCACACCTTCTTCTACGAACTCGTCCCGGAAATGAAATTTCGACCGCACGAACCTGACGAAGCAGAGGAAAGACTCTGTAATGTCGGCGCGGCTGCGCTGCTCATCCCCGCCAGGTCACTGCGGATCAGCGTAAAAGGACTTCCTATTTGCCTGGCCTCACTTGAGCGCCTTGCAGAAGAGTATTACGTTAGCCCCCCAACGATGCTGATCCGGCTGAAGTCTTTGGGCCTGTGGCACTGTGAGCTGTCAAACTGGCACAGAAATACCGGCGGCGGTTTTGCGCTAGACGGGCTATATGGTGGACGAAAGCTCGACTGGGAATGGCAAGACTTTTCAGAGCTCGAACGCGCCTGGGATTGTGGCAAACCAATCTTCGGGACGGGCTTCGTCTATATGTCAGATTCGCGCGGTACTCAGCGGTATAGGCCAGTCTCGTACAATCTGCAGCGTTCCGGCGCAGGAGTGACAGCTCTTTGGGGCAGCGGCATTCGAAAGCCGGCGCAGGACCGCCCCCTTCTACGGCTCACGCTCCATCATCGGCAGTGACCCAAAGGCGGAGGCCGCCCGGGTGCCACTTTTTGCCTCCCGGGCCCTTCCTGCCGACGCCCCTGCCGATATTTCGGCACCCCGCAACCCACACAATCCACGTCGCTTACCTGGATGCGCATAATAGTGTACATACATCCACGTACATAATATGTTCCTGAAGGAACACTTTTTACAAACTGCAGATGTGTTCCTTCAGGAACACTCGCCCCTGCGCCCCACCCGTCTGCGATAATCTACTATTCATTCCAAACGACTTACCGGAGGGGGCTTGAAAGTACTTTTGCTGGAGAACGTGGCCGGGGTGGCGGTTGAGGTGTTTCGCGAGGCAGGATATGAGGTCGAGCCGCTGAAGGCGGCGCTGGACGAGCACGAGCTGGCGGAGAAGGTCCGCGGCGCTACGGTGCTGGGCGTGCGCTCGAAGACGCGCATCTCTCCAGCAGTGCTCGCGTCGGCGGAGAAGCTGGTCGCGGTGGGGGCGTTCTGCATTGGCGTCGACAAAATTGATCGTGCCGCGGCGAGCGAGCGCGGCATCGCTGTCTTCAACGACCCGCACTCGAACTCGCGGTCGGTGGCCGAGCTGGCGGTGGGAGAGATCATCCTGCTGCTGCGCAGGACGTTTTCTGCGTCGAGCGAAATGCATGCGGGCGTGTGGAACAAGTCGGCAGCCGGGGCGCATGAGGTGCGCGGGCTGACGCTGGGCATTGTGGGCTATGGAAAGATCGGGTCGCAGGTGTCAGACCTGGCGGAGGCGCTGGGCATGCGGGTGGTGTTTCATGACATTGCGCACGTGCTGGCGCGGGGCAATGCGCGGGCGGTGAGCCTGCGCGAGCTTCTGGAGACAGCGGATGTGGTCACCTTGCATGTCGATGGCAAGCCGCAGAATCAGAATCTGTTTGGCGCGGAAGAGTTCGCGGCGATGAAGCCGGGGGCGTGTCTGGTGAATCTGAGCCGCGGCATGGTGGTGGATCATGCGGCGCTGGCCTCGAACTTGAAGAGCGGCAAGCTGGGCGGCGCGGCGATTGATGTGTTCCCTTCCGAGCCGGAGTCGGGTGGAGAATTTTCGAGCGTGCTGCGCGGTTTGCCGAATGTGATTCTGACGCCGCACGTCGGGGGCAGTACGGAAGAAGCGCAGGAAAATATTGGGCACTTCGTGGCGGCGAAGCTGGTCGACTATGTGCGCACAGGCAATTCATTGATGAGCGTCAATCTGCCGCACTGCCATCTGGAGTATGAGCCGGGGTCGCACCGGCTGATGCATCTGCATCGCAACGTGCCGGGAATTTTGCGGGCGATCAACGACATCCTGGCGGATCGGGAGATCAATATCGAGCGGCAGGTTCTGGATACGCGGGGGAATTTGGGGTACGCGATTTATGACATCAACCGCGCGTGCGATGCGGAGTTGATGCGGGAATTGCGGGCGGTGCCGAATACGATTGGGGTGCGTGCGGCGGGGGGGACAGAGTAGAGCGCTCCTCGCTTCGCTCGGTGGACAGCCGAGGCGGCTGTCCCTACGTGGTTCGTTGCGGCATTCTTCGGGCGCGGCGCAGGGTTTCGGAGGGGAGCTCGCCGTATTGGGCGCGGTATTCGCTGGAGAAGCGGCCGAAGTGGAGGAATCCCCAACGCGCGGCTTCGCGGCTAACGCTGGTGTCTTCGGCGGGATTGAGGAGCGCGGCGCGTACTTCCTGCATGCGGATGGTGCGAAGAAATTGCATGGGAGTGCAGCCCTGCTGTCTGCGGAAGGAATTCTGCAGGGTGCGGGCGTTGACGCCGGCGGCCTGGCAGATGTCGCCGAGGGAAAGTGGAAGGTGGGCGTTGGCGCGAATGTATTGCTGGGCGTCGTCGAGTTGCCGCGAGCCGGCTTTGCTGCCGCGATTGAGCAGGCGCGTGTAATTGTGGGACTGAGTCTGGAGGAGGAGTTGGATGAGTTCGTCCTCAAGGTTGCGCACCGCAACGGATGCGTTGACGCGGTGCTGATCGGTGGTGCAGAGGATGCGGCGAAGCTCTCCACAGATGACGCTGAGGCGCTGTCCGGCGGCGGTTTTCAGGAGCAGTGCAGGAGAAAACACCAACTCGGTATGGGCTTCGCGGTTGAGAATTTTTTCCAGTTCGGCGACTACTGCCGCGCGGGAGAAGCGGACGAAGAGAGCTTCGAATCCGGCGGGGGTGAAGACTTCGACGGATTGCAGCGGCGACTGCAGGAATGCGTATTCGGAATTGACAGTTACGTTGTGCGCTTGCGCGCGGTGCAGACCGACTCCAGAGCGGAGGTCAAGCACGAGGGCAAAAGAGTCCGCGGGCAGGCGCGCCTCAACGCGCAGATTGCCGGTAGTGACCACGCGGGAGAGAGTCGTCCGCTGACCTTCGGTGATGAAAATCTTGGTGGCGAATGGGGGCGAGCCCGGCAGAAGCTCGGAGACATACGGAATCGCGGAGTTACTCAGCAGAGAAGCCGCTTCATCCAAATCCCTTGTCTGTAGAACAAAGCCGTGTGGGAACGAACTTGTAGAAATAACGCACACTCCTCGTACGAGCGCCCGGTTCGGAGCGTGTCACAGTGGAGAACACGCATCTCAAACGCCCCCGGGAAGCTGGCCCATTCTAGCAACGGGCTGCGGAAATCTTGTCGTGCGGGGGCACCTTCGGGATTATTAAACCGTTTTAGTAAGCTCTAATTTTTCCCTAATCCCCTGGTCAAATGCGCTAACTGGATATGTTTCACATCGACGGAACCGAAATCGAGTTGAATATGGAGTCGGTAAGTGGATCGCGACCATTCGTCATGGCACGTACGTTACCCGCAGGGGCGCTCTAATTACGCTTGCCGGATTGACCCCGCGGGATCGGTGCGAAAGGATGACTGTAGGGCGAACCTGAGAGAAAGGTAATTGGACACGGAGAGATGGCGAAAGGGATGGAACAGCGGCGGTGGGAACGGTACAACGTGACGCTCGAGGTGAATGTCACAGCCGGTGTGAACGGGCAGAACATCCGGTTGGGCGGGCAGGCGAACGATGTGAGCAAAGGCGGAATGCGCTTGTTCGTCACGCGGATGTTGGAACCGGGCACGAGCCTCTCGCTGGAATTTTTGCTTCCTTATTCTTCGAGTGAACTGACTCTGCGCGGGGTGGTTCGCAACCGTGCTGGGTTTACGCATGGGATTGAGTTCGTCAATCCGACGGTTTATCAGCAGCAGATTATTGAGCGGACTTGTGATGTGTTTGCGCTGCTGCGGTGATGGCGCGGCTCAGGTCTGAATTATTCGGTAGGGAGATTCTTCGCTCCGCCTGAAGAGCGGCTCCGCTCAGAATGACGCCTTCGGAAAAAGTACCCATTTTGCGATAATCAGTCCTCTTCTTTCCTAGTCAAGAAACCTCCCGCTGGTTATTCTGAAGCGACTTCGTGTTCGGAGAAGCTGCTTTCATGCAAAAGTCGGCGATTGTATTCATCGAACTTGGGATGCTTGCCGGTATCGTCGCAGCGGGGTATACGCTTCCCGGAAGCACACCGCTGCGAGCGTTTCTTGTCGCCGCCGGTGCATGTTTTGTGGTCGGGAATGTCTTGCTGGCCAGAAAGATCAAACAGGCCAAGGCCGGGAACAGTTCCGTCGAGAAACGCCCTTGGCTCCATATTTTCCGAGCTCTAGCGATATTAGCAATTTGCTGGCTATTCATTTTTCTAGTCTTTAAACACTGAGGCCCAATCGGAGATGACATGCGAGGGTTGAAAGAGAAACGGGTTTTGGTTACTGGCGGGGCTAGCGGCATTGGGGCGGCTACCGCGGCCCGCTTCCTGGAAGAGGGATCTCGGGTATGCGTTCTGGATCGGGACGCGAAGGCTTGCGAGCGGATTCGGCGCGAGTTGCCCGCGCTGGGCGAAGCGATTATCGCTGACGTCACCGATCTGATGCAGGTGGAGGCGGCGTTTGCCGAGGCGATCCGGCTGATGGATGGAGTGGATGTGCTGATCAATAATGCGGGGATCAGCGTGCGGCACAAGTTTCTCGACATCACGCCGGAGGAATGGGAACGCGTTCTTGCAGTGAATCTGACGGGTGTGTTTTATGCGGCGCAGACGGCGGCTCGGCACATGTGGGAGCGGGGGAGCGGCGTGATATTGCAGACGGCGTCGACCAATGGGGTGATGGGGTATCCATACTATGCGGACTATAACGCGACCAAGGCGGGAGTGATTGAGCTGACAAAGTCCATGGCGCTCGAACTGGCGCCGCGAGTGCGGGTGTGCGCGGTGGCTCCGGGATATGTTTTGACTCCGATGCAGCGGGCGGAGTATTCGGATGCGATGCTGGCGGAGGTGAATGCGAAGATTCCTCTGGGACGGCACGCGACGCCGGAGGAGATTGCGGGATTGTTCGCATATCTGGCATCGGAGGATGCGGCGTTTGCGACCGGGCAGGTTTATACCTTGGATGGCGGGGAGACGGCGGGTGGATTGGCGAGCCGGTGAGCATGGGCGGCTTCTCGGGGTGGTAGGGATGGTTCGGCTCCGCAATCAGGATGGCTTCGCCATCCCGATTGCTGCGCTCACCATGACATGGGGATAATGATGCGTCTCAAGAATAAGGTTGCTTTGATTACCGGCGGGACGTCCGGGATTGGCGAGGCTACGGCTTTGCTGTTTGCCGCGGAGGGCGCGCGGGTGGCGATTACGGGGCGCAATGAGGAACGCGGAGCTGGTGTGGTCGAGCACATCAAGCAATTGGGGCGCGACGCGATCTTCATTCGGGCTGACGTGAGTCAGGCGAAGGATTGCGAGCGCGCGGTGGCCGCGACCCTGCATGCTTTCGGCGGGCTCGATATCCTTTTCAATAATGCCGGAGTGTTTTACCCGCAGACGGCGGTGGAATGCTCGGAACGCGAGTGGGACGAGCAGATCGACGTGAACTTGAAGGGGACGTTTCTTATGTCGAAGTTCGCACTGCCGGCGATGATCGCGCAGGGACATGGAGTGATCGTCAACAATGCGTCGGGATGGGGCATTGTGGGCGGAGATCATGCGGTGGCCTATTGCGCGTCCAAGGGCGGAGTGGTGCTGATGACCAAGGCGATGGCCATTGATCATGGGGCGCAGGGAATCCGGGTGAATTGTGTTTGCCCGGGAGACGTGGAGACACCGATGCTTCCGGCGGATGCGAAGATGCGCGGGCTGAAATGGGAGGACTACATCGCGGGTTGCGCGTCGCGGCCGCTGGGGCGCGTGGGGACGGTTGAGGAAATTGCGAAGGCGGTGCTGTTTCTGGCCTCGGATGATTCTTCGTTCATGACGGGGGCCGCGTTGGTGGTGGATGGGGGAGGGACAGCGGATTAGCGAGGCCGGTCCCTCAGGGGCTAAAGCCCTCTAAGCAAGGGAAGGCTTGATCGCAGCGCTGAAAGCGCTGCGCCACCCAAAAGCTGCGGGCGGATTCTCAGCGATTATAGGGATGGTTCGAGTGCGCAATGAGGATCGCTGCGCTCTCCTCATTGCTTCGCTCACCATGACAGAGTGAAAATGTTGGTTCGCAGGATGACGAAACTTAAAGCTACGGTGTTTGTTGGCGGCGGGCGGATTACTGGGGCGCTGGCCGCGGGGTTGCGGCTGGCCGGCGACGAGCGGACGATCGTTGTTTATGACCGGCATGCGGAGAAGCTGCGGGCTTTGCGGCGGGAATCGCAGATTGAAATTGCGCGCGATCTGAAGTCTGCGGTGGAGCGGGCGGAGATGGTGATTGTTGCGGTGCGGCCTGGGTCGGTGCGGGAGATGGTCGGCGAAGTTGTGGCCTGCGGTGCGTCTGCGCCAGGTTTGTGGGTGAGTCTGGCCGCGGGCATTCCGTTGCGGAATTTGCGAGCGTGGCTTGGGGTGCGATGGGTGCGGGCGATGCCGAGTCCGGTGTGCCGCATTGGTCGAGGATTAACCCCCGTGTGCTTCGATGGCAGCGTTGGCAAGTCCGAGCGCGTGCGAGTGCGGAGGTTCTTCGAACAAGTTGGTCCAGTGCTGGAATTGCCGGAAGGCCAGATGGATACGATCACGGCAACGCATTCGCCGACCCACGGTTATCATGCGCTGGCGACGCTGGCGAAAGTTGCACAGGACGCAGGACTGGATCGGGAGACGGCGCTGAAGGCGGCCGCTCATGCGCTGGCTGGTGGGATTGAATACTGGCGTGAGATGGGATTGAGGCTCGAGGAGTTGCTGGAGGAGGCGGCGACTCCGGGGGGAATTGCGGCGGCGACGATTGCGGGGGCGGAGAAGGCTGGGTATTCGCGGGCGGTGCAGGCGGGACTCAAGGCGGGGATTGCGCGGGCGCGAAAGAATGCTAAGTTGTGATTGGTTTCTACCTCAAGGGCTAAAAGCCCTTCTTCAATCGAGAGCCTTATCGCAGCGCTAAAGCGCTGCGCCACCCAAGACTAGCTGCGCTCGTGGGACGGACCCTTCGACTGCGCTCAGGGCAAGCTGCGTCCGTCCCCACGTGACCTGCGTCCAATCCACCCTACTCTAGGCGAGGATTTCCCTTTGGTAACTTCATCGCGTTTAGCGGCGCTGCCATACTTGTGGCATATGGACGAGCAGCCCACTTCGACCGCTCCTGCCACAGCGGGCGAGAAATCCAAGTCTGGCCAACGACCGGTTCGCGTGAAGCTGCGCGGGTCGGTGCTAGTGCTGGTGCGCTTGCCGAACCGGCGCGATGTGCGGGCGGCGATTCATCAACTATCGATTACGGGCGGCGTGATGCATTTGGAGAAGCCGCTGGATGAAAAGATCGAGGTTGAAGTGATCTTCCACGTGAACGAGACCACGATTCGGAGCAAGGCGGAAATGCTGTTTCCGATGTGGGCGACGCAAGGGTGGATGCAGCCGTTTCGCTTCGTGGAGATGTCGGATGGCACGCGGGAGAGTTTAGATGGGCAGTTGAATGCGTTCCTGGGTGCGAGTGCTGCTGCAGGGGCGTGAGTCCCCGTCCGAAAATTTTCCCCCAGGCTGATCCTGAATCGCCTCGACGTTACTCTGGTTACCTTTGGTCGACCGCCGATTGGAATATGATCCGGCTTTGGGGCGATTCTTATGAAGCGATTGCGGTTCCTGGTTTCCCTCACCAACAACGACAATGACTATCAGCAGGAGCAGGCGGCAGCTGCGCAGAAGGCTGCGCTGCGGCTGGGCGTGGAGGTGGAGATCATTCAGGCGAACAATGACGGCCTGACGCAGAGCCAGCAGTTGCTGCATTACATCCAGGATGCGCCGGTGGTGAGACCGGACGCGATTCTGTTCGAACCGGCAGGGGGGACGGCGTTTCCACAAGTGGCGCGAGCGGCGGCCGCAGCGGGAATTGGATGGGTGGTGCTGAATCACGAAGCGGAATATCTGGCCGAGTTGCGGCGTGCGTGCAAGGCTCCGGTGTTTGCCATCAGTTCCGATCATGAGGAAGTGGGAAGAATTCAAGGGCAGCAATTTGGGGCGCTGCTGCCGGGTGGCGGATCGATTTTGTACATCGAAGGGCCGGCGAACAGTTCGGCGGCGAAGCAGCGCACGAAGGGGATGATGAAGACCAAGCCGGCGAGTGTCCAGGTGAAGTCGCTGCGGGCGAACTGGACCGAAGAGAGCGCTTACAAGGCGGTGAGTTCGTGGCTGCGGTTGCAGACTTCGCAGGAGAGCCACATCGATCTGGTCGGAGCGCAGGATGACAGCATGGCTTTGGGCGCGAGGAAAGCGTTCAGCGAAATCTCCGAGGAGCGCGAGAGGTGGATGAAGATCCCGATCACGGGTTGCGATGGAATGCCGAAGACGGGGCAGGCGTGGGTGCGCAACGGGATGCTGGCGGCAACGATCTTTATTCGTCCGAATACGGACCTGGCGATGGAGATGTTAGTGGAGGTGTTCAGAAACGGGGCCGCGTTGCCGGAGCACAAGTTGACGAAACCGGAGTCGGTGCCGGGGTTGCAGGAATTGGCGGCAGGGATCCGGAGGGGCGCGGGGGCTTAGGGTCGAGGTCGCGGGGATTTCGGGCGTTCCTTCGGGACGCCTTTTTTCTTTCCGACAAGAAAGTCAAAAGCCCCACTTCTCGCGCAAAGAACGCGCGAGAAATGGGGCACCCGCTTTTCACCCTCTCCTTAAAGTTCTTGTGCTTGGCTGGCTCGCTTCGGCTTCGCGGGACGGACCCTTCGACTACGCTCAGGGCAAGGTGCGTCCGTCCCCACGTGAGTTGTGCCACTTCCTGATTAGCCTTCCATTGTTGAGACGTCGCCGGCGTCTACGCCTGCTTCTTTGGCTTTGAGGAAGCGGCGGAGGATTTTGCCGCTGCGCGTTTTCGGCAAGCTTGCTACAAATTCGAGGCTTGACGGTGTGGCGATGGGGCCTAGCTCTCTTCTTACGTGCTCGATTAACGCTGCGGCTAGTGCGTCGGATGGAACGTGATCGGCTCTCACCTGCACGAAGGCTTTGATGCATTCGCCTTTCAGCGGATCGGGGACGCCTATCGCTGCGGCTTCGGCTACTGCCGGGTGCGAGACCAGCGCGCTCTCGACTTCGGCGGTGCCGATGCGGTGTCCGGCGACGTTGAGAACGTCGTCGGCGCGACCGAGGACGGCGATGTATCCGTCTTTGTCTTTCATGGCTACGTCGCCGGTGACGTAGCATCCCTTGAAGAATTGCCAGTCGCGCTCGTAGCGGGCGGGATCACGCCAGACCGTGCGCAGCATGCAGGGGAAGGGACGCTTGAGCACGAGACGTCCGCCAACGTTGGGAAGCGCGGAGTTGCCGTCTTCGTCGATGACGTCGGCTTCGGCTCCGGGGACGGCGACACCGACTTTACCGGGGCGCATGGCCATGGATGGCGGAGTGCCGAGCGCGGGGCCACCTAATTCGGTCTGCCACCAGTTGTCGATGACGTATCCCCACTTGCCGTCACCCGCGAGATGCGTCTGCGCCCAGCGCCAGGCTTCGGGATTGAGCGGCTCTCCGGCACAGGCGATGACGCGCAGGCTGGTGAGGTCATGCGCGGCGGGATAGGCTTCGCCATAGCGCATAAACATTCTTAGAGCGGTGGGCGCGGTAAACATTTTTGTGACGCCGTAACGCTCGACGATTTCCCAGGCGGTGCCGGGGTTGGGGAAGTCGATGGCGCCTTCGCGGAAGAGCGTGGTGACTCCGGCACAGAGCGGGCCGTAGACGATGTAGGAGTGGCCGACGATCCATCCGATGTCAGAGGTGCACCAGAAGATGTCGCGGTTGCCGACGTCGAAGAAGCTTTCGAGATGGTAAGTCGTGCCGACCATGTATCCGCCATGAACGTGTACTACGCCCTTGGGCTTTCCGGTTGAGCCGGAGGTGTAGAGGAGGAAGAGCGGATCTTCGGAATCCATTTCTTCGGCAGGGCAGTCGGGCGGGAACTTGAGCAGATCGTTGAAATCGATTTCGCGGGGAGCGCGGATTTCGGTTCCAGCGCGCGCGTAGACCACAACTTTCTCGACGCCTTCAAGGCCTTCGATGGCTTCGTCGACGATGGATTTCAGATTGACGGTTTTGCCGCGGCGATAGCCTACGTCTCCGGCAATGACGATCTTGGCTTCGGCGTCGGTGATGCGATCGCGCAGGGCGGTGTGGCCAAGTCCGGCATAGACGACGGAATGGATGGCGCCGATGCGGGCGCAGGCCAGCATGGCGATCGCGCCTTCGATGGTGAGCGGCATGTAGATGATGACGCGGTCGCCCTTCTTCAGACCCAAAGACTTCAGGCCGTTGGCGAAGCGGCAGACCTGGCGATGAAGTTGACCGTAGGTGACGATGCGCTCAGTGCCATCCTCGGCGAGCCAGATGAAGGCGGCGCGATTGCGGCGCTCAGAGTTGGCGTGGCGATCGAGGGCGTTGACGGTGATGTTGGTCTTGGCTCCGGTGAACCACTTGTGGTGGACGCCGTCCCAGTCGAGAACTTTGCTCCACGGTTGCGACCAGGTGAACTGGCGGGCGTAGTCGGCCCAAAATTTGTCGGGATCTTGCAGAGCGCGGTCGCGTTCGCCGAGCCAATCCTTCTGCAGGACGTTGTTGGCGACGATCGCAGGCGCCGCGTATTCCTGATCCATGTTGAGCAGGTTGGAGATGTTCTCGGTTTTGGGCACGGTGAGCGCACTCATGCAGTCCTCCTCGGGAGCGAAGGGCCTTGGGAAACTGGGAGGGATTCTGCTTCGGGGCGAGTTTGGCGGCAGTGATTGAAATCACAGGAAGGCGTGTTTTTGCGCCGGGGTGGCGGAGGGGTAAACGTTACGTGCCTTGGGACAGCTTGGCTGCGGCCCGATAATTCTGGGCCGCCTGGACGGGCGGGGGCGGCTGTCCCCACATAAGTTTTCATGGCACACAGTTTCGGGGCATTTCGAACGAGCGTTCGACCCTGGTTGCGCTTGAGTGATGCAAATCACCTCTTTCTGTGAGTAGCCGCACATCTTTCGAATATCGATCCATCCTAGTGTGTCTCCCCATTACCTCCGAGGAAAACAAACTTCGGATCAGGCCCCTTTCACGGTCCCCAACTGGGACCTCGGCGCGCCCGCGCCACATGCAAGACATGGCGCACCGGTAAGAGCAACACAGAGCAAGGTTCTCGCGATACAAAGCCGCTCCCGGTTCAAGGAGGAAATAACGTCCATGAAGACGTCGACGCGATGGATTTGTAGCTTCTTACTCGCAGTCATCCCAGTACTGCCAGTTCTGGCGGGGACGAAGGACTCCCCCGAAGCAAAGAAAGATGCCGATGCCACGGCAACCACCACAAGCGCGCAGCCGGCAACCGCTGCCGCCAACCCGAATACTCCGGCCGCTGGGACCAACGTGACGGCGCTGCTGGGAGTGTTGGTCATGAAGGGGGTTCTAGCGCCAGCGGAGGCGAAATCGATTGAGTCGGCTCCGGCTGGGGGCGAGCTGCAGGCGCTGGAAGATGTGCTGGCCCGCAAAGGCGTGGTGAATGCCGCAGACCTGGCGGCGGTCTCACCGGCGCCGGCAAACGCTGCGACGCAGCCGGCTGCTTCCCCGGTGGGGATGGCGGTCGCGTCTCAGGCGGCACAGGCGCAGGCGCCGAAAGAGGTCAGGCCTCCGGCACCGGCGGTGGTATCAGCGGTGGCGCCGCTGCGAGTGTTGCCGGTCGATCCTCCGGTCAAAGACGGGTTGAAGGCGGCCTTCAGCATGGGCCCGGTCAAGATGACGCCGTATGGATTCCTGAAAGCTACGGGCGTCTATGACACCAGCAATCCCAATGGCGACGATATGCCATTCCCCGGGCTGTTTCTGTCGTCGACGTCGATTTTGAACACTGGACCGACCAAGGATCCGGAGTTTCACCTGAAGGCCCGCTCCTCTCGCATTGGAGCGAACTTCGAATTCGGCGACATTTCGCCGAAGATTACGCTGACCGGGCGTATCGAAGCCGACTTTGAGGGCAACTTCAGCGAAGTGGATAACCGCGACGTATCATCGCTTCGCAGCAGCATGTTCTCGTTCCGCCAGGCTTGGGTGAGATTGGACTATGCCGCAAGCGACAAGACGGATATCTACTTCGAAGGCGGACAGGACTGGACCTTGTTCGGATCCAGCGCGTTGCCCAATCTTCTGGAAACCACAGCTCTGGGCTACTGGTACGGTGACGTTTACGAGCGTTCGCCGCAGTTGCAGTTTGGGCTGGTACAGAAGCTGGGCGGCTCGCGAAACGTGAAGTTTGCGCCCACCTTCGCCATCATGATGCCGAGCACGGGGCAGATCGAGAAGCTTGGAAGCTTGGGCTTGCAAGGCCAGATTGCACAGGCCGAGCGGCAGGGCGCCGACTCTGGGCGTCCGGAAGTGGAAGGCAGGGTTGCCCTGCAGTTCCAACTGGACAAAGCTCCGGGCGTAGCTCCCGCGCAAATCATTCTGTCGGGCGTACAGGGGCGGCGCACGAATATCGTGACCAACTCAGCGACCGGATATAGCTCGCTTCCGGCGAACTATCTGGCCGCGTTTCCGAACGGCTTCACCGCTTCGAGCACGATCTGGGGCGGACAATTCGCGGTGCAACTGCCGACGCGCTGGGTCACGATTGTGGCAAGCGCGTATCGAGGAGGGGACCTACGCTTCTTCTTCGGTGGCCAAGTCAACTCCTTTGCCACGGATACGAGCGGCCTGACGAACATTCAAGGGCCGTTCCAGACGGTGGATGGCGGTCCGCTGGCCGCGGCCGGCGGGGCTGTTCTGGGGACCAACTCCTCGGGAACGGTGGTGGTGGCTCCGCAGAAGCCGATCCATGCGTTCGGCGGGTTCGTGAATATTGGATTACCGCTGTCGCGGTGGTTCAATGCGGATCCGAAGGGGCATAATGCCGGCTGGCAACTCTACCTGCACATGGGCAAAGACCAGGTGTCGGCCGCGGACCTGCGGAATCCGGGCTTCACGGGCAACGCCAACGTGCTGTCTCCGTTGCCGCTTCGCATGGGAACGCTGGATGCGGTTACTCTCTACTACAAACTGAACCCCAACGTCACGTTCGGATTTGAACAGTCGATCTACGCCACGCGGCTGGTTACGGGAGCGAACTACACGATCGCCGGACAGCCCAGTAACGAGTGGAAGGACCATCGCAGCGAATTCGGGCCCATCTTCACGTTCTGAGGTCAGGCATTTCCCACCCTTGCGCAAAAAGCGCGCAAGGGTGGGGCATCCCACGGCAGTGTAAAACTGGTTGCGCAAGGTTGACACCGGGAGCACAATATTGCGCACATCTGGGTCCCATCGAGGATGGCGTCCCGGAAGGGCAGCGCCTGAATTGCGAGATTCAGAGGAGCCTCATGAATCACGGTAGAAACGCGGCTTGGTTGGCGGCATCATGGCTGTGCCTCGCTCTGTGCGCTGGGGCCGCGGTGAAGAACAACGCCATCCGCATCACGGTTCTGGATTCGCAGACGCGGTCGGTCACGATTGACGACAGCGGGGTGCCGAAGAATTGCGATGGCGTCAACTACGACGCGTATTGCCACAGCAGCAAGACGGCGGAGATCACCAATCTGCTGCTGGTGCAGGCCGGCGACCGTCCGCCATTTTGGGTGAGTTGCACGGTGGAGACCAAGTGGTCGAGGTGTACGCCGCTCACCAAGGGCGAGAGCTTCAACGCCAAGCAGGAGAAGCGCGGCATCAGCATTTATTTTCTGGATGACAACGGCAGAGTGCGGCAGCAGTTGTACACCTATGCGGCTGATGAGAAGGGTAAGGCGGCGGAGGCCCGGGCCGCAGCGCAGGTTGCATCGACGCAGGCTCAGCCGGCTCAGGTTCAGGCTAGTCCCACGCGGGCCGCGGAGTCTCGTGTGACAGCGGGCGGGGAAGCGGTGAAGTGCAGTTTCGCTTCGACTCCTGCCGGAGCGGAGATCAGCGTGGATGGGAAATTCGTGGGCAGCACGCCGTCGGTGTTGAGTTTGAGCTTGGGAACGCATGCGGTGGAGTTGTCACTGGCGGGATTTGTGCCGTGGAAGAGGGACCTGACGATTTCAGCCGGATCAGAGCTGACGGTGAGTCCGATTTTGGAGAAAGCGCAATAATCGCGGGGAGAATGGTCGCGAGAGGAGTCAGGTGGCAGGCAGAGGTTTCGAGTGAGGAAGGTTCGAACGCCAATATTCGATAAGGAGCCCTATGGCAAACGCAGCGAGGAATTTAGAAATCGCTCAGCCGAAACAGTACCAGGCATCGCAGTCGACCTGGGACAAGATTGCGGAGAGCAAGGAGTTTCAGGATTTGATGGCTACGAAGAAGATGTTCATCGTGCCGGCATTCATTTTCTTCGTCGTGTACTACTTTGCGTTGCCGGTGCTGGTGGGGTACGCGCCGGCTTTTATGTCCATCAAGATTGGGTTCGTGAATCTGGCTTACCTGTTTGCGCTATCGCAATTCTTTGTGGCGTGGATCATCGCGGGGCTGTACGTGCGCGCGGCCAACAACTTTGACCGTCTGGCCAAAGACATTCTGGATAAGGCCGAAGACGCAAAGGGAGGCAAGTAAGCCATGAATATTCCACTGACTATGTTTCTGGTCTTCATCGCCATCACGCTGGGCATTACTTACTGGGCGTCGAAGCGGTCGGCTGGGGCGAGCGCGTACTTTGCCGCCAGCCGCCAGATCAAGGGCTGGCAGAACGGGATCGCGGTGGCGGGCGATTATATGAGCGCCGCGTCGTTTCTGGGGATTGCGGGGATTATCGCGTTCCAGGGTTATGACGGATTCCTGTTCTCGGTGGGGTGGCTGGTCGCATACCTGACGGTGCTGCTGGTGATTGCGGAACCGTTGCGGAATGCGGGCAAGTACACGATGGCGGACGTACTGGCGTACCGGCTGAAGCCGCGGCCGGTGCGGGGCATGGCGTCGCTGAGCACGCTGACGGTGAGCACGTTTTACATGATCGCGCAGATGGTGGGCGCGGGCACGCTGGTGAAACTGCTGCTGGGAGGCATGGTTACCTACAACCAGGCGGTGATCGGAGTGGGGCTCTTGATGATCGTGTATGTGGTGTTCGGCGGCATGCTGGCGACCACGTGGGTGCAGATCATCAAGGCGATCCTGCTGATGTCGGGGACGTTCCTGCTGAGCATCCTGGTGATGGCGCACTTCCACTTCAGCTTCAGCCAATTTTTCGCAGCCATTGGGCAAGTGACCTATCACGACGCGAAGGGGGCGGTGGTGGTGAAGGACTTCCTGACTCCCGGACTTCGCTATAAACCTCCGTACGGACCGCTGGACCTGATCTCGCTGGGACTGGCCCTGATCTTCGGGACAGCGGGCCTGCCGCACATTCTGGTGCGGTTCTACACGGTGCCGGACGCCAAGACCGCGCGGCACAGCGTGGTGTGGGCGATGGTGCTGATCGGCAGCTTCTACATCATGACGACGTTCCTGGGATTCGGGGCGGCGACGATCGTGGGCCCGGACTTCATCAAGGGGCATGGCGGCACGAACATGAGCGCGCCGCTGCTGGCGCAGGCGCTGGCGGGGAATATCTTCTTCGCGTTCATCTCGGCGATCGCGTTTGCCACGATTCTGGCGGTAGTGGCCGGGCTGACGATCAGTGCGACGACCTCGTTCTCGCATGATTTCTGGACGAACGTGATCCACAAGGGGGTGGAGCGGAAGCCGGGCGAGGAAGTGATGGTGGCGCGCATCTCGGCGTTTGTGGTGGGCGCGGTGGCGATCGGGCTTGCCATCGTCTTGCAGACGGCGAACGTGGCGTTCCTGGTAGCGCTGGCCTTTGCCGTGGCAGCATCGGCGAACCTGCCGGTGATTGTGCTGTCCATCTTCTGGCGGCGGTTCAACACGGCGGGCGCGGTGACGGGACTGGCGGTGGGATTGCTGGCCTCAATCGGGCTGATTCTGATCAGCCCGAGCCTGATGGGCATCGATCCGCCAACGGTGGTGGGCGCGGCGCGGCATATCTTCCAGGCCAAGGCCATCTTCCCGCTGGAGAATCCGGGCATCCTGAGCATCCCGCTGGGATTCATGGGCGCGATTATCGGGACGCTGGTCAGTTCGGAACCGAGCTCGCAGGAGAAGTTCAACGAACTGCTGGTGCGGTCGAACACCGGGCTGGGAGCGGAGAAGGCTACGGCGCATTAGAGCAGTGGGTAGTGGTCGGTGGTCAGTGGTCAGAAATTTAGGGCTGGGGATCGCAGTTCGATCTCTGGCCCTTTTTGCTTGATATGCTAGATTCAGTCGGGCGGGCCTATAGCTCAACGGTTAGAGCAGCAGACTCATAATCTGTTGGTTCCAGGTTCAAATCCTGGTGGGCCCACCAGCTCACCGCAGCCGCTATGACGGATTCCGTCTACCGCAATCAAGCCGAAATCGAGCGTAGTTCCTCGGAGGCGAGCAAAATTGTCCTTGCGCCTTTTGGGGCGTCTCGGTTTGACCGTTATATGGATCCGCCGGCGGACACAATCTACCCGCTGGAATATGCTTTTTACTTGCTGGGTGACGTGCACGGCAAGGCTGTCCTCGACCTGGGCTGCGGGACTGGGGAAAATACGGTCGCATTGCTGAAGCGTGGTGCGCGGGTCAGGGCGATGGACATCTCTCCGGATTTGATTGCGATCGCGGAAAAGCGTTTGCACGAAGTCAATATCGAAGCCACGTTAGCTGTTGGGGACGCTTATAACACGGGCTTAGCTAGCGAGTCGGTTGATATTGTGTTCTGTATTGCTCTGATCCATCATCTGGACCTTGCGCTCGTGCGGGATGAGATGCTCAGAGTGCTGCGTCGAGGTGGGACGGTCGTACTCAAGGAGCCCATACGATTCTCAGGTCTGTACAACCGTGCTCGCGGCCTGCTGCCGGAACAGGACGATGTGTCGGATTACGAGCATCCTTTGACGCGAGAAGAGTTCCGGCTTTTCACGCAACCCTTCAAGATGGAGGGAATTCGTTATTTTCGATTGCCTTTTGTGCCCCTGGCTTCTCGACTGTTGCCATCCCGCAGCGATGCCGCCTGGAGAGCAAGCGATTGGGCTGTCAAGAACTTACCCTTTCTTGAACGTTACGCTTCGGGGGTAGTGGTCAAGCTGATCAAAGGGTGAAGGTAGGGGCTCACCATGCGGCGCCTCAGCGGCTAAAGCCGGCCGGAGTGGTCTGGTTGAATCGCAGCGCTGGAAGCGCTGCGCCACCCAAAATCCAGTTCCACAGAAAATCCAGTTCCACAGACCCAGCGCCCGCTGTCGTTACTTGACCGGACGACGTTGGGTTGTGTTGGGCTCGGTGGCTTGCAGGCGGAATTGCTCGCCTAGAACTCCTACCAGCGAGTTCAGGCTTCCAGCTAGCGTGAGGCGCCAGCGTTCCACGGACTCTTGCGCCAACTCTTCCATGCGGTGTTCGAAGGATTCTAGAGTCTCGGCGACCTGAATTTTCAGCGAGCCGCAGACCGCGGTTTCAATCCCCTTCTGAATGGTCTTCAGATTCGCGCTTGCCTCGTCGAGTTGACTGGCCAGCGACTCGGCGTTGCGGGTCCCGAGTTCGTTCAGGATTTCTTCGAGCGCGCTTTCCAGTTGGGTACGCGCAGTGCGTACCGTCTCACTGGACATGCGCGACAGGCGGTGGTCGAGGCCCGCTTCGAGCTGGCGGGCGGATTCGTCGAGCTTGGCCATGCGCTGGTCGAGATCGGCGATCTGTTCCTGCAGGCGCGCCGATTCGGCAACAACCGTGGCTCGAACCTGTTCCAGTTCCTGGCAGCGGATAGCGTGTTGCTCATCCAAACTACTCTGCAGAACGCGCGCGAGGTCCTCGCTCAGCCGGCGGAGGCGGTTGCCGGCGTCGACTAGCTCCTGATGGAGTTCTCCCAGCCCGCGATTCAGGTGTTCTCGCAGGCTCTCGGTCACAGTTGTCGAGAGGCCCTGGGTGCGCTGTTCCACAGCCTGCAGATCCTGGGTGACGCGCTGGCGAAATTCCCGGTGGCTCTCCGTGGTCTTCTGCGCGATGGCTGCTTTCGCGGTTTCGAGCACCTGTTCCGACTGCTCGCGCGCCTGCTCGAGGATCTTGGGCCCCAAGTCTCCCTTCAGGCGGAGTTCCAACTGCTCGGTGACTTCGGGAGGAATTTGTGTCAGCGACACCTCAAAGCGGTTTCGCTGGGCCGAGCGCGCGAGCTTGTCCTTGAGCTCCGTCACCTCGGCGGCGATGGGCTGAACCAGTTCAGCGAGGACGACCTTCAGATGCTCGTCAGAGAGCTGGTGCTTGATTCTCTCGAGAACGGTTCTCACTGTGGCGGCATCTGGCGGCATGACCTGGATGCCGTCAGGCGATGCTTTCGGAACGAGGCCGGCTTGGGGCGGCGGCAGCAGGCGCGCCCAATCTTTGGGATAAGTTTTCAATCCCCAGAAATTTTCGGGACTGTCGAGGGTCGCGCCCAGCTTCCATCCTGGTTGGTCGGAGCCGATCGGCTGGCAATAGACGACCTTCGCCGTGGCCTCACGACCGTCCTGGCTGTGGAAGCGCAATGGAACTCCCGCCTCCAGTTTCGCGGGAGAGCGCATCGCACAACCGTGGGCGCTCACGACCAGGGTTTCGCAAACTTCAGAGAAACGGGCTCCCGGCTCGAGGCTTGTAACCATGACCGGGACTGTGATCGGCACCCTCGAACTGCGCCGTGGCGTGGGGGAATTTGCACTCTGCATAGTTTTTGCCTTGTCGCCGGAGTAGGTACCGCTCGCCGTGAAAAGGGGCTGAGCTTCTTTACCTACTACGGTACCTCTAAGTTGATTAGACAGGGTTAACCCGTGGTCCCCCCTGATGACCGTTCCAAGGGACAGGGACTTTGGTAACCGACAAATTCTGAAAGTGTGAAGTCAGGGTTTGCTTGCGTGTAACCAGCGCGACCTGTGCTTCTCTCAAGATCAGATCCAAGGCCCCCACTTCTCGCAAAAGAGGCGAGAAATGGGGCACCCCGCCGGATGACGGCGATTATCTTGTCTTGTTCCACTGCGTTGACACTGAGCGGTACCAGAAGTATCGTTGCGCCAGATACTTGGGAAAATGATGAGGAGGCGGAGATGCGCTTGAAGCTGGTCTCGGCGGTGGCCTTGGTGTGCGCGGCTTCGGCTTTGTGTTTTGGGCAGGATCCTACGAAGGTTGAGCCGAAGCATTACAAGCTGGATTTTGAGAATGATAAGGTGCAGGTGGTGTCGGTGCACTATGGGCCGCACGAGAAGTCGGTGATGCATGACCATCCCGGCGGGGTGGTGGTGAGCCTGACGGAGGCGCATCTGCGATTCACCGACGAGAGCGGAAAAACGCGCGAAGTTTTCTCGAAGCCGGGCGAGGTGCGTTGGTATCCGCCGTTCAAGCACAAGGTGGAGAATCTCGGCGACACGACCTATGACGGGGTGTACGTCGGAATCAAGAGTAAGGTGTCAAGTGCGAACGACGCTGTGGTCGACGAGGATACGCGGAAGGTGATCGCGGAAATTCTGGCGGGGCCGCGGCAGAAGTGAGCTATGCCCCCTTGAAGTTGCGGATCTGGGAGATCCTTCGCTCCGCCTGAAAAGCGGCTGCGCTCAGGACGACACCGCGTTCCGGGCGCGTAGGAGTCGCCGTCACGGCATCTGCCTCTTTCCATGTAAGATCATTGACAGAGTATCCAATTAATTTCCATGGTTGAGGTCGTTATGGCGCACACGGTTTTTTGCGTGAAGTTGAAGAGAGAGATGCCGGGGCTGGACGAGCCTCCGTTTGACAATGAGCTGGGCCAGAAGGTGTATGACAACGTGTCACAGGAAGCCTGGCGCATGTGGATGGAGCATTGCAAGATGCTGCTGAACGAGTACCGGCTGAATCCGGCGCGCCGGGAAGATCAGGAAGTGATCGTGAAGCAGTTGGAGATGTTTTTTTTCGGCGAGGGATCAGCCAAGCCGAAAGAGTATGTGCCGCCGGCGCAGTGAAGACGTTTTGTTCCCGTCCAGGCCGCAAGGAATGCGGCCACCCCATCCGGCCCAAAGATGGGAGGGAACCCCTTTCCAAGCAAACCCTAGGCTGGCTGCGGCGTTGACTCTTTGAGGAAGGGCGCGGCCCCGATCAGCAGGGCGACCCCGGGC
>Ga0075029_100000189_pt1 | contig 32527 bp, 53 predicted proteins | sample LitLauG_LLR_2013_FD_71391 | JGI IMG/M metagenome (GOLD analysis project Ga0075029, IMG submission 71391) | Freshwater sediment microbial communities from North America - Little Laurel Run_MetaG_LLR_2013 | ecosystem: Environmental > Aquatic > Freshwater > Creek > Sediment | place: USA... | reverse complement strand
GGTTTACATTGTGAGTAGAGACCCACTCATTGATTTCCAATTCTCTGATTCTTAGAAGATCATCTCGTTGAATATGGTTTTGTTCTTTTTTCATCCGATAAAGTTCTTCAAGATTTTTGGTACAGCCGATGATGGATTCGATCCACAGGGGAGAGGTTTGTGTGGAAGCATCGATAAGGAGTTGTTTGTAATTGGGAAACAATCTCCAGGTGGAGGTGATGACGATTTGTGCGGAGGTTTTGTTGAGGATATCTTGGAGATTTTCAACGGCATATTTTGAAAAGACGGTACCGTTCATGCAAAGAACGCCGTCAATATCCAAGAAAAGTATGTCTGGAAATGTTTCCATGGAACTACCTATTGCATAAAAACTGCGATTGCGTTGTCGCCCATACGCCATTCGGCAATCCACGCAACATCCGTATAATAATCTCTTCCAGGCGATTCTTTCAGATTTTTGATGTGTAAAAGATGTCTTGAATAACTCCAATCCCTACTGGGAAAATCTTTCTCAAAAACCTTCTTTAAGATAGGAAGACTAACCTCCACAAAGTGACAGGCTTGGATAAATAGATCCAAGCGCAACTTTTCAGTAAGGTATGTAAATGTTTCCATGGAACTACCTATTGCATAAAAACCGCGACTATATTGTGGTGTATGCACCATCCAACAATCCATATAGCGATGTTGTAATCTTTTTCAGATAATAGTTCTTTCAGATTTTTGATTTTCAAACACCTTCTTTTATCAGACACATAATTGCGACCAAGTTCTTTCTCAAGATTGCTATTAACTGTAGAAAGATTAATCGCCACCATTTTATGGGCTTGGATAAACAACCTTTCGAGCAACTCTTTACTGGCATATGTTTTGTTCGGATGGGGCTGGATAAACAACTTCTCGCCCAACTCTTCTCTGGTATGTGTTTTGTTCAGATGAGACATTATTGAATCCTCAGGACCAAAAGATTGTCTGTGAAGCGCCAGCCAATTCGGAGTACCCATGCGGGAGACCAAGAAGGATCGTACATATGCGATGTTTTCCTAAACTGAGAAATATCAACATCATAGTCTATTCTACTACACATTTCATCTATTGTATCTTTGATGAGAATAGATCTGGCAATGGCGAGAGCTTCTGATTTTGTCATGGCTGGATTTTCGAGCAATTGGTTATCGATTTCGCGCAACACCTCTCCAATCCTTTGTCCTGGTTCAAAGCCAAGGTAGATTAAATCCTTGCCTGAAATAGGTTTGATCATTTTTGGATTGATAGAAATTGCCACAGCAATCCTTTCGGCGAGTGTTTTGTATGTGGAGGTGATGTCCTCAACGCGGGCATTGTTTTTCTTCCCCAGGGCATCTGATCTTGCTAGATCAAGAAGGTGACCAAGATCATCTCCCATTTCCTTATGCAGCTTTCTGTAGGACTTGTTTGAGCCTTCTGCGGTGAGGACATGGGGTACAAGGTGATGTTCGATGAGTCTTTTGACCCGAAAGATGATGTCTTTGGATACGGACAATCGATTGAGGATAACGTCTGCCATTTGGGCGGAAACGGATTCGTGACCGTGGTAGGAGGTAAATCCATTTTTGTTTCTCTGCAATCCGACATAGCGTTTTCCGATGTCGTGCAAAATCATTGCGATATTGCGAATCAAAAACGTTTCATGATCGTGCTTGACTTCGCTGGGTGTAGAAGAAACAAGCTGAGTAAAGGCTGCGAGTGTATGATGGTAGATCGTCAGATCGTGATAGGGATTGTTCTGTTCAGTCTCCCATGGAACCATCGGCGCTGCAAGATGTATGGATTCCATTTCTGTCTTGGACAGATTGAAGATGGTATCGAACAAGCCGAGTTGTTTCAGGAGGCAGAGGGCGACGATAGGATTGTCGCCATTGAGGGCGCCGGGTTTGTAGATTTGGTTATCTTTTTTGCCGGCGAGTTCTGCCCAGATTCTATGTTGTGAGATTTTTGTTTGGAAAGCTTCTTGTACGGAGGGATCGTGAGCAGCTTCGATAATAGAGTGATCGAGGCTGAGGCTATACTTCGCGGCAAAGCGGGCTGTTCTAAGGATGCGGAGGGGGTCATCGATAAAGGTTTGTTTGGCATCCATAGGAGTTCTTGCGATTTTGGCGGAGAGATCGGAGATACCGCCGACGAAGTCTTCTACGATTTCGGTGTTGATATTGTAGAAGAGGGCATTGATGGTAAGATCTCTTCGTTTGGCATCTTCTTGAGGGGAGCCAAAGGAGATGGTAGGGATTCTGGAATTGCCATAAGTTTCGGAGCGAAGGTTGGCGAAGTCGATGGAGGAGCCGAGGATTTTGGCTGTAGCGGTGGCGAGATGTTTGGATTGTTCTGGATTGGATTTGATGACGGAGATTTTGGAAGGATCGAGATTTTGTTCAGAGAGATAGTCTTGAACGAGGTGAGCAAATTCCTCTCCGGTTTTATCGGAGACGGCGATATCGATATCGGAGCTTTCCCTGCCGAGGAGTTTGTCACGAACAAATCCGCCGGCTACGCGCAGGACGGTGGCAGGTGATTTCGATTTCACCACACTCATGAGGAGTTCGAAGATTTGTTTTTCGTGTTGTGTGAATGAAATCATGTGGATCCGATGGGGTAGAGAGAGATTTTATTGGATGTAGGTGGTGAGATAATTGTCTCTCAGTTGCCGTTCTTTGCAAGCCTCGTGTCCAAAAAGTTCCTTGTAGGGCATTTTTCCGTCACCCAAATACTTGGTTTTATTCAGGAACCTTATGATGCCTACGAACCTTACGCTGGCAATAAAAAAACAGATGTATTGACTCATTGAATGTGCAGGGTGATAAAGTTGTCTGCGATCCGCCATTCCCATTTCAATTTTTTCGTATTTTTAGTAAGTGGAATATTAGTGGGGAAGTCAAACGCACCTCCTTCATTTACTATAAGCTCCAATATGGTATAGTCTTCTTTGATTGTTTGAATGATATACTGGCAGTGGTCTTGATCCATGGACATGGAATTATTGGATGTAGAGAGTGAGAAAGTTGTCTGTAACCTGCCACTCTTCTTCCTTTGGCTTTTTTCTTGTATTCATGTAGCCAGGGAAGGAAAGTTCGAAAGAAAACCTTTCAGTTTTTATAAGCTCCAAAATAGTATGAGGATGGTTACATCTCTCAATAAGTGTACAACAGAGTGTTTGGTTCATGGTATCATTGGATATGGGTTGTGAGGAAGTTATCAAAAATACTCCACTGTTTATGCCCTATGGATGTATTTAAAATGCCACACATAATCCTTTCCCTCCTCATAGTAGATGAGATAGATTTATTGCTGTATTCTTTAATAAAAGAAAGAATATATAACAATTGTGTTTGGCTCATGGCATCATTGGAGGTGCGTTGTGAAGAAGTTATCACAAATACGCCATCGTCTATGATCTATGTATGTATATGGATCGGTAAAAAAATAACGCAGATTTCTTTCCATACCCATAGAAGATAAGATAGATTCATTGCCATACAAAGAAAGAATAGAAAATAATTGTGTTTGGCTCATGAATTGTCCTGGATAAAAAGATTTGCATGATCGTACTCGATACGAAACCGTGTGTTGAAAACAGCGATTGTCTATGGGTAACAAGGTTCTCAACAACCGACTCGCCATGATACAGCCTTCCCGCGGTGCAAGCAAGACAGAATCGTGAGTGGCATGGTCTAGTTTCTATCGAGGAGTGTATGTCGATAGCGGCGATGAGATCTTTACAAACACTCTCCGATTACTGAATGAACCTAGAAACTCGATTGCATTGGATCGAATACACATCCACCGCATCTTCTTTCATGGTTCTACAATAACTATCATGCGCAATAAAACATAAAATCATTTCAACGCCGTATCCTTCAACGAGACAAACGCCTTGTTCTATGGTATTTTGCAGATGTTTTTGCATCTTGATTGTACTCATTGCATAAACCTCGTAAGTCGATTGTCTTCTGCCGAAAATGTTACCCTCATGTTTTCTTCTAGCTCTCTCAAACGTAAAATTCGAAGTTCCTTGATGAGGGAGATAACGCCATAGAGGTTCCAACCTTCTATGTAATCCATATCCACATGCCTAGTTTTCACTGGAGTTCCCTTGTGATTAGATTGCATTGGGCAGAATAAAAAAGTGCCATCTCTTCGTGCACATTTGACAAAACATTGTGCTGCCTAACAAAAGCCGCAATCATCTCGGCAGTCCATCTCTCAATGAAGTCAATATTGGGCGGATACACTTCTTCTGTCATTGCATGAACCTGGTGAGTCGATTGTCCTCCGCCTCAAAAAACCATCTCATATTTTCATCTAGCCCTTGCAAAAGACGATAGTTCTTGACGTAGCATAACATTAGGTCAAAGCTCCATCTCTCAATTGCACGAATCTGATCATGCGATGGTCTCATTGGATAAACCTGACAAGTCGATTGTATCCCAAATGATCAATCACATTGCCGATCAAGAACAAAATCATCTCAACGCTGTATCCTTCGATGAGATGAACACTTTGTTCTGTGGGATTTCGTAGATGTTTTTTCATTGCAAGAACCTCGCGAGTAGATTGTCAGCCAAAGAATAAACACATTGCATCTCTTGGTTCAGATTACGCAGGCATCTGTCCTCACCGAGAGTATCGACGATCGTTGTGACACTCCATTCCTCGATGGTTGCAAGATTGCATTCGATGAATTCTTTTCTCATTTTTTCATTCATTGAAGAAATACCGTGACCCTATTGTCTTGCATGGAAAGGGCGGCGTTCATAAGACCATTGATGCAGCGCCAGTTCCTGTTTTGTTTCAAACAGTACAGAATCGTTTCAACATCCCATGATGCGATGTATTTCATATCTGGCTGCATTCGTTCGTCTTTCATGGACATAGTCTTTGTGACGGGCAAAATATCTACTGCATGTAGGTGGTCGTGAGGTTGTCTTCTATTCGAAACATATCCGCCAATTGATTTACCGCCTCTCGGCTCATGTGTCCAAAAAGACCACGACAGTCACGATAGCAATCAAGATGATGCAACATGTAAGGGATCTGAGAAGCCTCTGTCTTGAGAACATAATCTGATTTTTTGTACATTGTTCCCCGGCTATAAAAGATGGTTCACTGAATATGGGTTGTGATGAAATTATCCTCAACCTGCAGTTTTAATTTCGTTTTACTTAGTCTTGAAAACTCGCAGCCAAAATTGTCGCGATTGATTCTTATCAAACGCGCAATGCGGAATTTTCCAAAACCACTCATTGACTCAATGTCTTTGGCAATATCAAATTTGTTTATCATAGAAATCACTGGATGTATTTTGTGGTGAAATTGTCCTCAATCCCCAAATCTGGTTCTACTACTTTATCAAACATCCAACAGCCATCGTGACGCATCTTTATCAAGAACAAAATATCATTAGGCTTCATTGATTCAAGCCTACTTACAAAACTTAATTTCTTGATCGTGCAAATCACTGGATGTGCTTTGTGGTGAAATTGTCCTCAATCCCCAAATCTGGTTTTATTACTTTTAATTTGTCAAACCTCCAACAGTCGCTATCGCGACATATCTTCATCAAGAACAAAATATCATCGGGCGTCATTGATTCAAGCGTGTTCACATTCACAAATCTTAATTTCACGAGCATACAAATCACTGGATGTGATTTGTGATGAAATTGTCCTCAATCTGCAAACCCTGTTTTGCTTCTCTAGAAAGACTATAATTGCCGATATAATACATTCTCATTAATAGCAAAACATCACTGGGTTTCATTGATTCAGTCATAATCACAAAGTTTGATTTCTTGATCATTGAAATCACTGGATGTGAATCGTGACCCTGTTGTCATCAACAGAATAAATTCGACGCATTCGGCTAACATAGCCCTCTTGAAAATAAGGTTCTTGTTTGGGCATCTTGCACACGCGCTCCTTGCTTATTTCACAGTCAGAGACCATCATTCCGACTCCTCCATCGACCCTTGAAATGGACGTAGGTGATACAGGGCGCAATTCTTCACCTCGCACTTGATCACGTTTTCTCTTGTGCTATTGCAATCCAAACATTTTTCACGAATAGCTTTTTTGTATACAGAAAGAGGAGATGGTTTTTTGTCAGCCATAATAGATTCAGGCTGAATTATTGGTAGTTGCTCAATGGTATCCTGAACATTCTTTGTCGGAAAAAACCGACTCTTGTTGCGAGGCTCTGGTGCTTTCCCCAAAGCATAAGGAGCAATAGAGAGCGGTCCTGACTTCGACGTCCCCGCTCTCTTCGCTGATCGAATCCCTTGCAAAATACCTTCCGACACAAGAAGAGCAAACCCAGAAAGAAAAAGAGAAGGATCCATCTTGATTTCAGGAGCTAGCATAAAAGCAATATCTCGGTACGTTGTTTTCGATCCATTGGAAAAGATCTTTTGATCCAGAAGATCTTTGATCTTTTCCTTGTGTGGAAAAATACAGGTGAGATATCGCTGCTGAGATGGACTAAGTTCCTCAAACATCTTTTCACTCCGGTTGAAAGCCAGCGATGATCGTACTCAAAGAAATGTCCAACTTCAAGCGCTTTTCCGTATGCACCCAGTATTCAGGCACCGCCTCAGCATCATCCCCAGGCAAACACATCGCTCGCGCCACTTGCACCGCCTGCTCCTTTTTAGGGAAAACCAAGTACGATCCCACACTCTCAATTCCCTCCAGCCTCTCCTCCGAAGGCAAACGAAACGGCGCCACCCTCGCAAGATTCATATGACTTCGACTGCCAGCCCAAATACATACGTCGTCAATATAACAAAATCGCTTGCGATCCGTTTTGACAAACATGAAAACTCGAGCAACATATCCATCAAATCCTGACTTGGTTCGTGACATCACTCCCTCCACAATGCATTGATAATTTCATCCTCCACCTTCTTTACTCGCAACTTCCTCATACACAAATACTCGAATCTTGTGAACACGACAGCCCCTTTCACGGCACAGCTATCACACGATCCTAGCACAGACGCACTACCAAAGCACCCTCTTCCAATCCATTGTGTAGGTTGAGGTGCGATAGAAAAAAGTGTGTGAGGCGTTGGATTTTATATTTTATGATATAAGAATTGGGCGTCGTGCGAGCAAGAATGAGTCTTGGGAGACGGCGTTTTTGGTTATATGCAGATAGAGTTTCTGCAGAAAAGATCGTCATGTTGAATATTAAGATCGGCAATATCAGGGTGAAAGTAAAGGAAGCGACAATCGAGATTGAAGCTCCTGATTCGGAACAAAAATCCATTCTCAACACAATCAAACAATTTGCAGAAGAAACATCGGAAGCCGAAAATGTTGAGGCAAAATCCGATCCAACATCAAATACAAAAGTGGAAAAGACGGAAGATGCCCCGCCATCAACGGATGTTGCGAAGGGTCCTCCATTGCCAGAGGATGTTGTAGAAGAGCTCATCCGCCAAGCCATCTATACAGCCGAGGGACAAAATGCTTTGATCGGTGTCATGCAAAATCCGATTGAGGCGGAGATTGTGAAGCGAAGTGTTCTTTCGGATATTTTGCTTCCTTACGATCGTAGAGAAGAATTTGGTAAAATACACATCTCGCATGTTTGCTCCGTTGCCAATCATGAGGGTGTGAAAATCCCAGAATCAAGAATCTTGTTTGACAGCGATGATGACAAAACCATCGCCTATGGAGAAACATTCCTCTCCAATCCAACAATCAAATTTGCCGAACTTTCGAAACGAAAATTCAACGCCGTTGATCGGATTATTCGTGGCATCGCTGTTGAACTCGCAGCACAACAATACAGTTTTGTGATGGACAAAATCGCAGACCATGCCACGCCCTACACGTCAGAAGAACTCAATGACATCAATGATGCCGATCATCCCAACGCAATGGACTATCTTCGTTTGGCGTGGGAAGAAAGCTTTACCATTGTGATCGGCAGGCTCGACAATAAAAAACTCAGCCACATCAGGAAATATATGGATGAGGACAGAGATCCTTTGAAAAAGTTATACTATGGACCTGAAAACTTCCATAGCTACCGAGGGGCTAATCTTCCAAAGTTCTTTAACATTCCAGGCAGTCCCCGCAACGCCAATCGTCTTTATCTGCTCAAAGCACCCATCGGCTGGTTTGAAACAAACACCAATGTCGCTGCGGCGTATCGAACCGAACAGGCAAAAGCAGGATGGCTCATCGGACACGATGTCAAAATCAATATCGCAGCCTCTTCCTGCGATTTGATTAAGTACATCGACATGAAGTAAACAACAACAGCATCAAATGAAAAAGGGCGGGGTTTTTGACCCCGCCTCTTTTTTAGCTTGTTTGGAATCCCGTATCAAACCTTCGGTAGATGACCGGAACATCCACTATAATTTGAACTTGTGGACCACCATCGCTTTGCGCTGCGTTGACAAACGTAGAAGTGAGAGCTTCTGTTACGCCTGCTGTATTTTCAGACTCTGCAATGGTTGCGAATGTAACGACCTGAGACAAATTGGTTGCGGTATATGCTGCCATAAAATCCTCCTATCAAGAACCCAAAGGAATGGAACCATCCCACGGAATTACCAATGCCGCATTGCCAATGCTCGCATCCGCAATACACATCAGATTTCGGAAATTGTTCGTCGTCGAAAGCGTTGCGTTCACAACTCGACCGTTCGTCGGCGTCATAAACAATGTAGACTTGCCCTTGATCAATGTCTGGTTTGCATACGAAACCAGGTTCATCGCATAATACGTACTAAACAACTGCGTCGTCTTTCCATACGCATTGTCCCCAATTCCCTTCATCGCTGTCGTACTCGGCGGCAATACTCCCGTCGCTGAGTTGTATACCGAATCGTTGGTAAACGTATATGCCAAAGGCTTCACAACCGATGCACGATACGTTACCGGCGGCTTCGTATCCGCTAGAGAAGAAAAGGTTGCCGGACGATTGTACCACGAACGACCAAAACTAAAACTTCCACTCACCGCGTTGTTCTGCAACAAACCACCATTCAGATAGTTTGAATTGCAAGCAATCAACACCACAGGATCCGGATCCGTCGAATCATACTCCGACAAAGGATCATATCCAAGCAGCGCCATGGGACGAAGATACTGATCGTAAATATACGCAAACCATGTTCCCAACGATGAATCCACACCAATCAAGTAATTGAATTGGTAAAAATCCGAATTGGTCGCTGTTGTATTGTAAGGTGCGAAATAGACGGACGAGCTGTCCAGATAAAACGAAGAACCTGTCATCGCATTGTAAGGACTCAATTGCGAACTTCCATCCGCATTGCCCGTCGCAGGTCCATTCATCAAAATACCATCCCACGCCAAAGGAGGATTGGCTGCCGTAATGGATGCAGAGCCTGAACTACCAAACCCCACCGTTGTGCTAAACCCTTGAAGAGAATACGCAATCCCTCGGTAGTGATTGTAAGCATTAGAGCCAGAGTATTTGAAAAACATCATCTGACGCTGCTTGCCATTCAAACTCGGAGCCTTGATCACAAACCACGAGTTGGCATTGTTCATACCCCCCGTACCCGAACCCGATTGCGTGATCACTTGACCACTGTTCGAAACCGTCGTCCCATCACACGATTGAACCACCGTCCACCCATTCGATGCAAGAGTGGTCATAAGGTCAAACCAGAATTGATCGCAATTGGTTTGAGTTGCTCCGCCCAAACCGTACACAAAAGTTCTCTTGAAAAAAGTATAGGACATGAATTTCCTTTAGTATGTAATTGCGGAACCATTCCAGGGGAATGCGACGGCGGGAGTATCAGAACTTGCAGAGTTTACACTGACCACCACGTGATCTTTGCTCGAACTCACCTTCACCGTTTGAAGCTGCTCTTTGTTCTGATTGACAAGAACCGCCAGCGAAGATTTGCCAAGGTATTGAGGATTGCCACCAATCGTCATGTAAATCGCCGGCATCGCCATGTCCGCTCCAGACAAATACGATGTATAGGCAGTCGCTGTTCTCGCCCGATCCATAAAACGCGCCGGAACAAAGTTGTTTGCAAACGTTGTTGTGGTTTTGGCAATGGCATCCGCCTTGGATGCAAAGGTGGATTTCATATCCCAGGCATAAGAAAATCCAATGTCCTGAATCAAACCACCACCAGCATTCTGCATATAACCCCAGGTAAACTGACTGGTTCCATACGAATAGCTACCAATCACTGTGTTAACGCAAGGGTCGTTGTTTCCCGTCGCATACTCCGTCAATTCATCAAACGCCCACATTTTGACAATCTTGTAATTGTAAGCGCTGTCCAGCGCCGACACAAAGATGTAAAAACTAAAGGGCGCCGTTGTCGAAGCATAGAAGTTGTAAAACAACGGAGGAGATTGGTTTGTCGGGTTTGCACACCAAAGATGCGCTGCGTTGTTGGACGAATACTGATAACTCAATGTTGCAACATTGAGATTGAAGAAGTTGGAAGGAATGTAGTTCCCTCCTACTGTATTGGCTTGATACGACTGAAAAAGAATCTCATCGTATGCACACGGAGGATTCGTTGCCGTAATGTTTGCACCCGAATTGTGACCATTGCCTGTAGCCGAAGAGATGTTGAACCCCTGCTGACTATAGAAGATGAAACGCGCATAATCCGCATACGTATCCGAGGAAGAGGCTTTCACAATCATAAATTGACGCTGGGTTCCAGCATACCCGGGACTCGGTTCTTTGAGAATAAACCACGAGGAGTTGTTTCCTAGACCACCGGCAACACCTTTGTAGGCAGAGGTGAAAACATCTCCTGTCAAAGAGAAGGTGGAGAGACCATCACCGGAGGCGGCAACGGTCCATCCTGCTTGGGTTGTCATGAAAGTTTTCCATGCATAAAACATGGTATCGACAAAACTCGCCGTGGTGGTTGTAGAATATCCCGCATTGTAGGGAAAGAAGTTTGAACAAGAAAATACCTGAGCCATGTCTGATCCTTATTAGAAAGTTACCGAGCTTTGGTTCCAAGGAATCACAATCGAAGATCCTGTTCGATCTCCACCCATCGCAATGTAATCCTTCGAATTGTTGACAGACAACAGAGTAAACGGAACCAGCGCCGTCATCGGAGTGTAAATGTATTTCGATGTTCCCTTGATCAAATAATTGGTTCCCGCAACCACATTGTAGTAGTTGTAAGAAGTATTCATGAGAGGGACTTTGGCTGTGGAAGGCGAGCTAATGTACTGATACGGGCTCGAGGTTAGATACGTATTGTACGTGGTGTAAGTAAACCCGTTTCCGCCAACATCGTAAGACATATACGACGTATGTGCCGTACTGATCTTGTTGGTTGCATCGGTTTTGCTTGTGAAGTTGGACCAGTTGTGCCACAAGTATCGACCCCACGCTGAACCTGAGGAGTTACCACCAACGTTATTGAAGTTGGTGGGCATGAAGTACGTACCCGCCGTGGTCATACCGGTATTGTGAATCACCACAGGATCGGGATCTGATCCATCGTAATTGCCCATCGGGTCATAGCAATAAAAGCTAACAGGGACGGCAGAGAGGTTATTGGATACAGCGCCCTTGGTATAGCCAAGGATGTACCAGAAGTAAGGAGCCGTAGTCGATGCGCAAAAGACGTATGTAATGAACGGCATATTGAGGTTCAAAGCGCCGTCCGAGAGATAGGGAATGAATTGATTTCCCAAGTTGTTTGCAGGCAAAGAGCCCGACCACAAGCTGGGCGATTGGCTATTTTGACCCGCGTATTGGGTCAGAAGACCATCGTAAGCAATCGGAATGTTGGTAGCGGTGACGGCGGTGCTATTGAATCCGGTACCGGTTTGAAATCCCTGAACGGAGTATTGGATATTGCGATACCCGCCGTCGGTGGGGCTAGAGAAGGTGGAGCCTTTGTAGAAAAGAAATTGACGCTGTTGGCTAACGAAGCTTCCGGGTTCTTTGAGGATGAACCAGGAGGAGGCGTTTGCCATACCGCCGGTACCCGAGCCAGCGGAGCTGATTTGATCGGTACCGGATTGGTTGAGGGTGGTTCCGTCGGAGCTTTGAGGAACGGTCCAACCCGCGGTTTTCATAAAGGTTTTGAATTTGAAGAAAAGATCATCGCCGCTGTTGGTTGCCAGCGTTGAGCCAGGGGACGTATAAGTATAGGTTGCAAAATTCAGAGCCATAGTTTCCCTTTATGTTGAAGGCGGTGTCGAGCCGTTCCAAAGAAGCGAGAGATTTCCGATTGCTAGATAGCTCAAGCTGTTGTAGTTGATGATGTTAGGAAAGGCGCGAGAGGGAACGTTGTGGATAAACAAGTTTGAAGTTCCAAGCAAATACGAAGAACCGTAGTTTGCACCTACAACGGAACGACCTGGGTTTGTGGGATAGGAATAAATCTGCGCAGGCATAGCAAAGTCATTGCCTGAAACAAATCCTTGGGTAATCGATCCCATGCTTGCCAAGGTTGCAAAATAGGTTTTTTGCGGAAAGATGGTTGGGTCAACCAACGAATTGGCTCGTGAACCTGAGGTCTTTGCATTGTAGCGGGCAATGCCCGTATAGCTTGACCAAACGGTACCACCTGCAACATAGACCGACATAAAGGAAGTGGGATCGGGATTGGCTGAATCGTAGCTACCGGTTGCCATTTGATCATAGGCAACAAGACCGTAGATACCTGGGGTACCGCCGCCCGAGGTAAAGAGAATGAACCAGGGGTTTGGACCTGAGGAGTTATTTCCGACGGCGAAGTGGGCGTACCACGTTAGACCTGATGGATAGGGCAATGCCGGATAGTAGCTATTGACAGCCTGGACCATAGAGGCTGGCGTATTGACGATGGTATTGTCGTAGGGGGTAATCTCATCGTACGCAATGGGAGGGTTGGTTGCCGATACGGCGGAGTTGTTATGACCCTCCGATGAGTTGGTTGAAAATCCCATATAGCTGTAAATGATGGTTGCGTAGCTGGTGGTATAGAACCAGAAGAGCCATTGTCGTTGCTGACCGGCGAATGCATATTTCTCTTTAAGGATGAACCAGGATCCTGTATTGGTCATTCCGTGAGCGCCGGTACCTGAGGAGGTAATCACGTCGCTGGACATAGAGAAGTTCGAAACGCCGTCGCCCGAAGCGGTTACAGTGTATCCGCCCGAGGAAACCATAAAGGTTTTGAAAGCATAGAGCATAACAGACGAGCTAGTTCCGTTAGCATAGGAGTTGTTGACAGAATATGTAAGAGGGTTCGACATTGTGTCCTTTAAGGAATGAGCTTGCCTGTCAAAACTTTTCCATCCGCTTTGATCACTTTGACCAAAACGTCATGAGTATAAAAATGGTGCTCGCCATTGGCATGCACAATGGTTGGGATCGCGTCGTCTGAATGAAGTTTGCCCTCTTCGTAGAGGAGTGTGGTACCGTCCGGCAATGTCGTTTGACCATGCAATTTGCCATTTTTGAAAGAATGGATCTTGCCATCCTCCATTTTAATAGTCCCGTTACGTTCTTCGGGAGGCAATTGCAGGAAATCGGCTAACACTTCGCTATGATCTTTATCAGCCATGAGCAAATCCTTTATGATCGTATGCTTGATTAACATCTTACGAAAGAGCATTAAACGAAAAAAGAGGGACCTGCCCTCTTTATTTGCCATGATGGGTATTTTTTAATCTGGAGAAACGGTGAATTCAAAAGCAGAAAGCTTTATTTTTCTGTCCGATGGAAATGCAAGCTCGGAGATAATGAAGGTGAGAAACGCGACCATATCGTTTCGGATGATAATGAGGATGTCGTCTCCTGACATAAAGGTCGTTCTGTAGTAATCATCCGGAGCGAGGGCGAACGTCATCTTTCGTCTTTGTTTCATTCCTGTTTGCATAGGAATGATGATGGCTGGACATTCGCCATACACATTGTTAATGAGGGTTTGATTTCCAAGCTGGGCTGTAAGCAATCCAACAATACCCACCGCTTGGTTTTTCTTGAGCTGGATTTCTGTTATTTTGTTTGCCGTAAAAAGAGTATTCATTTGCAACTCTCCTCAATAATTTCAAAACCTCGGGCGATGCCGCAAGAATACGGTTTGTCTTTTGTCCTGGTGCAGGTTTCCAAAAGAGTGTGAGAAGCTATACAATCATCATAAAATAGACAGGATTTACCCGCAGGGACCAATCCATTTTCAAGATGACGTTTTTCACTTGGCTTTTCCAAAAGACTCCCTTTCCACCTCAATACAGAGTGAGGTTTTTGTCCAATGCCATGGCTCGAATCGCGCTATCTGACTGCTTGCTTCGCAACCATGCTGAGACTGAAATGTACCGATTCTTCAATTGATAGATAAGATCCGCAAGATCATCCGATGAAAAGTCACACTCTTTGCAGATATACGTGGCGAGATCATGGACGACACCCTCAATCTCAATGGTGCTTTCTTTTGTCCCATCAAGATAGCCCTTAAGCCAGCGGTAGCATCCCTCTTTTGTGTTGAGCTTTAATCCCTTGATTGGCATGCTGTCCCCTTTGCCTGGTATAGCCGTATTGTAAAATGATGATGTAGATATACAGCATTAGACAGCAGAAGGGGGCGGGGCTCAAGAAAAATGCACCTATGACACACAGTTGTTGCAAAGCAAAGGATTAGACGATGTCCACATTGCCAAGGAGCATGGCTTGTTCCAACCCGAAGACGGCATGTTTCTCGCAGGATTCGCATTTGTATTCTTCGGCATCGGGCTCCACACAGTCTGCGATCTCACCGCATTCAAGACAAACGCCGTTGTGATCGTGACACAACTCGGTGTATTGATCTTCCGATACAGACAGAACAAACGAATAGCTATGAACTTTGACGGACATGGAAACCTCCCTTGGACTTACTGATCCTGTGCCCCGTTGACGAATCCATTGTGTGGTTGAATGTCTTACATTGTTTGAGCTAAGGGGTGTGGCATCGGGGTGTTGATGCCACAATGTCAGTGACGAAAGAAGTGTACCAGGAAGGAGTATTCGTCTAGTTCCATAGACAGGTCGATTCCATTTATTCTGGCTACTTTTCTTAGTTTGCTGATGAGATTGTTTGCAGATTTTGTGATCTTGCTTATTGTCAGGTTGGTTGGAGACAATACGGATTTGAACAAGTCAAGGTGATGTTTCTTGTCAAAGTCTGAGTATTTCTTTTCATACTCAAAATGTCTGGGGTCATCTTTCAAACTTGCTTTTCCAAACATAGAGCTATCCAATTTGTTATATTCCAAACCGCATCTTAGATATGCGAATCCTTCTTTTTTGGTTTCCTGTCCAAGCAAGGCGTAGTATTCGTTTATATTTTTTGGTGCTTTTCCATTCTTCTCAACGTTATCCAATATGATACCATTTTCACTTGGAACATAGTGAAAATAAGACTGAGAAACGATCTCGTTGTTATCATTCTTTAGAACCAGCACGCCAGCCAGCGGGTTAATAAAAGAATCAATGGCTGAAGCTTCTCCAGCCCCACCGATCAATTGACAGCAGCTTGTTATGGCGCCAATGCTTAAAGCAGTTGGATCGTATGTATCAAGAACCTCGAATTTGAAACCATCGCTAAAGGAATAGTTAAGCGACAGCACCGTGCTATCTTTTTCTTTCGCAAGATCGACATACGTTTTCAAACCTTCAACACTGAGCAAAATAGCAACAATCCTATCGGTATTGAAAATATCATCAGCCTCTGAAGACGATACTCTTTTAGGAAAATCACTAAACACCTTGTGAAACAGTTTTTTCACATCGTCTTCTGATATTTTGAAAAATCTATTCAAAATGTCCGGTGATTCTTCTATAACCTTCAATGACTTATACTCTATTTTAGATATAACATTGCGAACATTTAGTTCTAGATATTTTTTCTCATACACGTTTTTCAGGTTGTATGATAGCAGCTTATCTGTAGTGGTTCCTGCCTTAGCCGAAAAATCTTGCAAATACATATGGGAATGCTGGTGTACAAATTCTTCAAGTTCCAGCATCTTTTTTAGTCTGTTGAAAACATCATTTCTTGAACTTGTCATATTCAAGACGGTGTCAAAAGAATTTGCAAACAAATTCAAACTGAGATCGTAGCTGATGTTTTTGAAAAAATCGAGGTTTTTCATCAAAAACGCAAAGAACTGTTCCATATCGTCTTGATTTTGGCAAAACTTTTCAACATATTTTACTATCAAATGCCCAGGAATGAGAACTTGCAAAGAGCGCAACATTGTCAAGTAGAAGGCGTTGTTTGATTTGACAAAAAAGTTGTAAAGCAATTTCTTTGATTTTGGGCTTGCCAAATCAGATAAGGACTTCAAAAAGTCTTTATCAATATTGTTGTCCATAAGACCCATCACTTCATGATTGTACGGTAGGTTGGGACTAGCCTCAACGCTGATATCAAGCTTGCTTTTGATAATGTTTTCTGCAACAAACTTCAAAACCGCATCATATGAAAAATCTGTATACAGACTATCGCCCATGTGGTGATAAATAAAAGTACCTTCATCAAGCTTCATAATATTGTTTTTGATAAGATCCATCACATCATCTGGGTTTTGTGTGTATAGATGATTGATTGCCTTTATTTTTACCAAATCTTCTTTGACCTTGTTGGCAAAAGAATCAAGTGGTTCTATATTTATAGAATTGAAAATATAGTAGAAAAACAAGTATCCGGTTAGATTGCATTGATTCACACGCGATCTTAAGTAACCGGGAGATACCTTCATTATCCTGCAGTAATGATAAATGTATTCACAGCCATTTTTCATCGTATCTTCCAAACGAAACGCATTGATAATATCTGAAAAATATTTCCAAATCATATCAATGAAATATTCTTTGGTCTTGTCTACCTTGGCATCAACATCTTTATTATCAATGTCTTTACTATCAGGATCTTTATTGCTCACATCGTTGCGAGTTATATCGCTAGATATGCCAATCGCATCATATCTGTTGTTCGCTAGGTGATCTTTTACATTCTTTATTTCTCTTAAGATTTTATCCGCATCACGTTCTTCATCCTCATCTTCATAGCTTTTACCAACGGTCCTACTTAGAAGATCCAAAGACGAATATAGCTTTGTGAAAATTGATTCGGCTTTTGTTTTTACTGTTTTAAAACCACTTGTGTTGAAAAGATTTTTTGGATTGTGGTATCTTGTAAGCAAAGAGTTCAATGATGTCATTAGGCTGGTTATTTCGGTAACCATTTGCTTGCATTCAGAATCTGAAAACAAATATTTTCTCTCGTGGTTTCTGGGACACGAAGGACGTATATCAAAATACAACATCGAATGAAAATTGTATAGCCTATCTATCTCCTGGCGCGATTTGCCACCATCATACGAGTAAGGAGACATTGCAGCCAACAAAATCTTGCTCTTCACCAACTTGTCATACACACCGTTGATCTCAGAAACAAATGTCTTGTTTTCACTGGCGACTTTCATACAAAAAGCATTGAAAGAATCTACCGCCGCAATAAGTTTTTTCAAACCCCTACTCATGTTTTTCTCCAGAAATTTACCGATATTTGATATGCTGAACAATGACCAAACAAAACAAAAACGTCCAACCTTTCGATTGGACGCCCTCGTTACAAGATCTACCATGTATGAACAAAGATCACGTAGGATCTACTATAAATCATAGAAGGTAGGAGTACGTATCATAAAAAATGGACATGCCATTTGAAATGATTTTGTTTTTGTTTTTCTTCATGGAAGATATGTTGAAAATGTTCAGGTGGCTTTTCAACAGTTCCATACCAACACTTGGATTCATGGCGATACAGTCAAGAATCACATTTCTTTGCTGTCGGCTAAAACCAGTTGATTCGATCAGTTTCTCAAAAACGGAATCGTCCGCTCCCGTGTTGTTCGCAACGCTGGTGAGAACATCAAATTCTTTATCACCGGCAAGAGTGCGCAGTACTCGAATACCGACATTCACATTTTTGGCAAGACAGTTTCGAACTTGAGACTTATCATCCATGCTCAAAATGTCGATGACCGCAGAACCATAGCTTTGTATGTTGTGGCTTTCGGCGATCTTACATCTTTCAGAGATTGATAGATTGTTGATAGAATAGAGTTTTGAGAGATAGGTGAGATAGATGAGAAACAATACAATGTTCATGAGGGCTCCAATAGGATGATGTTGATGATGTGACGCACCACACGATGCGCCACACCCTGTGCTGGGTGCAGGTTGGAACTCCAGCCCGTCACCTTCGCACCACGATCGCCATCATGGACTCCGAACCACCTTGCTACGCCCTACATCAGTACAGCCCCTTCATAGAATCGAACCATTGCATGATATTCTGAGCAAAGGTCTTGTCTGGGTTCTGATTGAACCATTCTTTATGAAAGTTGTAAGGGTGCCTTTTCACAGCCTCAGAATACACATTGGGATTGGTTGCCAAGCAAAATCGAACCTGTGTATTGGAGTTGGATGCCAAATCCCATTGTACTTCCATTGGGCAGCAAACATTGTTCGCCAAGGCACAAAGAACGCTTGGATGTTTGTCATTGCGCATGGCAATCAAAAGATGAGGTGGTGTTTTGGGATTGACCGCAACGCCAGCGCGGACAAACCAATCCGTATCCTGGGATAACAGGGATAAGATGTCACGCGCATCCTCGCCATAGACTTCAAAGATGTTTTCATCTTTGGCGAGACGATGTTTTGCTTGTTGATCAAGACCCGACAATAGCTGTTTCACTTCTTCTGGAGACATGACATGTCCTTTGCTTTTGTTGAAATTTTCATCCAACCCACGGTATGAAAAACTATATTCCAAACCAATCGGCATAGTCAACCCATTGGTCCCTATAGTATCGTGATGGGTTAAGTGGAATATTTCTTGGCAGATTACCGGCAAGAACAAAATCATTCCACTCTTGTCGGGAGCGCAGATTGAGAGAGCGGGCAAAATCCCTCGCTTTATCAAATGGAAGATAATGATCAATACGCTTGCTATTGAGTTTTTTTCCAATCCAATCACCCCAGTTAACCCATCCGTCTTTTTCGTACGTCTGATCTGGGTTGGATGGTATATTCGAGGGTCTGACACTCTTGGCATAATCATGCCACTGTTTTACGTTTTCCAAACCAATGCCTCTGACAAAATTTCTCGCTTCCTCAAATGGTAAAAAACCATTAGATTCAAGCCCCAGCCAATCCGACATGCTGATCCACCCACTGTTCTTATAGTGCCTCTCTGGATTGCTAGGGATATTTTTAGGTCTTTTGCCTGATTTTGAATATTTTTCCCATCCCTTTAATCCAAGGGAGTGGATAAAATTGCGCGCCTCTTCAAAGGGTAAAAAATTATATCTTTTGGAAACAGTCTTGTCACAACCAAGCCAATCAATGAAACCGCGCCACCCAGAATCCTTGTAGACAAATTGTGGTGATTTTGGAATGTCACTGGGCATTCGTGATGAATTCTTAAACTCTTTCCAATCACTGATGTTTTTAATACGCAGTGAACGAACAAAATCTCTAGCTTTTTCAAATGGCAAAAAATCATATCCAAGCCAATCATGAATGCCAGACCATCCATGATTTTTATAAACCAAATAGGGAAGCATTGGAATATGACCCGGCATTTTTCCTGATTTTTTAAACTCAACCCATTCTTTGTAACTTTTAAGATTTTGAGAGCGCGCAAACTCTCTAGCCTCTTCAAACGGCAAGAAACAAACCTTGTTTGTCTTCTTCTCTTTAGGTGAGTCTTTTTCACCCTCTTCAAATGAATGTTTGACAATTTTGCTGTCGGTAGGTTCAATACCAAGAAAGTCATACCAGCCATTCCAGCCGTGATTTTTATACACAACTGCTGGATGGGTTGGTGCATTGCTAGGTTTTTTACCGGATCTTACATAACCATACCAATCAGATTTGCTTTTTAAATCCAGAGTGCGCACGAGCTTCTTAAGATCGACAAATGACATGGTCTTACACTTGTCCATCTTTTGTTGCTTGGAGTGAACATCACTAATCAAAGACTTGGCAAAATCAGATAGCTCGTACATGGCAAACTCCGTTACACAACACCCCTTGACGGATCCATTGGGTAAGATGCTGGACTACAAGCGCAGCTTGAAAGCCGTATAGAAAAAGAAACAAAACGCCAAAGATGAAATGGAAACACCGTCGTCCTATTTTATCTTTGGCGTTTATCAGTATATTAGCCAAAAACAATCATGGCTGATCCCCTGCATTGTTGATATCGTAGGTCGAAGAGACAATATCGACATGGGCAGAGGATTTGTTTTCAAAACAAACTCGAACTACAACCATCCGACCATCTGTTTCTTCCAGCATCTTGTTACGAAAATGTTCTTTTTCCTCTGTCATTTGCTTGGGAGCTGCTTTTTTATTAGAAAAGCGAGTGACATAGTCAAGATTGACAAAGCTTATGATCTGCCCCTCATAGCCTGTATTGTGCTGCTGCCCATAATACACGCTTCTCAAGACGTTTTCTGTACAGTCCGTTGGATTGCACATGCGAAAATCAGACTTTTTACGCTTTGATTTGGGCGTTGGGTTTTCTCCATAACCAAAATCATCGATGATTCCGGCTGAAGTCTTAAGAGCAGGATCGTTTAAACGTAAACACCTTTGCAATTCTGCAATCACAATACGAGACTTTTCTTCATTTGAAAGCTCGCATTTCCTCATGGTTGGAAATCTTTCTTTCCATACCTCATCCGGCGGTGTGTTTTGAATCTGATTCAATACGAGGTTCCACAAATCCATAGGAGAGTTGTGGGCTTTTACAAAATCAGCAAAGTTTGGATACTCAAACTCCTTCTTTAAGAACAAATAGAACATCGAATAGCCATGCTGGCTGTGCTTCCCAGAAGCAAGCTTCGCACGTGAGGAAAGATTGTAGTATTCAGAGTCCATGGATTTTAGAGTGTCTTGAGCATAGTGCTGCAAGAGCTCCATACCTCGTACCCCAACACACAAAATCGGAGCCGTCTCAAACGTAAGATTGTATGCAAAAACCCTACCATAAGCCTGAATCAGCGTATTTGCATTGAATTTACGTCGAACAAGTTTGTTTTTATCAGGGGCTTCAATAACCACGCCCTTTTTCGTTGTTCGGGTCTGCAACGTTATACGCTTGTCCTCTGTCTCCTCTTCTTGATTTCGGTAATCGTAAAGAGCGAAAAGATACTTGTGGAAAGCCAATTCGGTAGAACGGGTACAGGTCTGATGCACGACAATAATCGTCTTGCTACGCTCACTGTCCTCCTTGTTTTCGCCATCCTTATTCAAACCACGATTTATAAAATCACGCCAGTTCTGTACCCCACGCTTGTAATATCCCTCGCGCAGCTTTTGCTCAGATGTCGAAAGATCAATGCTGTTGTTCTGATCAACAACAACGATATCCAAAAGACGATGGTATTTTTTCCTCATCGCCTCCTTTATTTTCTTCAACCTGCTAAGAAACAAAGCATAACGATCGTTCTGACGGTAAATCAAGAGCGGTTTGTCGGATTTCATAAAATCCTCCATGATCTCATGACCACTTGGAGTTATGCAAAGATCATAATGACCACTTTCCACATTCTCGAGATTGATCATCGGTCCCGATACTACACGAACCAAATCATTGTCGAGATAAAAATGGATACCGCAATACGATTGACCAGGCTGAAAGCCAAGAATGACCGGATTCATATTGCTGTGATTCAAGTCATAAGGCGTCGCCGAATAACCAATCATCACAAAACCAGGAGCAATCTTTGGATTGATCGTTCCGTCCTTGTTGAAACGATATTTCTTGATATATCGAAATGCATTATCAAATCGCTGTTTTTGACCCGTGCCAAAATCAGATTCGTCATAGTGCAAAATAATCGTGACATTGCCAGGATTGCCTATGTCTTTCATCTTTGCAACCAATTGCTGAGGATTTTGAATCACCTCCATCTCATACGCATTAAGCTGAGCGTATTGATTTTTCACATCCCTTCGCATCATGGATGTGAAATGAACATTGATAAAACGATGGTCTGGATCTTTTTTTGTAAGAAGAGTAAGAATGATTTCAAGATCCTTCTTACCCGACTTCGGCGGCGCAATCACAGAAATAATACGCCTCTTTAAAAAAGCAGGAATGATTTGATTCTGGACAAAATCATACTGCTCTTTCCGATTCTGCTTCCACCACTCAATGTCATGATACAATTCAATATGATCCGCACAATCCATGTCATTCTTCACTGACTTGCTCTTTGACATAACTATGTCCCTTTCAGCCTTTGGCTGCCCTTTCAATTAAATACTCTATGCTCTTCACACAAATTATCTCACCATCCACTCACCTTTCCATCAATTACATCCTGGACATAATGATTCCAGTACGTCTCCCATTCGTCCCGGCAAAACTTCAAATACGGATCCACATCACAGCGATTCATACACTGATAAGGATGCTCCGCCTTCTCTCGACTGGGATAAGGCAACTCATCCACAGCACAAGGATTCTTTTCACACACAAACTCAAAAGAGCCATTCGTCACATACGAATCACTCCGAATCACTTTTTGAGCGACAAAGACCTCATTGCCAGGACATCCTTTGTACGTTGGATAATACCAGTCCCGCAATGTACTTTGACTGGCACAAGAAACAAAACTAAGGAGAAAAAGAAGCTTTGCATTCATGGGATACATCCTGGATTTCAACATCAGAGTGAATATAGCGGATTGAAAAAGATAGAAGGAGAAGAGCTATTCCACTGATAAACAAACACAAAACAACAACATAATTGCCAGAATCTCTCTTCGGATGCTTGCGATGTCGATAGCTCATAGCGTCACCCTACCACAAAGGAATTGTAACACAATCAAAACGTGACATAGGGAAAGTGGGAGGTCCCCCACTCGCAATTGCAAGCCTCCCACCTCACTGTGAATTTCTCCCACCGATTTCCTCCCACTTGCCAAGCAACACCCCCTACTTGCACTCCCCTGTCAAGTCCTTGTTGCGCGTCTCATTGAAAATCTTCTCCCACAACTCAATACTCTTGAGACGCACAGCGTTGGGATGATCTTTCATATACTTCAACATATCACAATTGTCCGCCTTCTGCATCAGGTCCGTGGCAAGAATCCTTCGATCCAATTTGTCCTGCGCGTCCTGCAACTCGGCTTTTGTTTTTGCCAGCTCATAATCTTTCGCCAAATCATTTTCCTGCTTCACAATACTTAGATAAAAAGCAACCATCATAAAAAACAAGGCAACCCAACCCATCCTCGTAATCTTATGACCGTTTTGCCTAAATGTATCATTGAAAAATGACAAAAACATAGCCAGGCTTGATACAACAACCAAACTCATCTCAATCATGGTGTCTCTTTTCTATACCGCTATAACAAAAAATGCGCCATAGATATGACGCATTTCTCAACGATCTTATTTAAGAAAACAAACCAAGACAGTCTGGATTGCTTCAAATCACTTCTTTGGAAGAAGTCGCCTGAACAATCTGCGACGGTTCGAAGAAATGCAAATCCAGGCTCTTTACTTGCTGCTTTACAGCATTAAGACGCGCGTCTTGCATACTGAACCTGTCAACATTGTCGTTGTAAAAAATCCTGATCAAGTCATCATACATAGAACAAGCAGCATTCACCATCGCTACATAAGCAGCGGCAGTTTCAAGACCGACAGTAAATCCCCATGCCCGCAATCCTGCCGGGCACTCTCCATTGTTCTGATTTTTAATCCAATCCTTAGCAACCGATCTCACATGCTTGATCCACACCGAATCACTTGGCTTTGGATTTAACAAATCCTCAGTTTCATAAGCACTTTCCGTAAATCCAGTCATAACCGACCACGGATAACGAACCCGAGCCTCTAGATGCTCAAGATCACTTTTTGGACCCGAAGTCTTCATATATTCTCGATTCAGAAAGAGAACAATGATCGAAATCTTTCCCTCAAACTCAGATACACACATCGATGCAAATGCATTCGTCATAACAGCCTCCAAACACAGACGCATACACGCCCGCGTGACACATATACCTTATACACCTAGAGCTTCTGAAAATACTCCATCAACCCCTCTCGGAAATCCTTCTTCGGCAACGGCATGAAAAGCTCATCGTACGATGACTTCGACATCCTCTCCAATACCGCATCAATATACATCGAATGAGCTCCCTCCCTCAATGTAAACATATACTCGGGAACCTTGTGATCCTTCAACCAACCACGCATCTCCACTACCATGCACGTGTCAAACGATACCCGAGGTCCATTCCATGACGGAAACTTACCCTTGCTTACATAGGAGTTCAAGACGGGCTTAAGATCCACCTTGTGCGCCGGTCCCGATTTCCCACGCTCCGTGGACTTCCATCCCAAAAACAAAATACCGCGACCAAACATTTTGCAAATGTCCATCATCTTGCACAAATCCTCTTTGTCACAAGAACCTACCGCAACCTGAACCAAAATGTCCAAATCACAAGGCTCCAACAACGAAAGCTGCTTGCGCAACACCCGAGGACTGTCCGCCGACAAACCAATCGCTCCTACCTTACCACGCAACTTGTCCCGGTGCTCATGCACATACTCCGCTTTGCGTGTACTGAAATTGGGCTTAATACCTGCCCAATTAAACTGATCCAAAATATTCAAAAAATCAGGATGCGCCGTAGGCTCCCCACCTCCCAACGCCACCTCAAATACCCCCAGCTCCCCCAACTCATACGCAATGTTTCCAATCACGTCCTTCGATGCATGCTTTCCGTCCCGGGTGGAACCCTGATAGCAATAGGCACATCCGGCATCGCACCAGTCCGTAATCTTCACATCCACCAATTCAGGACATTCAGACTTGGATGCATCTGCGAAAGGATCAAAGGAAACACGAATCTTGTCACCGCTCTTCTTACGAAACAACGTCCAGAACTTTCCCGTCTCGTCATAACGAGCAGAAATGCTCTTCGGATCATCCTCATAGAAAAACTTGCGCATCCGACTGTTGGATACAACCTCGGACATAGCCAACAAGGAATGAGATTCCTCATCGTTGTCGTTTCCTCCGAGAATGGCAACTTCGTCTTTCAAAACGAAGTTCAGCATGTCATCGAAGAATCGACGCGAAACCTGCGTCGTACGACTGTAATTGTACCCAGCCGCATGCACCGTCGGCAATGTGATCATACTCTGATGATCCACATACATATCCGCGTCAATCGGAGCACCGCACCAAGCCGATGCAAGCGCACACGTATCTTCCACACTCAATCCATGAACCTTGGCAATCGCATCCATCGCCAAAATTCCCATGTACACACGCTTGGCATTTTCAGACCTTGCTGTGAAAAAGTCCCAGCCAAACTTCCCAATCTCACCATCATCGGTAATATGATTCTTTTTATCAATCAAAACAACCGAATGCGTGCTGCTCGAATTGGTCGCAAAACCATAACGCAAATTCAAAAGTCGCATGAATGCACCTCAACCAAACACTACCACACGCGGACAACCGCGTCAACCACAGACAAAACCGAACGTCTCAGTCCAGTTCTTCTATGACGTGACCCATCGGACTCACCGATGCGCCCAGGTAGAGATGCTTGGCTTTCTTGAACAGCGCAAACAAATCCTGCATGTCCTTTTCATTGTCAAAGAAAAAGAAATGCTCGTTTCTAGCGTTACTTCCTACAATCGATTGGTCGCATCCAAGCTCTTCCAGAAAAGGATACACGTGCTCGTCAAAGAACTTGAATCTCTCCAGCCAAAAATAGTAATCCTTATCGGGAGAACAATCTTCTGGAAAACAAACTTGAAGATAAATCCCGTAACATTGACGATAACCACACAGCGCGTAAAACATTTCTTCCGCACTGTTACTGAAGAGGGGTTTGGACATTTCAAACCTCCCCAACAATCATGCCGGAAGAATCTGACAAACATACACGCAGATGTGTTCTGTTTTCCTTGAAGATGGAAAAGAGATCGTTCGCTTGGCTTCCATCATCGAAAAGGATAAACCCTCCGAGAGAAAAAACAGAAACGAGTTCCATTTCATCGAGCTTGTGCTCAGAACAATACGCGGAGAGCTTTTGCTCCATGGTCGGAAAAGGATCTTCCGAATATCCTACCGTATGATCCATTTGCACAAAAATACCGAAACACTTGTTCTTCCGGCAGACAAACTTGAGCATTCCCACTTGACCTAGAATATGAATCGAAGATTCTTTGGACATGGGTCCGTACGTATAGGTTGTCATTATGCTTTTCCTTTTTTATGGCTGTTAAACGACTTGGGTTTGCAATCGATCTAGCATAGTCAAGATCGATTTGCAAACCCAAGTCGGTTCGCAGAGGAACCGACGGAGGCGGACTTAGCATCCGCCCTGAACAGAATCAGGCAGCCTTCTTGCCCTTCTTGCTCTTCTTCGCCGCCTTGTGCTCGGTCTCCTCGACCACACCGGTCAGAGGCTCATCGAGCAGACTCGACGGAAGCTCGTCCGCAGCCGTCTCCACCGGAGCTTCTGCCACCGGAGCTTCGATCACCACGGGGGCTTCGACAACCTCCTCCGCCACCGGAGCTTCCACCGTCTCGACCGTCTCGGTCTCCTCGGTTGCGTCTGCTTCCGTCTCCTCAACAAGCGAGGCGGTCAGAGCCTCGATGTCGATCTGGTTGCGGAAGCCGATGCCAGCGCGCATGCGGGAGACGAAGATGCTGGTCGGGTCGATGACGTAGTTGTGCTTCGCACCCTCCTTGATGGCTTCGACCGAGGTATTCTCGTCCACCCAGCGCGCCACATCGGTCGCGGTGAGGTTGAGACCTTCCTTCTGCGTGAAGCTGGTCAGCGTGAACACCAGCTCCGTCTTGTTGATGTTGACCGTCTCCGTCTTGCCTTCCACTTCAACCGGAGTGTAGAGCTTGTTGAGGAAGGTCGCAATGGCGACCGCGTTTTCGCCCCAGAAACCCAGACCCTTGATGTCCTTCTTGGCGCGCGCAGCGTACACTGCCTTGGGCTTCTTGGCAAGCAGCTCCTTGGCGGTGCTGAGGAGAAGATTCGAAGCGAACTTCATGACCTCTTCCAGGTTGAGGATGTCGCCTTCGGGATTGACGGAGACGAGGTTGACGGGGATGGAGAGCGAGAGATTCTTGAGATTACGACCCATGATGATAACCGACCTTTCTAAAACTACCTTGCACATGCCACAGACCGTTCCGAATTGAGCAGTCTGTTTTTCAGAGGACCGATTCCTCTGATTATAGGATGCACCATCTCAGTGCCGGGTGCAACCCATAATCAGAACAATCCGTTTTGCCTTCCTACACCTTTGCGTTCCCTGCTGCGGAACCATTGCGTGGTTTTTTGTCTTACCTTTTCTGCCTTTTGACTTTGCTTCCTTCTACTCTGCCCTTGTGACCCCCGCTCCGAATCCATTGTGTGGTTTTCTGTATTACCTTTTCACTCCCTTTGGCTTTGCAGCGTTTCGTTTGCTGCCGTCGCCGTCCTTACACTCTATGCACCCCCGGTGCGGAACCATTATGTAGTTTTTATCCTACACAAAAACAACGGCTTCTTTTGAATCCTCCTATGAACCTTGACTTTGTTCGCCGCTACCAGGAACGCATGGTCGCCCTCGCAGCGGACCCCAAAAACCTTTTGCATCCTACGCCAGACGAGATCAACGAAGCCGCTGAAGCGAGAGATGACGAGCCCACAAACGAAAAATGCGCCCAACGGCGCATCTATCGAATTCGTTTCAGAAGCTGAACCTGGACGTACTACGTACAAACGGCAGCCCAATGAAAAACGAAATACTCGAAGATAAAGCAAAAGCGACAAAATAGATCATCTCTCAAATCCTTGCATCTGAAGGAAAATATCTGCCAAAACATATTCTGGATCCGCAGTCCGAAGATCGTGCGTCACAGACAAATACTTTCCAGAGTTCCCCCAAGAAGCCGCTATGCTTCGAGCATTAAGCCAAATCCTCATGCCCGACTCATGCTCCAAATAACGATGCGTGGGGTTGGTAACCAACTTCCACCCATGCTTCGCCGAAATCCCAATCAATTCGTTGATACCATCCTTGAAACGCTTGACCATTGTACCTCTCCTTGGAACTTAGTTCCTTTTTTCAATGCCTGACATCAGGCAAAGTCTTTTCGTTATTTCTTCTCGTGATTTGTCTTAGTGCATAATTCACCGTCACAGCCGAAAAATTCGACCTACGATGAAAGAAGGGTGAGAGTGATGACGGAAGAGAAGAGGGCGCGCCTTTGGCGCCAACACCTGCCAAGGCTATTTCGCACCGCGCCACCGTAGAAGCAACTCGCGATTGAATGGCGTGGCGGCAATTGAGAGTTCCTCCCGACCCGAAGGAACTACGAATGGAGAGCCTATCGCAAGATACCCTCTGCCATTTAATCTTTTTCCATACAAAACTCATAAGTGACTTTCTTACGTTAGGCTTGTTTCTATTAAGCCTTCTTTCATAGTTTTCTACGTTAGGCTTGTTTCTATCATGCCTACGTTAGACTTTTTTTTATGTTAGGCTTGTTTCTATTAAGCCTAACGTAAGAATCAACCACAAGCCTTTTTGTTGGAAAGCAAGTTATGTAACCAAGTAGCCTTTTTCCGGCTTTGAATTCGTAGTTCCTCTGCCTCCACTCTCGTGATCAATTCTTCTCTCGTTGCAGCCCCCGACGGCTGCGACCCCCACCCCCTCTGCGACCGTTTCAATTCGATCCACCTCTGGAGCCGGAGGAACTACGAATTGCTCGCCACAAACTGCCTGCAACTTCCTTTTCTTCATTGTTTCAAAGATCGATTGCAGCTCACCTTTGCTAAATACACTGGGCGAGAACCCAATCGAGCAACCCTGTTCCTTCTTTTCCGTCGTCATTTGCATGTTCCTCCCACGCCGATCGAACTACGAATTGAAATCGTACCCCGCAATTGCATGTTCCGCTGGCACCGATCGAACTACCAATTGAATCGGTCGGAGCCAATCGCGCATTCCTCTCGGGGCTCCGCCAACCTCTGCTCGGCGTATGTTTGCCACCCCTCCGAGACCGGGAAGATTTCGCACCGCACAGGCAACCGACCCGCATGGTAAAACACAACCCGAGGATTGGTGACCATGGAACGATCTCCCTTGTTCTTGAATTTTTCCCCCAACGCCCTCGCCGCTTTTCGTATATGACAAAGCGTGTCGTTTGATGTATGGGTGATGATGGCATAGTTCGTTACACGAGAACGAATTGCCGGCTCCGCTTTGATCTCTAACATCGTTGCCCTTTCTTGCAGCATCACGCCGCCTCATCCTCCTCACCCCCGCTCCGCATCCATTGGGTACGACCCTGTAACGAAAAAAGGCAGAGCCTAAGCCCTGCCTTCTTTCTACCTCACCTATGTTTACGATTGATTCAAAATATCCAACATCGATTCGGCGTGTTCTCTCATCCTCTTGTATTGTTGCGTCAACTTAAATCGAACCCCATCCGGCAACGATTCTACAATTTCCGCCCCGAATGTATGATCGTGTTCCGCAACCCAAGAGGGAACCTCTTCACGGGCAATCTCATCCAGAGCGTCTTCCGTAGGATTCGATTCCAACCACTCGTATCGCTCATGGCATGGCTTGGTGGAACCGCTGGCATGATCGATAATTCTGCTCCATTTTCGTACCCAAGGCATAGCCCTTTCCTTTCACCAAGAAACCACAACAAACAACTCATCGCCCACGGCGGATGGAACAATGTCCACATAGAAGCTCTGCCAGAAACATCGGCGAAGCTCCTCCAGAATCTTCCCAGGCTTTCCCATCGCCTTCTTCGTAACCGAATTCCTCCCCTCCTTCGCCGCCTGAACCATCGCCGGAATCAACTCCGTATAAAGATAACCCAGGATTTCAGATTCCTCCGAAAAACACGCAGGGTCTTGCCCTGACTCCATGCACTTTGCAATATACGTCCGCAGATTTTTCATCCAACCCACCCTTTTTCATTTACCCCATCCATGTAACCACAACATCGAATTCGCCATCCTCCGAGGGCACGACATCCGCAAAAAACGAATCTCCTAAGCCCTTACGAATGCCTTCCAGAATGTCCATCACATTGCCTTGAATCATTCGTAGATAGATGGCTCGCTTGCCCTCCCGGCGCGCAACGATGATCAAAGTCAATATTTCAGAGATCATATGAGAGACAATGTGAGATGTTTTCATGACTCCTCCGATTTTGCCTCTTCGCTTTTGCACGACTTCAAACGAGCAATGCTTCCATCCGCCCGCTCGAATTCTTGGTGAATGCGAAAGAGCTTGCAAAAACAAAGCGCAGACGTTGAATAGGTTCCGTCCCGCTCCTCCGTACTCAAATAACTGCAATGAGCATGACAGCTCTCCGCGTCATCCGATGTAAAGACAACAGGTGATTGGGGCAATGTGGTAAGTTGTACTCTGCGCATTAACCTGCCTTCTTCCTGGCTTCGCCGATGAAGTACCATTGATCGTTTTGAAACTCCCACGAACGATCATCGCCCAAACTATAAAAGGCAATGCGCGTTCGAGCCTCCTGCGTGTAGCCCGCATTCTTCATAGCCTCTGCGGCGGTTTCTCCTTCCAAGACCGCCATCGCGCCGTCAAGGAAAAAGAACGTGAACTTCGTGACCAACTTGCGAATCTTCATAGGCTTGCTCATTTTTTGACTCCGACCAACAAAACTAGACATAGTACCGTCAGGAAGTTTTTGGATCTGAATTGACCATCTTCCCGACAAAGAAATAAAATCCATACTCGGCGAGCCCCCTCTGCCAATCCATTGTGTGCGATAATGTGGTCTATCCCCAGTGAATGCGGATGCCAATGGTTGGCGGTAACGAATCGTAGCGGGAGAAGGTGTTTGTGTAACGAAAGTCATCGTCATCACGACCCACCAATGCACCCTTTGTAGCTTCCATCAAAGCGCCAACGCCAAAGAGCTTGTATCCGGATGGGGTACAAAAGCCAGCGGAGCCATTCTTGAAATTGCCCAAGAGGAAATTGAGATGTCTAATCAAGTCAAAGATGTTGGCGTTGCAGAAGTAGAATTCCGAAGGAACAAAAATCCAGTCGTAATGCATGTGCCCTTCCTTCGCACGTCGCATCATTCTGGGCTTGATTTCGGTGAGTTTGTTGTTTAGAAACTCCTTCAACTCCTCCGATTCTGCTTTGTATGGATTGATGTCGTTTTCAAACGCATCCCTGGCTTTTACCAGCTTCGTATGGAATGCCTGAATGCGATCCCACTCATTGCTTTTTTTTACCATATCGAGAACCCGCTTTCTTTGATTGGATCTTTGATTGACTCAAATGAGACTCAAACCTTTCAGGAACTTCGATGGATAGAGAGTGTAGACAATCCACTATCTCCTTTTCAAGGACTGGATTCGGCATGTCGGAATCTATGTAATCAAACAACACCCCATCATCGTCAGCATCTTCATCCAGATTGTAGAGGGTGAGATAATAGCAACCCATCATGGTATCCCAGCCAGATTGAACCATTGCCCGATGACCGCGAAAGGTCGTAGGAAAATTAATCATCGCAACTTCCTTTCAATACGGAAACCACTCAATGCGGATGCCAACCACTTTGTTGCATCGAATCGCTTCACGATACAACACATCACTTTTGACAACGCAATAAACGCTGCCGTCCGCACCCCCTATTTCATTCTTCACGCTTGTCAATAGCGAAAAATGAAATGCAAGGTTGACAGAAGTATCAAACAGCTTCTTCAACTTCGCCAGAACATGATCCTGATTCGCCGACAGAAAACGCAGGTCCAGTCCCTTGTAGTGAGTAAATAGCCAATCGTAGCACCTCGAACCCTCCCTTGCTTGAGAAATCAATTGGTACTTGACAGTCTCAAACTCAGATTCAACCCACTTGTTGATCCATGAAAGCTGCTCCTTGTCCGTCCGAAAAGTGGCAACCGCCTCCTCAGCAGACTTGCATGTTTCCATCAACTCATTATAGAACTCTTCCATCACTCACCTTTCAATCCTCTTCTTCCGCCCGAATCGCAACGCTCGTTGCTTCAAACGGAATCCTTGGAAAAAACACCGTTCGAGTGTAAAGATCAAACTCGACATCGTAATTCATCCCAAAGTCAATCTCCCGATACACCAACTCCTTCTGGACATACCCTCCGAAGTTGAATAGAAAACTCTCGTACGATAGATAGTCCGCGACCTTCACCCCTAAACATCGATGACGACCACGAACATATCCTACGATTTCGTAATCAAGCGATGTCGCTGACCGCTCTGCCACAAAATCCATCAAGGCTTCTTGAATGACGTTCATAACCCACCCCCAGAACGAAAAATCAGGATATTATCGAACCCAACCGTCACCCAATCGCTTGGTTCGCGGTACCGAGCGTACCTCAATCGGCTGAATGCGAGCCTCATAGCAGAGCTTGTTGCAGTCACCCCG
>Ga0075029_100000188_pt1 | contig 32545 bp, 31 predicted proteins | sample LitLauG_LLR_2013_FD_71391 | JGI IMG/M metagenome (GOLD analysis project Ga0075029, IMG submission 71391) | Freshwater sediment microbial communities from North America - Little Laurel Run_MetaG_LLR_2013 | ecosystem: Environmental > Aquatic > Freshwater > Creek > Sediment | place: USA... | reverse complement strand
TCGCGCGCTGGCGCATACTGTAATAGTCGATGACCAATCCACCGCAGACATCTTCGAACGAGGTCATCGCCTGGTCGTGCATCTCGGTCTCCGGACCCGATGCGGCGAGTTTTCTCCAGGGCCAGTTGACCCAAGACGTCTCGATCGTCGACGCCGACGGCGTCTGGAGCCTTCTGCTGGCCCCCGAAAGCATCGTCATTGCCTCAACCTTCATCCGACGAACGGAGGAGGGCTTCGGCCTCGTGGTCGAGAGCGCCGTCGCCGAGACGGCACTCAAGCGCCTTCAAAGGTTCCTGCTACGCACCGACTGTCAGTTGAATCTGTCGACCTCGACGGATGGGCCCTTCGTCACCGTCGGCGATCGGGTCGACCGGCGCTGGCCCGGTTCGAGTGAATTCGCCGGTAAGTTGACGCCCCACACCTTCGGTACCACTTTCGTGAATTCCACGATCTCGTTCACCAAGGGCTGCTTCACCGGTCAGGAGCTGGTGGGTCGGCTCGACGCACGAGGCTCAAGCGTTCCCTGGCGCCTCGTGCACGTCTCGGGTGCTGATCGCCAAGTCATCGACGCGGGCCTCCGTTCCAGGGGTCCCGGCGGGCCGCAGGGACTCACGTCGTGGGTAGGTTGGGAAGGCCGTGGTGAAGGCCTCGGCATCGTCCACCGCACCCTGATTGCGGAATTTGACTCGTTGCGCCAACAGGGAATCATCGTCCAGGCCATTGACTGACCGAACAAGTTCTTCGACGTTATCGTGGTGAACGTGGGGAGGTCGGGTGCGGCTTAACACGGAAGGCCTGTTCATCAAGGTTTCGGGCGTCACCAATGAAGATGACGCCCTCTTCTCAATCGGCCTCGGCGCCACGGCCATCGGCTTCGACTTCGGCCCGACTCCGCGGAGAGTCTCACCGGGCGAAGCGCACGACGTGGTACGCCGATTGCCAGCGGGAGCGGTTTCCGTGGGCGTCTTTCGAAACGAGATGCCCCAGCGCATCGTTGAGATCGCGAACACCCTGGGGTTGACGGCCGTCCAGATCGACGGTTCGATTACCCAGAACGCCCTGGCGTACGTGGCTGAGCGGGTGAACACCGTGTTGCGGTCGCTGCCGAGCACGGCCAATCTCGATCTCGTGCGACCTCTCGCGGGTGTGGACTACCTGGTGATGCCCGAGGCCGACGACCACGATTCGCTCGTCGACTGCCTCGGACTGTTCGCCGACACCACAATCCGCACACCGTTGATCGCGTCTGGAGGCCTCAATGCCTCGAACGTCGTCGACGTAGTCCAGAACTATCCCGTCTGGGGGGTCGATGTGCGATCCGGAGTGGAGAAGTCACCCGGCGTCAAGGACCCCGTTCTTCTCGGCCAGTTCATCGCGAACGCCCGTTGGGCTTACGAGAACGCCTACGTCGAACGGCCCCGCCAGGAGTGGCCGAGCTGATCAGCCTTCGTAGCGGCGAAAGACGACGCTGCCGTTGTGGCCGCCGAAGCCGAATGAGTTGGAGAGCACGACGTCGACTCGGGCATCTCGTGGAGCGCCGATGACGACGTCGAGACCGATCTCCGGGTCCACGACCGTCGTACCCGCGGTCGGCGGAATCACCTGGTTCTGGAGGGTCAGCACTGAGGCGACCCCTTCGAGGGCACCGGCGGCGGCAAGTGAATGTCCGAGGTGCCCTTTGATCGAGGTCACGGGAGGGGCGTCGTCACCGAAGACCCTGCGCACGGCCACCGACTCGGCGAGGTCGTTCAGAGGCGTCGACGTCCCGTGGGCGTTGATGTGCGACACCTCGCTGGCCGCCACGCCGGCGTCGGCGAGGGCAAGTTCCATACAGCGAACCGCACCGTTGCCCGCCGGGTCCGGGGCCGTGATGTGGTGCGCATCGGCCGTCGAAGCCGCCCCCAAGACCTCAGCGAAGATAGTCGCGCCGCGTGCGATGGCGTGGTCCCAATCCTCGAGAACGAGAATCCCGGCTCCCTCGCCCATGACGAAACCGTTGCGGTCTACGTCGAACGGCCTCGAGAAGTCCTCATTGCTGAGGGCAGTCATGTTGCGGAATCCCGCTTCGGCGATCTCGACCATCACGGCTTCCGCGCCTCCGGCGACCGCGATGGTACTGCGGCCGGTGGCCACGAGGCGGGCGGCGTTGCCAATGGCGTGGGTTCCCGCGGCGCACGCGGTGGTCACCGTTTCGCAGGGTCCTCCGAGTCCGAAACGCATGGAAACCGCCGCCGTGGCCGCGTTGGGCATCATCATGGGCACCATGAAGGGCGATACGCGGTCGGGTCCCTTCTCGTTGAGGATGCGGAGTTGTTCGATCACCGTCTGCAGTCCGCCGATCCCCGTCGTGACGATGCTGCCAGCGTCAAGGTAGGGGCCTTCGAGACCACTCTGACGCCACGCCTCGTCGGCGGCCATCAAGGCGTAGAGGGTGAAGGGGTCGAGGCGGCGCAACTCTTTGGGCCCACCGATGTGCGACGAGTCGAACGCGCTGATGCGCTTGCTCGGCGGAGCGACCGGCTTCATCAACGCACTCCATAGCGCGTCGACGCCGACGCCGGCGCACGAGATGGCGCCCAGACCGGTGACGGCCACTCGGCGTCCCGCGATCGGGCCCGAAGGGGTGTTGGCTACGAGCACTACAGCTTGGCGTAGATGAGTTCGAAGGCTTCGCCGACGGTGCGGATGTCCTTCAACTCGTCCTCGGCGACTTCGATGTCGAAAGTCTCCTCGAGGGCCATGACCAACTCGACCAGGTCGAGGCTGTCGGCGCCGAGGTCGTCACTAAAGGACGCCTCGAGGGTCACCTTAGAAGGGTCTACTGCGAGTACCTCTACGGCGTTGTCGGTGAATTTTGCGAGTGCTTCGTTGCGGTCCATGGAATTGCCCCTTTTCTGTCGCTCCATCGTACTAAAACGTGGTGGCGCCTGACGCCAACTAATGGCCCATCGCCATCCCGCCGTCGGCGGCGATGACCGAGCCGGTGATGTAGCGAGCCTGGTTACTGGCGAGGAACCCTACAACTCCTGCGATATCTGAGGGTTGACCGATTCGACCCATGGGGATCATCGCGAGCATCGCGTCTTTGGCGCTGCCCAGTTCGGTGGTCATGTCGGTGTCGATGAGGCCTGGTGCGACGACGTTGACCGTCACATTCCTCGAGGCGACCTCTTTCGCGAGTGAACGGGCCAGCCCTACGAGGCCCGCCTTCGCGGCCGCGTAGTTGGCCTGTCCAGGTACTCCGATGAACGGACTGATGGAACCGATGAAGATGATCGACCCGGTGCGCGCTCGGACCATGGACGCCAGCGAGGCGCGTGCGGTGTAGAACGCTCCGTCCAGGTCGGTCGAGAGGACCTCACGCCACTGTTCGTCCGACATCCTCATGGCTAGGCCATCGCGCGTCACCCCGGCGTTGACGACCACGACCTCGACCGGGCCGAACTCCTCGATCGAACTCCTGACCGCACGGTTGACCGCCTCGGAGTCGGCGACGTCGACGGCGTGGACGCGCGCACAGCCCGACGGAGCGGTTCCGGAGCGAGACATTCCAACGACGTGGTCACCCAACTCGATGAAGTGTTCGCAGATGGCGGCGCCGATTCCCCGACTGGCCCCGGTCACGATGACGTGGCGGCTCATAGTGTGATCTCCTTCATCTCCGCGGCGCTCGCGGGCGCCAACTGGCGTTCGAACGGTCGGATCCGCTTGGTCAGTCCCGTGAGCACGCCACCGGGAGGCATCTCGATGGTCGTGACGACCGTCTCGGGGAGGGCCAGGGTAGCCGCCAGGAACTCCACCGGTGAGGTGAGTTGACGCGACAACAGGTCGCGCCACTCTTCGGCGCTCGTGTGAACTCGTCCGTCGACGTTGGCGATGAGCGTCGCGTCGGTCGTGCCCCAATGGACCGAGCGCAGGGCCTGGTCCAACTCCTCTTGAGCCGGCGCCATGAGCGGGGAGTGGAACGCCCCGCCCACGTTGAGCGGGGTCGCCCGTCGCCATCCGAGGTCCCGGTGACGAGCGAGCAGGTCGTCGAGGCCGGGGCGGGTTCCGCTCACCACGATCTGACCGGTTCCGTTGATGTTGGCTACCCAAACGCCGTCGAGCGATTCGAGAGCTGCGCGTGCCCCGTCGTCGCCTCCCATCAACGCGATCATGGAGCCGTCGCTCTGCGCCGCCGCACGCGCCATCGCGGCCCCGCGCACGCCGATCAGCCGAGAACCGTCTTCGACGCTCAAGAGTCCCGAAGCGACGAGGGCGCTGAACTCACCCAGGCTGTGACCGAGGAGAAAACGGGGGCGGATCCCACGGTCCACCAACTCGCCGTAGCCGACGAGCGAGAGGGCGAAGGTGGCGATCTGGGCGCGGTCGGTGCGGACCACTTCGGAGTCGGAGGCGTTCAACAAGAGGTCGGCGACGTCGATCCGAGCGGCGTCGCTGATCTGCTCGATCAGGTCCCAGTGCCTCGACGACCGCCAATCGGCCCCGGCGCCCCCGCTGAGCGATCCCTGGCCCGGGAACAGCGCGACGACGTCGTCACGAAAGTCGATATCTGACGTAAACATCCCTCCAAGGTAACAGCGTGGTCGTACTTCGCCAACGACAGTGGAATCACCCGCAGGGACGTCGATTGGGACGACTTCCACCCTCCCAGGGGTTTGGGTGGGGGATTTGGACCCTACTGGCGCGGGGTCGCTCGTCGTGGCCTGAACATACCGTGGGATTGACGGAACCTCGTCAGAAAGGCTGGTGTCCGGTCATGAAGCGCAGTGGGATCATCATCTCGGCCTTACTCATCGTCGTTGCTGGAATGGCGGGATGGCTCATCGGCAACAACGCCAAGACCTCGACCACGACGTCGACCACGGTCACCTCAACGACCACGACAGTTCCGACTTCGCAGCCGGCGACGGCCGTTTGGCCGTTCGCCAACGGGACGCTGCGGTTCACGAGCCCCGTCGCGGCGGCCACGTCCTTCGCCGTTGACTACCTCGGGTTCACTTCGCCGATCGTCGGAGCGTTCCAACAGGGTGACACGCGATCTGGTGAGGTGCCGGTGAGGGCGAGCGCTTCGGGCGTGGTGACGACAGTCCTGGTGCGTCAGCTCGACGCCTCCAACACCTGGTGGGTCTTGGGCGCTTCGTCTCCGTCGATAAACGTTACGAGTCCGGCGACGCTGTCGACGGTTACTTCGCCCGTGACGCTGGCCGGCACCAGCACTGCCTACGAGGCGGTGGTCAACGTGGACCTGCGCGTCGACGGTTCGTTGACCTCGGTCTTGAAGACGACTGTGATGGGCGGATCGATGGGCGTGATGGGTAAGTTCTCGAAGACGGTCAGTTTCCCGACCCCGAATGCCTCAGCGGGTGCGTTGATGTTCCGCACCCTTTCGGCGAAGGACGGTTCGGTGATCGAGGCTTCCGTCATCAGGATCAACTACGCCGGTTGAATCCGAACTCGGCGCGAGGCGTCGTAGTGGTTGAGGTCTAAGTTGTCGCGTGCCCGGAGTGGGACTCGAACCCACACACCCTCTCGAGTAAAGACTTTTGAGGCCTCCGCGTCTGCCGATTCCGCCATCCGGGCTGCGGCGACAACGGTAGCAGTAACCGTAAGGTGGCAGCGATGAGAGTGCGACTTTGGCGCCAGAACGCCACCCTGGAATCACCACTGAGCGCCGCGCGACAATTGCACCATCTTCGGACCCGGCTCTTCCTCGAAGTCGAACATGAAGGTGTCGCGGGCTACGGCGAAGTGGCCCCCCAGCCCGAGGCACTCAATGGGGATCCCGGCGTGCAAGCCGTCGTCGACGAGTTGACGACTTTCGTCATGGCTCAACTCGTGGAGATCGTCAAGCGGGAGGGCGGGTTGCCGTCGTGGAGCCGGGTTGCGCGATTCGCCGGCCCTCGCGACGCGAGCAATCCGGCGGTCGCATTGGTGGAGATGGCTCTTCTCGACCGCGAGATGCGATTAAACGCGACTTCGATCGAACAACTCTGGACGCCGATCTACGAGACTCCCGTCCAGGCTACGGCCTCCCTGATCTCTGACGCCCCGTGGGTGATCGACGAAGGCGTCAGCCGACTTCGGGTGAAGACCCACCCTGGGACTCCGAGCGCGTCGGCGATCGAGCGCCTCGAGTCCATCGAGATTCCGGTCCTGCTAGATCTCAACTGCAGTGCGTCGACCGACGCCGAGGTCGTCGAATTGGTCAGGGCAATCTCTCGAGTCGCCCTTGTCGACGCGGTGGAACAACCCTTCGCACCAGGCAACGTGATCGACCACGCCCGGTTGGCCGAACAGCTCGACGTCGCGGTGAGCATCGACGAGGGGATCCGCTCTCCGCGCGACATCGACCAGGTGGTTCGCTATCGGGCTGCGCGAATCGTCTGCGTGAAACCGGCACGGGTCGGCGGGCTCGCCAACGCCAGGTCCATGTTCGCCCGGGCCGCGGAGATGGGCCTTCGACCCTACCTCGGGGGCTTCTTCGAGTCTCCCTACGCCCGCCAGGTCCACCGAGCTCTGGCTAGGAGCGCGGTGAACGAGCCGAGCGATGTTGGTCCAGTGGCGGTGCGCCCAGACGGGTTGGCCGGCGAAGCTCTTCTTCGGAATGGAAGTTTCGGCGTGATTCCCGATCCGCAGATGCTCAGCGATTCAACGGGCGTTACTTTGTGCGACTGAACGAGGATTTAGACTCCGTCCATGGGTTCTCGACTGCACAAGCGCCGGCTCGAGGACGTGCAACGCCAACTTTCGCAGGCCCGGGAGAGCCAGAAGGTGCTCGAAGAGCAAGTCGCGGTGTGGAATGACGCGCTCGAAGACGCCAGGATTCGTGCCCTAGTGTCGGAGACCCCGCTGCAGACCCACGAGTACGACGAACTCTCGCGGCACGTCAGAGCCGCCGTGGCGGAGCTGGCTCGCCGTTCGGGCGAAGTGACCGAACTGATTGAAGCGCGCGACGAGTTACTGCGCGACTGGACACCGAAGGATGAACATGGATAAGCGAGTTGTGATCGCCGACGATGAGTCGATCATCCGACTGGACCTCAAGGAGATCCTCGAGGGCGATGGCTATCTGATCGTGGGTGAAGCCGCAAGGGGCGACGACGCTCTCGAGATGGTTCGCGAGCTCAAGCCCGACCTCGCACTGCTCGACGTGAAGATGCCAGGGATGGACGGTATCGAGGTGGCCCGGGAATTGAAGGGTTCGAACACCCTGGTCGTCTTGTTGACCGCGTTCAGCCAAAGATCGCTCATCGAGAGCGCGCGCGAGGCCGGAGTCGTCGCCTACCTGGTCAAGCCCTTCCGCAGCAGCGAGCTGCTGCCTAAATTGGCTGCGTTGATGAGTCCCTCGCCCAACGTGTCCAAGGCCGTGGCCGAGGTCGCCCACACGGTCGACGACAAGATCGAGACCCGCGAGATCGTCCAACGGGCCAAGGAGCTTCTGATGGAGCAACGTGGACTCGACGAGCCGGCCGCCTTCGAGGTAATCCAACAGTCCGCAATGCGCGGGCGCACGCGAATGCGTGACATCGCCCAACAGATATTGAAGGGCGAGTTCGTTGGCTGATCCCACCGCCGACCAACGGCCGTTGTTGCTGTTGGACGGGATGTCTCTCGCCTTTCGGGCGTTCTTCGCCCTTACGACGGACATCAAGACCTCGGAAGGTCTGGTCACCAACGCCCTGCACGGTTTCGCCTCCATGTTGCTCTCGCTGCTGAGGACCCAACAGCCCCGGGCCCTGGCGGTGGCCTTCGACCTGCCCGGAGGGACGTTCCGCGATCAGATGGTCGAGGACTACAAGGGCGGTCGCGCCGAGACACCGGAGGAGCTCGAACCCCAGTTCGACCTGATTCGACGGCTTTGCGAGGTGCTGCATATCCCAGTGCTGGGCGTCGCCAATTACGAGGCCGACGACGTTCTGGCGACGTTGGCGACCTGGGGCCGCGACGCCCACATCCCGGTCGTCGTGGTGACCGGCGACCGCGACACGTTCCAATTGGTCGAGGATCCCTACATACGCGTCCTCTACAACCGCCGCGGCGTCTCGGACTACTCGCTCTACGACGAAGCGGGGATCGTGGATCGATGCGGCATCGAACCCGCGCGCTACCCGCTGCTCGCCGCGCTGCGCGGCGACGCATCGGACAACCTGCCCGGCGTGCCCGGCGTGGGAGAGAAGACCGCGGCGAAACTCTTCAGTCAGTACCGGAACATGGACGACTTGTACTCTCACCTGGATGAGCTCACCCCGAAGCTTCGCGAGAACCTCGCGAAATTCGAGAGCCGCGCTCGCAACAACGCCGAGGTGATGCGACTGATCCGTGACGTGCCGCTCGACTTCACGCTCGAGGACATCACCCTCGGCGGCTGGAATCGGGCCGAAGTGGCCGCCTTCTTCGATCGTTTCGAGATGAACACGGTGCGGGCACGATTCGAGAAGCTGATGGGCGAGGGACTACTCGGTGTGGGCGCGTCAGCACCCGCGGGCGCGACCACTGAATCGGCCACTGTTGGCCCGAAGCCCGCGCCGGTCCGTGCCGGCACCTCGATGTCCGCTGTGTTGGCGTCTGCCGCGACCCCGATCGTCGCCTACCGTACCGGTCGCGTGGCCGCGCTCGACCCGGCGAACCGGGTCTTCGCAGTCGCCAACCTGGACGAGTTCTTCGCCGCGTTGGGCAGTCACGCCCCGTCCGGCCACGACCTCAAGAGCCTCTATCGCCTGGGCGCCGAGCGAGGCGTCGAGATGGCAGAACCGGCCGACGACACGGCGATAATGGCCTTCCTGGTCGATGCCACGAGTGGGTCCTACTCCCTCGCCGAGGTGGCCCACCGCTTCATCGACGAGCCGATCACCCAGAGCGCACCCTCGCTGTTCGAATCGAACTCCGACGACGAGATCCTCGTCGCTGAGACCCAGTTGGTGGCTCGACTACGTGAGCACCTGAGAAGGGAGATCGCGCGCTGGGAACTGCAATTCGTCTACGAGCAGATCGAACTGCCTCTGGTCATGGTGCTAGGCCGGATGGAAGCGCGCGGGGTCCGCGTCGACGTGGAGATGTTGCGCCGCATCGCCGGCGAGTTCGCCGAGGAGGCGAGCGCCCTGGACGCGGAGATCCAGAAGGTGGCCGGCCACGAGTTCAAGGTCAACTCCCCCCAACAGCTCCAGACCGTGCTGTTCGACGAACTCGGCCTCACCACCACCAAGAAGATCAAGACCGGGTTCTCGACCGACGCCAAGAGTCTCGAGGCGATCGAGGACGAGCATCGGATCGTTTCGCTGATCCTGCGCTACCGCGAGGTTGAGAAGCTCCGCAGCACCTACGGGGCGCCGCTCATCGACACCGTGGCCAGCGATGGCCGCATCCACGCGACGTTCCACCAGACCGTGGCGCGCACCGGACGGCTCTCGTCGGAGAGTCCCAACCTGCACAACATCCCCGTGCGCTCGCCCGAAGGGCGGCGGCTGCGCTACGCCTTCGTGCCGGCGCCGGGCTGGGAGCTGGCCGTCTCGGACTACAACCAGATCGAATTGCGCATCCTCGCGCATCTCTCCCAGGACAAGGGCCTGCTCGCCGCGTTCGCGACCAACGAGGATGTCCACCGCACCATCGCGGGCTCGGTGTTTGGAATCGCACCCGCCGACGTGAGCTCCGAGCAGCGTGAACAGGCCAAGGCCGTCTCCTACGGCCTCGCCTACGGGATGGAGGCCTTCGGCCTCAGCCAACGCCTCGGGGTGCCGGTCAGTTCGGCCCGTGAGATCATGGACAAGTACTTCAAGGGCTTCCCGAGCTTGCGCGCCTACATGGACGCGACGATCAGCGAGATCCGCAATCAGGGGTACTCCCGCACCGAGTTCGGGCGGATTCGGCCGTTCCCGGACCTGGCGACGGCCGTGGGGCCTCAGCGTCAGGCCGCCGAGCGCCAAGCAATGAACGCCGGAATCCAGGGCTTGGCCGCCGATATCTTCAAGTCGGCCCTCGTACGACTCGACCGCGGCCTCAGGGCAGAAGGTTTGGAGGCTCGCCTCATCCTTCAAGTCCATGACGAGGTTCTGGTCGAGGCTCCGCCGGCGGAGAAGTCCCGGGTCGAGCTCGTGATCCTCGACGCATTGACGAACGCGGCCCACTTGAGCGTCCCGCTCGAGGTTTCGTTGCACTGGGGCGACAATTGGGCCGCGGCCAAGGGCTGAATCGACGGCTGCTAGGCTGAATTGCTGGGTTTACACCGGAGACCCAACCCCTAATGCCTAGCTGACCCCGGTGTGGTCGTATGAAAGAAGTACCCATGTCGGAAGGCTCCAGCCTCCTCTCTCCCATCCAGATGGGAACGTTCGACGCGGAGGGTAACTACATCCCGCGCGTCATCACCGAAGACAACATGGTCGGTACCGACCTGGCCACCCTCGTAGGTGACAGCGTCCTCGAATTCGAAGACGGTGACCTGGTCACCGGAACCGTCGTGAAGATCGACCACGACGAAGTTCTACTTGACATCGGGTTCAAGTCCGAAGGCGTGATCCCGGCTCGCGAGCTGTCGATCCGCAATGACGTCGACCCGTCCGAGATCGTCTCCATGGGCGAGCGCATCGAGTGCCTCGTGCTCCAGAAGGAGGACAAGGAGGGACGCCTCGTCCTATCCAAGAAGCGCGCGCAGTACGAGAAGGCGTGGAGCAACATCGAAGAGCTGAAGAACCGCGATGAGGTCGTCAAGGGCGTCGTCATCGAGGTCGTCAAGGGCGGACTCATCGTCGACATCGGGCTGCGCGGCTTCCTGCCGGCCTCGCTCGTCGAACTTCGCCGCGTCCGTGAACTGCAGCCCTACATCGGCAAGACCGTCGAGGCGAAGATCATCGAACTCGACCGCAACCGCAACAACGTCGTGCTATCGCGACGGGCTTGGCTCGAGGAGACCCAGAAGGAGCAGCGTGGCGACTTCTTGAACAACTTGAAGCCCGGCGAGCGCCGTCACGGGGTCATCAGCTCCGTGGTCAACTTCGGTGCCTTCGTCGACTTGGGCGGGATGGACGGTCTCATCCACGTGTCCGAGCTCTCTTGGAAGCACATCGACCACCCCAGTCAGGTCGTCGCCGTCGGCGACGAGGTCGACGTGGAGGTGTTGGACGTGGACTTCTCGAAGGAGAGGATCTCGCTCTCGCTCAAGGCCACCCAGTCCGACCCGTGGCAGGTCTTCGCCGACGGCCACGCCGTGGACCAGTTGGTCTACGGTCGCGTCACGAAGCTGGTGCCCTTCGGAGCCTTTGTTCAGGTGGGTGAAGGCATCGAGGGTCTGGTGCACATCTCGGAGATGGCCGCTCACCACGTGGAGTCACCCGACCAGGTCGTCACCGCCGGCGAGGAGCTGTGGGTCAAGATCATCGAACTGGACACCGCCCGACGTCGGATCAGCCTCTCGATCAAGCAGGCCGCCGAGGGTGGCGAGGTCTCCGAGGAGTACCGTGAGGCCTTCGGGTCACACGCCTACGACAGCGACGGCAACTACATCGGTGGCCTCGAGTACGGCGAGTTCACTCCCGAGACCGAGGCGCAGGCCGCTTGGGCCGAGTACGCAGTCGAGGTGTCGGGTAAGGCTCCTGATGCCGACGGTGACGCTGAAGTGACCCCGACCGAGGTCGCGGAGCTCGAGGAGCCCCAGAGCGAGTAGTCCACAGCAGTAGCCCGCTCTTCACGGTTCCCGTGGAGGGCGGGCTATTTGCGCGTTATCGACAGCGGGAAGTGGCAGGCGACCTGGTGACCCGGGGCCACCTCGTGGGCGATCGGCTCCTCATTGGCGCAGCGTTCGGTCGCCATGGGACAACGCGTCCGGAATCGACATCCACTGGGCGGGTTCATCGGACTCGGTGGTTCGCCCTCGAGGACCTGGCTGTGCATCGGTGAGTCGGGATCGGCTTCGAGGGCCGCGCCCAGCAGGAATTTCGTGTACGGGTGGGCCGGTGCTTCGTAGAGGGCGTCGGCCGGTCCGATCTCGCAGATCTTGCCGAGGTACATCACCGCGACGCGGTCACTGACGTTCTTCACCACCGCCAGGTCGTGGGCGATGAACAACAGGGTGAGACCGTACTCTGTCTTCAAGTCTTCCAGGAGATTGAGGATCTGGGCCTGAACCGATACGTCAAGGGCCGAGACCATCTCATCGCAGATGAGCAACTTGGGCCGCATCGCCAGCGATCGGGCGATCGAAATCCGCTGGCACTGTCCACCGGAGAACTGACGGGCGTAGCGGTTGCCATAGACAGCGGGGTCGATTCCGACTTTGTTCAGCAAGTCACTGATCAGAACGTCTCGCTCAGACCCCTTGACGGTCTTCCAGCAGTCGAGTGGCTCGGCGACGATGTCCTTCACCCGTCGGCGCGGGTTGAGCGAACTGATCGGGTCCTGAAAGATCATCTGCATGTGGGTGCGGATGTTGCGAAGGGATTTGCCGGACTGGGCGTTCACGTCGACGCCTTCGAGTTCGATCGTGCCGCTCGATGGCTCGACGATTCGCATTAGGGCTTTGCCGGTGGTCGACTTGCCGCAGCCCGACTCGCCGACCAGTCCGAGCGTCTCGCCCGGGAATATGTCGAAACTCACTCCGGCGACCGCGCTCACGGCGTGATGACGTGACCCGAAGACGACGTTGAGGTCTCTGACCTTCAACAGGGGCTGGCGGTCGTCGGTCATGATGGGGAGGCTCCTCGGGTGGTGGGCAAGGGGTTCCAGCATGCGAAGAAGTGCCCAGCGGGTCCCGCGGGCTCCAACTCCGGACGCTCCTGACGGCAACGATCGGTCGCGTAGGCGCACCGGGGTGCGAAGCTGCACCCGTCACTCAACTTCAACAGGTTCGGTGGACGTCCCGGGATCGCGACCAGGCGCGTGTGAGACGGATTGGCGACTTTGGGAGAGCTCTCGAGCAGGGCGCGGGTGTAGGGCATACGGTGGTCCTGGAAGACGTCGCGCGTCGAGCCCATCTCGACGATCCTTCCGGCGTACATCACGATGATCCGTGAGGTGCGGGTGGCTACGACACCGAGGTCGTGGGTCACGAGGATCACCGACATCTTGAGCCGGTCCTTCAGCTCGTCGAGCAGGTTGAGGATCTGGGCCTGGATCGTGACGTCGAGTCCGGTGGTGGGTTCGTCGGCCATCAACAGCTTGGGCGAGCCCGCGAGCGCAATGGCGATCACGACCCGTTGACGCATGCCACCCGACAGCTGGCCGGGATAGGCGTTGTAGCGCTGGGTGGGGGAGGGGATGCCCACCAACTCGAGCAACTCGATCGCACGGGCCTTCGCCGCCGACCGGCTCATTCCCTGGCGTACGCGCAGGGACTCGTCGATCTGCTTGCCGATCCGCATGACCGGATTGAGCGAGGTCATCGGGTCCTGGAAGACCATGGCGACGTCGGTGCCCCAAATCTGTCGCTTGGCCTTCTCGCTGGCCCCCACGACCTCAAAGCCGTTGAGCACCGCGGAACCGCTGACGGTGACGTTCGTTCGGGGTTGGAGACCCATGATCGTCCGCGAGAGCACCGTCTTACCTGAGCCCGACTCGCCCACGATGCCCAACGTCTCGTTCTGTTCGAGGTCGAAACTGACCCCGCCGACGGCGGCGAGGGGTCCGCCGGCGGTGGAGAAGACCGTTGCCAAGTCCTTGACGACGAGGAGCTTGTTGTCGGTGCTCACAGCTTCACCTCGGTCACGTCGAAGTGGCTACGGAGTCGATCGCCGATGAAGTTGAGGCACAGGAGGAAGAGACACAGGGCTAACGACGGGAAGATCACGAGCCACGGGTTCTCCGCCAGCACCGTCCGCGCCTCGTTGATCATGTTGCCCCACGACGGCGTCGGCGGATTGACCGACAGGCCCAGGAAGGCGAGGGCTCCCTCAAGTGTGATGACGGTGGCGATGCCGATCAGCAGGAACGAGACACCAATGGGCGCGATGTTGGGGAGCAACTCCTTGACCAGGATGCGCCGGTCGGTGGCCCCCTGCACCTTGGCGGCGATGATGTAGTCCTTCGTCGCGATGGACATCGTCGCGGTTCGAATGACCCGGTAGACGAGGGGAACCGAAGCGAGTCCGATGACGAGGATGATCTTGGCGAGGGCCCTCGGCGCCCAGAACGACAAGACGGCGATGGTGGCGATGATCGCCGGGAAGGCGAGCAGGACGTACATGACGGTGGTGAGGACCATGTCGAATCGTCCACGACGGTAGGCGGCCAGCATGCCCAAAGGCGCCCCGATCCCGAAACCGATGAGCATGGCGCCCACGCCGACCGCAATGGAGACCCTCGACCCGTAGACCACTCGCGCGAAGATGTCGCGGCCGAGGTCGTCGGTGCCGAAGAGGTGGTGCAGCCCGGGCCCGACGTTGACGGCGCTGAAGTCCTCGAAGAGGGGATTCTGTAGGGGTAGGACGTTGGCGAAGATCGCGCCGATGACGTTCAGCGCCACCCAGCCGACGCAGATCCAGAAGAGGATACCGAGTGGCTTGTTCTTCTCGGGTCGTTCGACCAGCGAGGCTTCTTCGAGTAACTCACTCACGGCTGATCCTTGGGTCGACGATGTTGATGATGAAGTCGAAGATGAAGTTGATCAGCACGACGCCGACTGAGACCACCAGAACGATGCCTTGGACCAGTAGGTAGTCGCTCATGTTGATCGCCGTGATGAGCGTGTAACCGAGGCCGGGGATCGCGAGCAGGTACTGCACCACGAAGCCTCCGGCGAGCAGGCCCCCGATGTTGACCCCCGCCGAGCCGAGGAGGGCGACCGAAGAAGGTCGAAAAGCGTGGCGCCACATGATTCGACGCTGGCTGATCCCCTTTGAGCGGGCCATCGTTATGAACTCCTCCTGGAGTGTGGCGATGAGGTCGCTGCGAAGCACGCGGTAGTACACGACGAAACTCCCGACGGCCAAGGTGATTGCGGGTAGCGCCAGGCTCTCCAGGTTGACGATCCAGTCGCTCGAGAAAGTCACGTACGAGGACGGGCCGGTGTGGGGAATCCCGAGCTTGATCGAGATGAAGAGCACCATGAGAACGATGATGATGAAGGGAGGGACCGAGAGCAGGGTGAAGCTGCTGGCTCCGAGGATGCGGTCGACTGGCCCGTCGGGCTTGCGGGCCGAACGCATGGCGAGCGGGATGGCGGTTGCGAAGGCCAGGATCTGGCTGAGGAACATCAGCTCCAGATCGATCGGCAGGGCGGCTCGGATGGTGCCGGCGACCGAACTCTGCGAGATGAACGAGGTTCCCATGTTGCCATGCAGAACATTGCTGATCCACGTGAAGTACTGCTCGTAGATCGGTTTGTTGAGTCCCAGTTGCTTGTACAGGATCAACTTGTTCTGGGGCGTGGCCCCCGTGCCCAGGATCACCACCGCGGGATCGCCGGGAAGCAGGTGGATGAGGTAGAAGCTGCCAACGGAGATGACGAAGATGATGCCCAGGAGCATCACCATTCGTCTTGTCACGTATCGAAGCACCGTTCCCCCTCTAGGACTTCTTGTGACAATACTCAACGGTAAGCCGGGTCGAGTGTCACGTGGAGGCCCGGTGACGCGATGTCACGGTCACTGGCTAGCGTGAAAAGGTGAAAAGAATTGTGATCGCGGGTGGGATTGGAGCGGGGAAGACCGCGGTGACGGATCGACTCCGCTCAGCGGGATTCACGGTTGTGGATGCCGACGTCGTCGCTCGCCGGGTCACCGAACCCGGCCAACCGGCCCTGCAGGCGTTGGTCGACGCCTTCGGAAGCGCCATTTTGAACGAAGATGGCTCGCTCGACCGGGCGTTCATGGCCGAAGTGGCCTTCCACGACACCACCGCGCTTCGCCGCCTGAACCGGATCACCCACGGCTACATCGGTATTGAGATCATCCGGGAGATGGAGAGTGCCGAGGGCGAAGCCGTCTTCGTCGCGTTGCCGTTGTTCCTATCCGAACACCGTGCCCTGTTCTCGCTGGACGAGGTGTGGGCGGTGCAGGTGGCTCCCGAAACCGCCCTCGAACGTCTCGTCAAGTACAGGGGATTCAGCGCGCAAGACGCCGCCGCACGACTGGCGAATCAGATGGACAACGATCAACGCGCTTCGATTGTCGACCGGGTCATCTGGAACGAGGGCAGTCTCGAAGACCTCTACCGAAAGCTCGACGCGGCCCTGATGGCGAGCGGACTGGGTCATGGATAAGTTCCTCGTCGAATCACCGTTCCAGCCGGCCGGCGATCAACCGGCCGCCATCGCCGCCCTGGCCCAGGGAGTCGAGGATGGACTGCGGTTCCAGACGCTCGAAGGCATCACCGGTAGCGGCAAGACCGCGACCATCGCGTGGCTCGTCGAACACATTCAGCGCCCCACGCTGATCCTCGAGCCCAACAAGTCACTGGCCGCGCAGCTGGCTTCGGAGCTCAAGGAGATGTTGCCGCAGAACCGGGTCGAGTTCTTCGTCTCGTACTACGACTACTACCAACCGGAGGCGTACATCCCGCGCACCGACACGTTCATCGAAAAGGACAGTTCGATCAACGAGGAGATCGACCGGCTCCGTCACGCCGCAACGTCCTCACTGCTGACCCATCGCGACACCATCGTGGTCGCTTCGGTGTCGTGCATCTACGGACTGGGCTCGCCGATCGAATACCGCGAGCGAATGCTGCGACTCGAGGTCGGCGAGTCTTTCGACCAGCGGTCCCTGCTGCGACGCTTGGTCGAAATGCAGTACAACCGCAACGAACTGGTGCTCGACCGCGGAGCGTTTCGGATGAAGGGCGACACGTTGGAGCTCCAGCCGGCCTACAGCAATGAGGCGGTGCGGGTTTCCTTCTTTGGCGACGAGATCGAGGAGATCTCCTTCTTCAATCCCGTGACCCAGGAGAGCCGCGGCAAAGTCAGCGACTTCACCCTCTTCGCGGCGTCGCACTACGCCACCAGTGCCGAGACGCTCCAGCGGGCCTGTCGGTCGATCGAAGAGGAGTTGCAGGTCCAGTTGGCCAGCTTCCAGGCGCAAGGCAAGTTGCTCGAGGCCCAACGGCTGCGCTCGCGAACCGAACACGACCTCGAGATGCTCGAGCAGACCGGCGTTTGCGCCGGGATCGAGAACTATTCGGCGCACCTGGACGGTCGAGCACGCGGTGAACGTCCATTCACTCTCCTCGATTACTTCCCAGACGACTTCCTGGTCGTCATCGACGAGTCGCACGTGGCGGTGCCCCAAGTCCGCGGGCAGTACGCGGGCGACCGTTCGCGCAAGGAGACCCTCGTCGAACACGGATTCCGGCTGCCCAGCGCCATGGACAACCGGCCGCTCAACTTCGACGAGTTCATGGAGTTGGTGCCCCAAATGGTGTTCGTCTCGGCTACACCGGGACCGTACGAGATCGAACACAGCGACCAGGTGGTCGAACAGGTCATCCGACCGACCGGCCTGCTCGACCCCGTCGTCACGGTCGTGCCGACCAGGAATCAGATCGACGACCTGCGCACCCGGCTCGACGTGGTCATCGAGCGGGGCGAACGGGTGCTCATCACGACGCTCACCAAACGCATGGCCGAGGACCTCACGAACTTCTTGACCAAGGCCGGTTATCGGGTCCAGTATCTGCACAGCGACATCGACACCATCCAGCGCATCGAGATCCTGCGGTCACTGCGGCTCGGCGAATTCGACATCCTCGTCGGCATCAACCTGTTGCGCGAGGGCCTCGACCTGCCCGAGGTCTCGCTCGTCGCGATCCTCGACGCGGACAAGGAGGGCTTCCTCCGTTCGCGTAGTGCCCTCATCCAGACGATCGGCCGGGCCGCTCGCAACTCGAACGGCGAGGCGATCCTCTACGCCGACCGGGTAACCGACTCCATGCGCGAGGCGATCTCCACCACGGAGCGACGCCGGATGATCCAGATCGCCTACAACGAGGCTCACGGCATCCAGCCCCAGACCATCATGAAGAACGTCGCCGACATCCTGGGACGGCTGCGTAGCGAGACGTCTCACGAACCCTCGAACAAGAGTCACGGGGTCTCTTCACTCGAAGGGCTCCTGCCCGACGACCTGTCGCTCGAAGTCGCCCGGGTCGAGAAGGCCATGTTGCTCGCCGCGCACGAACTGCGCTTCGAGGAGGCCGCCGCGCTACGCGACATCCTTCAGACCCTCCAGCGCCAGACCTTCGCCTCGTCGCTCGACGAACTCCTCGTCGATGGCTGACCGGTAGATTCCCATCATGTCGAACATCAGGGTTCAGGGCGCTCGGGTCCACAATCTAAAGAATCTCTCGGTCGACATCCCTCGTGACAAACTCGTGGTCTTCACCGGACTCTCGGGTTCCGGCAAGTCATCGCTCGCCTTCGACACCATCTACGCCGAGGGCCAGCGACGCTACGTGGAGAGCCTGTCGGCGTACGCACGTCAGTTCCTCGGTCAGATGGACAAGCCCGACGTCGACTTCATAGAAGGGCTTTCGCCGGCAATCTCCATCGATCAGAAGTCGGCTTCGCGCAACCCCCGTTCGACGGTGGGCACCATCACGGAGGTCCACGACTACCTGCGGCTCCTGTTCGCACGCATCGGCGTGCAGCACTGCCCTAACTGCGGCAAGCCGGTGAGTCGTCAGACGCCCCAGCAGATAGTCGACCTGGTGCTGGCGCGCAACCCCGGCGAGAGATTCCTCGTGCTGGCGACCGTGGTCGAGGGTCGTAAGGGTGAGTACAGCACGCTGTTGAACGAACTGGCCGGTCAAGGATTCTCGCGGGCCCGGGTGGACGGGCAGATCGTCGAGCTCGCCGAACGAGAGGCCCTCAGCCTCGCCCGCTACGAGCTGCACACGATCGACGTCGTGCTGGACCGTCTCAGCGTGAAAGCGAGCAACCGTCAGCGACTCACCGAGTCGGTGGAGGCGGCCCTCAAGTTGACCCGCGGCGTCGTGACGTTCCACTTCATCGACGACGACGAGACCGTGCAGTTCTCGGAGAAGCTCGCCTGCAACGACTGCGGAATCAGTTTCAGCGAGCTCGCGCCCCGCGATTTCTCGTTCAATTCCCCCTATGGGGCCTGCCCAGTGTGCACGGGCCTCGGGACCCGTTTCGAGGTCGACCCCGAACTCGTAGTACCCGACGAGACGCTGACGCTGGCCGGTGGTGCTCTCGCGCCCTGGGCGGGACAGCGCTTCAAGTATTTCGAGCGGCTGATCGAGGGCATCGCCAAGTTGGGTGGGTTCGACGTCGACACGCCGTGGAACAAGTTGCGGGTCAAGGACCGCAAGCTCGTCCTCTACGGCGTCGAGCAGAAGACGGTACCGGTGAAGTACCGCAACCGCTACGGCAAGGTGCGCACCTACGACACGAGTTACGCGGGGATCGTCGACTGGTTGGAGCGCAAGCGCAGCGACGCCGACGGCGACTGGTCGCGCGAGCAGGCCGAGCAGTACATGCGCGAAGTCGAGTGCCACACTTGCTCCGGGCAACGCCTGAAGCCCGAAGTACTGGCGGTACGGATCCACTCGCACAACATCGCCCAGGTGAACTCGATGACCATCGACGAGGCGATCGCGTTCTTCGCACAGTTGAAGATGACCAAACGCGAGGCGACGATCGCCCGCCAGGTGGTCAAGGAGATCGTCGAGCGCCTGACCTTCCTGATGGACGTGGGACTCGACTACCTCACCTTGAGCCGCGCCTCGGCTTCACTCTCGGGCGGCGAGGCCCAGCGGATCCGTCTGGCCAGCCAGATCGGCAGTTACCTCGTCGGCGTTCTCTACGTCCTCGACGAGCCTTCGATCGGGCTGCACCAACGCGACAACCGCAGATTGATCGCGACCCTGGAGAAACTTCGCGACCTGGGCAACTCGGTGATCGTCGTCGAGCACGACGAGGAGACCATCCGCCTAGCCGACTTCATCGTCGACATCGGCCCGGGTGCTGGCGAGTTCGGCGGACGGGTGGTCCACGCCGGGACGTACCAGGAGTTGCTGGCCAACCCCGAGTCATTGACGGGACAGTACCTCTCGGGTGTCAAGTCCATACCCGTTCCGACCTCGCGACGCAAGGGTGACGGCAAGAAGATCACGGTCAAGGGTGCGCGCGCCAACAACCTCCAGAACATCACCGTCGACGTCCCGCTCGGGGACTTCGTGGCGGTGACCGGAGTGTCGGGTTCGGGCAAGTCCACCCTCATCAACGCCATCTTGCTCGCGTCACTCGAGCGTCAGGTTAACCGGGCCAAGACCACGGTGGCCGAGCACGACACGATCACCGGCGTGGCCAACATCGACAAGGTAGTGGCGGTCGATCAACAGCCCATCGGACGCACGCCGCGTTCGAATCCCGCCACCTACACCGGGGTCTTCGACAAGATTCGCAAACTGTTCGCCGAGACCCAGGAGGCGAAGGTCCGCGGCTACCAGCAGGGGCGTTTCTCGTTCAACGTGAAGGGGGGTCGTTGCGAGGTCTGCGCCGGTGACGGGACGATCAAGATCGAGATGCACTTCTTGCCCGACGTGTACGTGAACTGCGAGACCTGTGACGGAGCCCGCTACAACCGTGAGACGTTGGAGATCCGCTACCGCGGCAAGTCGATCAGCGACGTGCTCAACATGCCGGTCGCCGAGGCGCTCGAGTTCTTCGACCGTCAGCCTTCCATCCTTCGCCACATCCAGAGCCTGGCCGACGTCGGCCTCGGGTACGTCCGGTTGGGACAGCCCGCTCCGACGCTCTCGGGAGGTGAGGCCCAGCGGGTGAAACTCGCCACCGAGTTGGCGAGACGACCGACCGGTCACACCTTCTACGTCCTCGACGAACCGACCACCGGACTACATTTCGAGGATGTCAGCCGCCTCCTGCAGGTGCTGCACCGCCTGGTCGACCAGGGCAACACCGTGCTCGTCATCGAGCACAACCTCGACGTCATCAAGACGGCTGACTGGGTGATCGACCTCGGGCCGGAGGGCGGGCGTCGGGGAGGACTGATCGTGGGCGAAGGCACGCCCGAGAAGATCGCGGCGATGAAGACGGCGACGGGACTCGTGCTGAAAGAGGTTCTGGCGGCCCGCGGGAAGCCCTGATGCTGCAGAAGCCCCCGGGAATCCCGCGCCAGAGCGGCTGTTACCTCTTTCGCAACGGTCGGGGCACCGTGATCTACGTCGGCAAGGCCCTGTCGCTTCACCAGCGCCTGGGCAGTTACTTCCAGCGTGCCGAAGTGCTGACCCACAAGACCCAGGCGCTCATGGCCGAGGCCACCTCGGTCGAATGGATCGTGACGCCGAGTGAACTCGACGCCCTCATCCTCGAGAACGAGCTCATCAAGCAGAATCAGCCGCGCTACAACATGCGCCTCAAGGACGACAAGAGCTTCCCGTACGTGGCGATCGACGGCCGTAGCGAGTTCCCGGTGCCGTACGTCACCCGGGGCCGTCACGTCAAGGGGGTGCGGTACTTCGGGCCCTTCGTCGAGGTCCGGGCCCTTCGCGTCGCGATGGAGGAGCTCCTCCAGGCCTTCCCGCTGCGCTCGTGCACGAGCCACAAGTACAACTACCAGCAACGCATCAACCGTCCGTGCCTGCTCTACGACATCGGGAAGTGTTCGGGCCCCTGCGTGGGCGCAATCGACGCCGCGGGCTACCAAGAGCTGGTCCAATCGTGGGCCCGATTCTTCGAAGGCGACGTCCGCCAGTTGCGCGCCATCTTGGAAGGTCAGATGTCGAGCGCGTCCCAGAAGAAGCACTACGAGGCCGCGGCCAAGGCCCGTGACGCTCTGGCCGCTCTCGATCGGGCCGCCAGCGCCCAGAGCGTGGTGCTCGACGATCACTCCAACCTCGACGTGCTGGCCGTCGCTACCAACGGAGGTCGAGCAGCGGTGGCGCGGTTCCGGGTCCGCCACGGGCGGATCATCGGTCGCACCGTACATCTGGTGGACCGTTCGATGGACGAGGACGACGGTGAGATCCTCGAGAGCATCCTGCCGGACATGTTCGCCGACTCGGTTTCGGTGCCGCCAGTTGTCCTGGTGGCCAGCGAATCGGCCCGCACGCCGCTGATTGGGGAGTTCCTGTCGGACCTGCGCGCGAAGTCCGTCGAGGTGACGGTGCCCCAGCGAGGGCGTCGGCGAAGGGTCGTCGAGTTGGCGGTGAACGACGCGAACGCCGTCATCGACCGGGACTCCCTGCGCCGCCAGAGTGACCACAACGTTCGCGCGCGGGCCCTCTCGGAGATTGGAGTGGCCCTCGGGCTCACCCAACCTCCATTTCGCATCGAGTGCTTCGACATGAGCCACCTGCAGGGGACCAACTACGTGGGCTCCATGGTGGTTTTCGAGGACGGGTTGCCCGTCAAGGCAGAATACCGACACTTCAACGTGAAAGAGGCGCTTGGCAATGATGACGTTGCCGCAATGGAGGAGGTGGTGCGCCGGCGTCTGAGTTACTGGAACGACGACCAGGGCAAGTCCAAGTTCCGTCGTCCCGATCTCGTGATCATCGACGGCGGACTCCCGCAGTTGCACGCGGCCCAGGACGCGGCCGCGACCCTCGCACTGGGCGACCAGGTCGAATTCGCGGCGCTGGCCAAGCGCGAAGAGCTCCTGTACCGGCCGGGCAGCAGCGCGCCGATCGCCCTCGAACGCGGCTCGGAGAGTCTCTACCTCGTGCAGCGAATTCGCGACGAGGCCCATCGATTCGCCGTCACCTTCCATCGTTCCAAGCGCGGCAAGTCGATGGTCGCCTCTACGCTCGCGGGGGTGGAGGGTATCGGCCCGGCGAGGCGCGAACGCCTGCTTCTCCAGTTCGGATCGCTCGACGCTCTGCGACACGCGACCTTCGAGGAACTCGACGCGCTGGCTTGGCTGCCGAGCGAGGTGGCGAGGACGCTCTACGATCATCTACGGGCGCCGTCGGCGCCAAGGCTAACGAAGGGAAACGACCACGATGAGTGAGGTCCTGTTGGTCACTGGAATGTCGGGCGCGGGCCGCTCGACGGTTTCGGCCGCCCTCGAAGACCTCGGCTGGTTCGTGATCGACAACCTGCCACTCGAGTTGGTGACCCGGGTCGCCGAGCTGGCCGCCTCGGGATCGTTCGACTACACCGGTGTGGCCTTCATCGTCGGACGATCGGGCAAGGTCCAGCCCGACGCGTTGCTCACGGTCGCCCAGGAGCTCCAGACGAAGCATGACTCATCCAAGATCCTCTTCCTGGACGCCCCCGACGACGTGTTGATCCGCCGGTTTGAGGGCAATCGCCGCCGTCACCCCTTTCCCGGACCGACCCTCGCCGACTCGATTGCCGGAGAGCGCGCGTCGCTGCAGTCGATCCGCGACGCAGCGGACCTGGTCTTCGACACCGGTTCGATCAACACCAATCAACTACGGTCGCGCATCGTCGAGACCTTCACCGAGGCAAGTGGTCTGGGATCGTTGAGAGTGTCGCTGGTCTCGTTTGGATATTCAAGTGGAATTCCGCGAGATGTCGACATCGTCTTCGACTGCCGCTTCCTGCCCAACCCCCACTGGATCGATGAACTACGTCCCTTGAGCGGGCTCGACGAGCAGGTCGCGCAGTACGTGTTGAGCCAGGAACCGGCGCAGCACTTCCTGCACGACGTGATGCAGATGCTCGAATGGCAGATACCGGCCTTCGCCAAGGAAGGAAAGTCGTACCTCTCGATTGCCATTGGATGCACTGGGGGTCGGCACCGCTCCGTCGCGATCGCTGAGGAGTTGCGTCGAAGGCTCAATATCCGCACCGCGGTCTTTCATCGCGACATCGCTCGATGAAGGTCGTCGCGGTCGGCGGCGGCCACGGCACGGCCGTTTCACTGCGCGCTCTCCGACTGCTGACCGACGACGTGACGGGGATCGTGTCGGTCGCCGACGACGGCGGCTCCACCGGGCGACTGCGTGCCATGTTCAACGTGGCCGCGGTAGGCGATCTGCGCAAGTGTCTCGGAGCATTAGCCGACCCTGACAATCCACTCACCGCGTCGTTCGAGCATCGCTTCGAAGTGGGTGAGCTGGCCGGACACACCGTGGGGAACCTTCTGTTGGTGGGTTTGCTCGACGCTACTGGCAACCTCGAGGAGAGCGTGCGCGCCGTGGCCGAGGTCATGGGCGTGACTGGTCATATCTATCCGGCCAGCTGTGAGGGAGTCGTGCTGCTCGCGAGCACCGAGCAGGGCCCGACCCGTGGTCAGAGCGAAGTGGCGCGCTCATCGTCGATCGGCCACATCAGCCTCGAGCCGGCATTCGCCGCAGCTCCCATCGAGGCCGTGGAAGCGATCGAGCGGGCCGACCTAGTGGTGGTTGGGCCGGGATCGCTGTTCACGAGTGTTATCGCGGCCTGCGTGGTGCCGGGGATTACCCAAGCCCTCGCGGGAACCGCGGCGCGCAAGGTCTACGTAGCGAATCTGCGTCCGCAGAGTCCCGAGACAGGGGGATTCTCCCTCCAGGACCACGTGGACGCACTCCTAGGTCACGGAGTGCGTCCCGACGTCGTGCTCGTCGATCGAAACTCAGAGTACGCCGGTGAGCCCTGTTCGATCGAAGTGCACGTCAGTGAGTTGTCGGGGAGAAATGGCCTGGTGCACGATGTGCAAAAATTGGCCGGAGCCCTTCGTGCGGAGATGCGATGATGGTTGAACGACACTTACGAGGAGATGCGCGTGGCCATTCGAGTTGCAATCAACGGATTTGGGAGAATCGGACGCGGCTACCTGCGTGCAGCGCTGAAGAACCCCGCGGTGGAGGTCGTCGCGATCAACGATCTGACTTCTCCGGCCACTAACGCCCACCTGCTGAAGTACGACTCGACTCAGGGTCGCCTGGACGTTCCGGTGACGGTCGACGATGATTCGATGACGGTCGGGGGACACTCGATCAAGGTCCTGGCGATGCGCAATCCCGCGGAGTTGCCCTGGGGTGAGCTCGCCATCGATATCGTCATCGAGTCGACCGGCATCTTCACGACCCGCGAAGCCGCCGCCGCGCACCTTCAGGCCGGAGCGCGAAAGGTCATAATCTCGGCGCCGGCCTCCGACGTGGACGCGACGTTCGTGGTCGGGGTCAACGAGCAGACCTACGACCCGGCCAAGCACCACATCGTGTCGAACGCGTCGTGCACTACCAACTGCTTCGTCCCGATGGTCAAGGTGCTCGATGACGCCTTCGGCGTCCAGGCCGGCCTCATGACCACGGTGCACGCCTACACGAACGACCAGAACCTGCTCGACCTGCCCCACAAGGACCTTCGCCGAGCCAGGGCCGCGGCGGTGAACATCGTGCCGTCCTCCACCGGTGCCGCGAGGGCGACCAGCCTGGTGCTCGAAGCGATGAAGGGTCGTCTCGACGGCACTTCGCTGAGGGTGCCGATCCCCGACGGCAGCATCACCGACTTCACCGCAATCGTTCGATCGACGAGCGTGGAGGAGATCAACGCCGCCTTCAAGGCCGCGGCCGAAGGGCCGCTGCAGGGCGTGCTGGTCTACACCGACGAGCCAATCGTGTCGTCGGACATCGTCGGCACTCCGGCCTCGTGCACCTTCGACTCGCAGATGACGATGGTCCAGCGGATCGACGACGACCAAAGCCTGGTGAAGATCTTTGGCTGGTACGACAATGAGTGGGGCTACTCCAATAGGCTCGTCGACCTCAGCGCCCACATCGGTCAGTAGCCCGTGGCGCTGCCTTCGTACGATCGTTGGGGGAGTCTCTCAGGCAAGAAGGTCCTGGTGCGCGTGGACTTCAACACACCGGTGGCGCTGGTCGACGGAGTGGTCACCATAACGGATGACTTTCGGATCCGCGCGGCGCTGCCGCTCTTCAACGAGCTGCTGGCTCGAGGAGCCACTGTCACGGCCTGCACCCACTTCGGACGCCCCAAGGGCAAGGTCGTCGCCGAGTACAGCGTCGAGCCGATTCGACGGCGCCTGAACGAGTTGTGCCCCGGCGTCGAACTGATGGAGAACCTCCGCTTCAATCCAGGCGAGGAGTCCAACGACGAAGCCTTCGGACGCTCACTGGTCGAGGGCGTCGACTACTACATCAACGAGGCGTTCAGTGCCTCCCACCGCGCCCACGCTTCGATCATGGTGCCCCCGACCCTGGTTCCCAGTGCCGCGGGCCCGAACATGCAGCGCGAGGTCGACGCCATTCAGGACCTCCTGGACGATCCCGAGCGTCCCTTCGTGGCGATAGTCGGCGGGGCCAAGGTCGCCGACAAGATTGGGATCGTGAAGGTATTGGCCGACAAGGCCGACACCGTGATCATCGGGGGAGGAATGGCCTACACGTTCGAGAGCACGCAGGGCCGAACGATCGGCGCATCACTGTTCGACGGTTCTCGATTGGACGAGTGCGCCGGCCTCATGGCCAAGGGCAACCTCGTGATCCCCGCGGATTCGCGGGGGCTGGCGTTCAATGCCCCATTCGGCCCCGACGGTGGTCCGGACGAGGCAATCGAGTTCGGTGCCAACATTCCGGACGGGTTCGAGGGCTTCGACATCGGTCCGAAAGCGACGGAACGCTTCGTCGCGGAGATCGCCCGGGCCAGGACCATCCTGTGGAACGGTCCGATGGGAGTCTTCGAGGACCCCCGCTTCGGCCGGGGCACCGAAGCCGTCGCACGCGCGGTTGCGGCCTCGTCGGCGAAGTCGGTCGTCGGCGGGGGAGACTCGGTGGCCGCACTGCAGTCCTTCGGGCTCGAGGGCGAGGTGACCTTCGTCTCGACGGGTGGAGGAGCATCGCTCGAACTGGTCGAGCTCGGTGACCTGCCGGGCCTCAAGGCCCTACGAGAAAGCAAGTGGAACTAAGTGGCGACCTATCGTCCCCTCGTCATCGGCAACTGGAAGATGAACCTCGACATCGTCGAGGCCGTCCACCTGGGCCAGCAACTGGGCGTCTTGTTGAAGAACAGGCCGGCCGAGCACACCGATATCGTCGTAGCGCCTCCCTTCGTCGACCTGCGCAGCGTGACATCGATCATTCAATCCGAGCGGATCCCCATCACCGTCGCGGCCCAACACGTGAACCCCAACGAGAACGGACCGCACACCGGCGAGGTAAGTGCCTCCATGTTGAGGCGTCTCGGCATCGAGTGGGTGCTCGTCGGACACTCGGAGCGTCGTACCTCTTACGCAATGACCGATGAGGTGGTCGCCGCCACCCTGCGGGCCGTTGTTCGTGGTGGGATGCGAGTGGTCTTGTGCGTCGGCGAGGACCTCGCGGTCCGCGAGGCCGGAAACGACGGTGAATTCGTGAGAGAACAGCTGCACCGTGCCCTCGCGGGCCTCGAGGGCAAGTTCCACGAACTCGTCACCGTCGCCTACGAGCCGATATGGGCTATCGGAACCGGCCTCACGGCCACGTCCGAGCAGGTGCGCGAGATGATGGTCCACGTGCGCCGGACTCTGGCCGATCTCTCAATTGGGGGATGCCGCGTCCTCTACGGCGGTTCGGTCAATCCCGACAACGCTCAAGGCCTGCTCTCCGAAGGGACCGTCGACGGCTTCTTGGTCGGCGGAGCGAGCCTCAAGGCCGAATCGTTCCTGGCGATCGTTCAGGCCTGTGACGACTGCTACGCTTTAAAGCGCTAATCGGAGGTCAAGATGTTCACCTGGGCATTCATCGTAATTGAGGCCGTTTCGGCCGTGGGCTTGGTGTTCCTCGTGCTCCTTCACTCGGGCCGTGGTGGCGGAATCTCGGACCTGATGGGCGGCAGCCTCGGGGCCGCGGCTTCTGGCTCGACGGTCGTCGACCGGAATCTGGACCGACTGACGATCGCCGTGGCACTGGTCTTCACCTTCGCGACGCTGACTCTCGACCTGCGTTTGCAGTAGCGGCGATGCTCCCTAGAGGGTCGTATCGCCTGGCCGCGATCGTCGTGCTCGGGCTCGGCGCCGGCCTGGTGCCGCTCTCGATCTCAAGTGCGTCAACCACTCCGGCGGCAACGTCGGACAACGCCAAGACCCTCAACATCTCGCTGCCGGGTCCATTCAACGGCTGTACGTCACTCGACCGTGGAGCCGGCCCGACGACCGGTGCGATCCTCGACCTCGTGAGGCCTTCGGCCTTCCAGACGACCAGTGGCGGGAATCTGGTCGGCGCAGGTGGGGCCATCGCCTCGGCCGAGCTCACCTCGCTGAACCCCGAGACCGTCCAGTACACGATCGCCGCGAACGAGAAGTGGAGCAACGGCGCCCCGTTCACCGGCAACGCCCTGGTGAGCTGGTGGCTGCGTGCACGTCAGATCAACAGCGTGCAGAGCGACGGGTACCGGGCGATCGCGAAGATGGGAGTATCGAAGGCCGGTCAGCTGGTAACCGCGGTCTTCGCCACGCACTACGCCGACTGGAACCTCCTCTTTCGAGACGTGGAGGCCCTCGGATCAGCGAAGGGTTGTTCCCTGAGTCTCCTGGCATCTCGCCCTTCCCTCGGACCGTACGAGGTGCAGAGTGCTTCTGCCAGTCGGATCGTGCTTGTCATGAATAGACACTGGACGTCCTTTCCCAACCGCTTTGGTCGGCTCGTCATCACCGATTCGAATTCAATCCCCACATCCAGCGCCACACAGTTTGTCAACTATTCGCTCTCCGTCGACCGTGCCCACATCCAGGAGCTGAGTTCGCATCCGACGGTGCTCAGTCATATCGGATCGTCGAGCAACATCGAAGAGATGACTTTCGCCCCGGCGCGTCCAGCGACGGATCGACTGATCTTGCGTAAGGCGCTCAGCTGGGCGGTCGACCGCCAGGGACTGCTAAATCAGCTTTGGGGGTCGGTCACGTTCTCGCCGTCGCCGGCCGCTTCGGCGCTGTACTCGCAGGGTCAGGCGTTCTATCCCGGCGGTGGAGGTGGTGGGCCGAGTACGCAGACGACAACGTCCACGACCACGCCGAGTGCCACCACCAACGGCCTCGCCGATTGCCGGAGTTGCGCGATCGAAATCCTGAGGTCGGCGGGATATCGTCGGACGGCGTTGGGGTGGACTCTAGACGGTGCCAATCCGATCAACATCCTGATCGTCAGCGGTCCGAGTGGCCTCGACCAGTCGGTGACCCAGTACGTCGAACAGCAGTGGCGGAGCCTCGGAATCGTCGTTAACGCGGTCGAGGTGACGAGCGAAGCAGCAGCGGCGCGCACGGCCGCGGCCAACTCGGCCGACGTGGCGATCTTCGCGCGCCCGACGATAACGGCCGTCTCGTACACGGCGCGGTCGTGGAGCGGACCGGCGTACCCCGATTCCTATCCGAGTGGCGTCCGCTCTGCGGCGGTCACCGCTCTTTACAACCAGGCGACCGGTATCTTCAACCCGGTCACAGCTTCAGCCACGTGGCTTTCGATGGACAAGATCCTGATGACCTCCTACTTGGTGAGACCCTTGTTCACGGCACCTTCTCTTCTCGAATGGTCCAACAACGTGTCTAATGTCTACGGGGGCCTATCGGCGCAGGGAATCCTGGATCAAGCGTCGAGCTGGACCACGACGGTCAAATCAACTCTGCCCTGATCGAAACGGTGGCTCGTCGAGAACGGCTAAAGTGAGAGTCCGCGTCGGAGTGGCGGAATAGGCAGACGCGCCAGCTTGAGGGGCTGGTGCCCTTAGGGGCGTGCGGGTTCAAGTCCCGCCTCCGACACCAATTATCTGATAATCTGATTTTATGGCAGAAATCAGTGCTACCAATGCTGCGAGGAACTTCGCCGAATTGCTCGATGCCGTCGAGCACAAGGGGGAGCACATCACTATTGTTCGCCGTGGTCGAGCTATCGCCCATATCGAGCCGGTCGCGAAAGGACGCGGTTCGGACGTGAAGTCTCTTTTGAAACGGCATCCGGTGGACAAGGAATGGCTGGCATCGCTGCGAGAGACTCGCGATCTGGCGCTTGCTGAGGATAGATTCTGAGCCGCCTGCTTCTTGACACGACGTTTTTGATCGATGCGGAAAGGTCCAACACCGATCTCGACGAGATGATTGGAGACGAGGACGACGTAGCAATCGCCGCCATCACAGTGGCGGAACTTCAGGTGGGAGTTGAACTGTCGAAAGGTAAGACCAGACATAGCCGTCAAGAACTTCTCAACGAAATTTTGGTTTCGTTGCCGATAGTGGACTATGACATTGAAGTCGCTCGAGTACATGCAGATCTTCTTGTGACGGTTCGACGACAGGGCCGTCCAAGGGGCGCGCACGACCTCATCATCGCGGCCACTGCCTTGTCGTCAGGCCGGTCTCTTGTCACTGCCGATCAAACTGGCTTTCTCGACCTACCTGGCGTTGTCACTATTTCCTATCGGTGACGCTTTTGCTGTTCCGTTCACCGAGTCGCCAGTGAAGGGTTGCACTCCTGTGGTGTCGCGCCTCCGACACCGAGTGATACCGAAGTGGTATCATGGCGACATGGCATTTACCGTTAGAACCGACGCCGCACTCGAGAAGGCACTGGAATCCCTTTCGCGAATTGAGGGCATCTCGCGTCAAGAGATCATTCGTCGTGCGGTTCTGGAACGATACGAGAGGTCAGGCCATCACGATCGTGTGACTGACGCAACGAGACGAATGGCGAATCGGTGGGCCGATGTCTTGGAGCGTCTCGGCGCTGAATGATCGAAATCGAGTACCTGGACATCGAGGACATCGTAGAGCTGATTCGAACTCTAGGTGTTGGACCCATCCGTGATCTCGGACTTTTGGACTCAGCGGTGAATAGACCCCGGTCGAGCGCGTTTGGCGAAGACGCGTACCAAACGTTGAAACTCAAAGCAGCAGCGCTACTCCATTCCATGGTGAAGAACCATGCGCTTGTCGATGGAAACAAGAGACTCGCATGGCTCTGCACCGTTGTCTTTTGCGACTTGAACGGTTTTGCGCCTGATCTCGACGACGATGATGCATTTCGACTTGTCTGGGATATTGCCAGCTCAGCAGAAGAAGACATTGCCGCAATTGCAATTCGGCTTCATCTGTCGGAACGCACCATCTAGATTTCGCATGTCGGAAGACTGAAGTCTCGCCCTATGTTCGAGCGAGGTCTCAACCGTGACGTATGCGCCGATGAATGGTTGCAGAACTGTTGCGTCGGGCCTCCGATACCAGGTACGGCATCGATGGCGTCTGATTGTTGCGAGGGGATTTGACTCAGGCGAATCCACGTTGACGATCATCTGGCGGCAACACACTGCACTTCCAGTGTCGAAAAACAATAGAGCCAACTCGCTACAGGTGGAGTTGCTCTTTCCTGAGTTGCCCGTACTTCCGGTGCCCTGTGAGCAGCACGGTTACAAAGATCACGAACTCAACCAGAGTCTCCGTCCAGATCCCTACGGTGCTGCGGTAAGCAAGACCATTCGTAGCCTCGTTGAACAAGAAGATCGGTATGTACAGCAAGACGGTGACTCCGAAAATCCATCGGAACGAGTGCCACTTGTTGGCGAGGGTCGTCTTGCCAGTAAGTATTTGTCTAATTGAAGGGGGCACTCGCTGCATCTTGTCTCCAAGATACAGCGAGTGGAGGCGGTTACAGCGAGCAGTTCAGCCTCCAATGGTAGGTGGCATTCCTGTTACGTCGGGCCTCCGACACCAGCATTCTCCGGTACGTTCAATTTCGAGCGGTTTGGGTGTTAGCTTTCGCTCACTGCTCTCGCCAGAAAAGTAGCCTTCGCCCAAGGAGAAGCATCAATGCGAGTAGTCGTCAGCGAATTCATTAGTCTCGACGGAGTGGTACAAGCTCCAGGGGGTCCTTTGGAGGACACCAGTGGAGGATTCCGCCACGGTGGGTGGTCGACGCCCTTCTTCGATCCAGAGGTCATGGGGCCAGTCATCAGTGGGATTACCGAACGCAGCGAAGCGTTGCTCCAAGGCCGTCGCACGTACGATGTATCGGCAGCTGCTTGGCCGGAGCGCGGCGGTGATCCGTTCGCGGACTGGGTTAATTCGACCCAGAAGTACGTGGCATCGAACACACTCTCCGAGGCAAATCTGACGTGGAACCCAACCACGATAATTCGAGGTTCTGACCTCCTCCGGAAGGTATCGAAGCTCCGTGATTCGCCAGGGGGTGATATCTACGTCTACGGCAGCCTGACGCTCGTTCGTACGCTGCTGGCTGCAGAACTCGTTGATGAGCTGGTTCTGATGATTGAGCCGATCACGCTAGGTGGCGGAAAGAAGCTTTTCCCCAACGACGGCGAAGCTCGACACTTTGTGCTGGATTCCGCGGTGACGTCAAGTACTGGTGTCCAGGTCTGTCGGTATCGATTGACCTGACTGGCGAGACGACTGACAGGGGACAAAGCAGGTCAGCTCGCGTGGTACGAGAAATAATCGGCCTTTAATTCCTGGAGTTCGACGTCCTTCCTCTCAGACACCTAGGCGCCAGTTTGAAGGTGCAGAACTGACGCGTCGAGCCTCCGACACTAGTTAGTGCGCGATGGCGTCAAGCCGCCAGTGGAAAGATGCAGAACCGTTTCGTCTGCCCCCACCGATCAAGGTTCGATAGGGTCATGTAGTCCAGACCCAATAGAACTGTTGCTTCGGGTTTTCGTCATGACTGGAAAAACCCGTCACGGAAACTC
>Ga0075029_100000183_pt1 | contig 32803 bp, 29 predicted proteins | sample LitLauG_LLR_2013_FD_71391 | JGI IMG/M metagenome (GOLD analysis project Ga0075029, IMG submission 71391) | Freshwater sediment microbial communities from North America - Little Laurel Run_MetaG_LLR_2013 | ecosystem: Environmental > Aquatic > Freshwater > Creek > Sediment | place: USA... | reverse complement strand
TCGGTATCGGAGACGCACATCCACACCACTTCCGCGCCCTGCGCCGCCGCCGCCGGGTTGGGAGCGACTCCCGCCCCCTCAACCAGTTTGCCGGGAGTGCGATTCCACACCGTGACCTCGTGCCCAGCCTTGACCAGATTGGTCGCCATCGCCTGACCCATGATTCCTAAACCCAAGAAAGCAACTCGCATTTCGGACTATCTCCTCGTGAAAAACTGCGCAATGGGAACGTTTTCGGATTAGATATGACACAAGCGAGGAAGGTCAAGCGATCATCGCCACGAAGTACGCGAAGTCCTACGTACGAAGGAAATCCTAAGGGATGAAGACCCTTCATGATCCTTCGTGTCCTTCGTGGTTCATGCTTTTGTCTTGCAAGGTCGACCAAGCCGCTCGCAATGTGAAAAATCCTTCACATCGACAGCCTCTCCACTATCGGGTATAGTTCGCGGGATGACTCCTCGCGGCTTGCCGCGCGGTAGCGCCCGTTTCGCCCCTGCTTACGAATCGAATCTCGACAGTCCTGAGGAAAAATTGATGACCAGCACTCTGCCCAGTTTCCGCCTTCGCAGCCTTGCGGCGCTGCCAACGGCTCTGTTGTTCCTGGCATTTACGCTGCCTGCCCCGGCCCAAGACTCCACCGTTGCCCCGGCCTCACTGCCCACGGTAAGAATCAGCCTCGACGATCTCACCAACACCGACAGTGACCACAAAACCGAAGTCGAGCCCCACATCTTTGGCTATGGCAGCACGATGGTCAGCGCGTTTCACGTGGCGCGCCGGCCCGGCACCATCGGCTGGGGTAGCGGTGACATCGGATACTCGACCTCAACCGACGGCGGAAAGACCTGGAAATACGGCGACCTTCCCGGATTGACCATCAATTACGCCGGCGGAACCTACGGCGCGGCCGCAGATCCCTCCGTCGCCTACGACGCCAAACACGGCGTGTGGATGATTTCGACTCTTCCTCTCGCTGGCCTGAACGGGAACTCTGGGCTCATCGGTGACGTTGCTGTCAGCCTTTCACCCGACGGCCTGACCTGGGGCAATCCGGTCAACATCGACAAGACGCATCTTGACGACAAAAACTGGACTGTCTGCGACAACACTTCGACGAGCCCCTATTACGGCAACTGCTACACCGAGTGGGATCAGGCCTACGGCACTGGCGACGTCCTGATGAGCGTTTCCAGCGATGGCGGAAACACCTGGGGTCCCGGCCTCGCCTCGTCCGATCACGCTGGCGGACTCGGCGGCGAGCCGGTGGTTCAGCCCAACGGCACGGTCATCGTTCCCTTCCAGGGCGGCGGCATCGACGTTTTCAGCTCCACCAACGGCGGCAAGAGTTGGGGCAAGAGCCAGGCGATCGCCAACATCATCTATCACACCGTCGCCGCAGGCTTACGCAATCCAGATTTGCCGTCTGCCGCGATTGACGGCGCGGGCAACGTGTTTGTGGCCTGGGCCGATTGCCGCTTCCGCACCGGTTGCACCTCCAACGACATCGTAGTAAGCGCTTCTTCCAACGGCACCACCTGGAGCCTCGCGACTCGTATTCCGATCGACGCCACTACCAGCACGGTCGATCATTTCCTGCCCGGCATCGGCATCGATCCCGCCACCTCCGGCGCCACCGCGCACATCACCATCGTCTACTACTACTATCCGACGGCGAAGTGCACGGCCGCGACCTGCAAGCTGTACGTGGGCTTCACCACGTCGACCGACGGCGGCACAACCTGGACCGCCGGCGCTCAGGTGGCCGGCCCCATGAGCATCGGATGGTTGCCGGTTTCCGACAACGGACCGATGGTGGCCGACTACATCGGCGTAACCTACACTAACGGCAATCCCTTCGGTGTGTTTGCAGTGGCTCAAAAGAAAACGGGAACCACCTACGCGGAGTCCATGTACACGACCAAGTCTCCGCTGCCACTGAACTATGACGCGCCGCGCTTCAGTTCCGAAAATGACAAGCCGGTGCCGAACGCGAAGTCCGATCATAAGATGCAGTTCTTCTACGACGATGAAGGACATCGCCCGATCCCGCGCTCGCGCTGGATCGCCAACACCAGCGGTCAGTAACGATTTTTCCGATTCGTGGAAAATCTGAGCCGCCAGCGATCCAGCTGGCGGCTTTTTCTTGAAATTAGTTTCCTGTTACCACCGGGTTCTACCGAAAACTAAAAAGCAGCCCGGTTTCCTCGTTACTCATCTAAGATTACAGATTGGTTAAAAGATGTGCCGCACCGGTTTTGTTACTCGGCCAATTCAGCAGCCGGTACTACCATGAAGACACTTGCACGCAATTCCGGCACGCCTCAGGTTTTCGTAGAAGGATGATTAAGCAGACGCTTCGCAATCCGGCCCTTCGCAAGCGTGCCAGCCAGTTCGGGCGACTGGTGCGCCATTCCGCGGTAACTCCTCGCAGCGGCGAAACCCACAAACCGAAGCTCGTCACCAATGGCGAACTGGGCGTCACCTTCATCGGCCACGCCAGCTTTTTTCTTCAGCTTGGCGGGCACAATGTGGTCATCGATCCCAACTTCGCGCGCTGGCTGTTTGTCCTGAAGCGTCTGCGCCGCCCTGGCTTGCGCATCGTCGATCTGCCGCCGATCGATCTGGTTCTGGTGTCGCATGCGCACTTCGATCACCTGCATCGGCCGTCGTTACGTGCGATTGTGAATAACAGCCTGCGCCAGCGTGGCGTTGCCCCGACCATCATCGTCCCGACTCACGTCTCGGATCTCGTCTCCGATTTGAAGTTTTCCGAGATTGTCGAACTCGACTGGTGGAAGAGCTGGCATCACAAGAACCTGACCGTAACTCATGTGCCCTCGCGGCACTGGGGCGCGCGCATTCTGAAGGATTCCTATCGCGGCTACGGTGGATTTGTCCTCAAGGCGGGCAAGCACTCGGTCTATCACGCCGGGGATACAGCGTACTTCCCCGGATTCACTGAGATCGGGCGCAGACTTGCTCCCGAAGTCGCCCTGCTCCCCATCGGCGCGTACAATCCGCCGCAGTTCCGCAACGTCCATACCAATCCCGCCGATGCCACGCAGGCATTCCTCGACCTCAATTCGCGCTGGATGGTCCCCATGCACTACGGCACCTTCCGCCTCTCGCACGAACCGGTCGACGAACCGCTGCAACTTCTAGATCAGGAAGCCCAGGCCGCAGGCATCCAAGACCGCGTGCTGGTGCTGGAAGAAGGCGTGACCAAGTTCTTCTAGTCCGAGTCCTCTGTGAATCTTTGTGTCCTCTGTGGTGAAGCGTTCCCGTTGACAATGGGGGGCCGCGTCTGTTGTAAACTGGCGGGAATTTCACTCTCTCAGGAGGCCTTTATGTCCACCAAGCCCATTCCAGATGGTTATCACACGCTCACACCTTTCCTCACCGTGCGCGACGCAGCCCGCGCCATCGAGTTCTACAAAGCCGCGTTCGGCGCCAAGGAACGTGGCGTGATGAAAGCTCCAGACGGCAAAGTCATGCACGCCGAGTTGATGATTGGCGACTCGATCCTCATGATGTCCGATGAATTCCAGGAATTCGGATCGCTCTCGCCGCAGTCGATCGGCGGCTCACCCATGGGTCTGCATATTTACGTCGACAACGTCGATGCGGCTTTCGACCGCGCCGTCAAAGCCGGGGCGCAGGTCGAAATGCCGGTGATGGATCAGTTCTGGGGAGACCGCTACGGCCGGCTCAAAGACCCGTTTGGCCACAAGTGGTCGATCGCCACGCACACCAAAGACATGTCGATGGACGAGATGAAGCACGACATGGAAGAAGCCATGGCCAAGATGCAGAAGACCGCGTAACAAATTGCTCATGTAGGGACAGCCGCCTCGGCTGTCCCGCGTGGGCGAAGCCCAGCGGCCGCGAAGATCACGAAGCAAGAATAATTCTCAGATCCCGCAGATTATTCCCAGTAGGTCCAATCTCAATCGCATCGCCGAGCGAAGTGAAGAACGGATAAGCGTCGAATCTTTCACGCGCCGCGCGAACATCGAGCCCCCGCAGTCGTGCCCGCTCCACCGAACTCCCATCCGCGACGGCTCCGGCTGCCGGACTATTTCCATCCACGCCATCTGTGCCAGCACTGAGCACGATAATGTTCTCGCCCGCAATTCGTTCGGCGCACGCCAGCGCGAACTGCTGGTTACGTCCCCCCACTCCGCCATTTGAGACGCGTACGGTAACCTCTCCGCCGGAGATCAAGCACACCGGCGAAACCTGCTTCCTCAATTCGCGAACCCGCTGTAACAAATAATCGGCAGCGCGCTCGTAGTCCCAGTCGTCGCAGGAGTTGTCCAGATGCACGAAGAATCCCGCCCGCTCGGCGGCGATGGTTGCCGCTTCCACCGCCGTCTGGTTCGACAGCACCGTCCACCAGCGAGAGCGCACGAAAGCCGGATCGTCCGATTTCGGAGTCTCTTCCAGCGCACGCCTCTCAAACAAATCACGCACCGATTGCGGAAATTGCCTCGCCAGTTCGTATTTCCCCGCGACGTGGTAACAATCTTCGGTGGTAGTGGAATCGGGCATTGTCGGGCCCGAAGCCAGCGCGTCGGGTTGGCTGTCCGGCACGTCGGAAACGAAAAGCGAGACCTGCTGAGCGGGATATGCGGCCTGCGCAAGTCGTCCGCCTTTGACGGCAGACAGATGCTTGCGAATCGCATTGATCTCCGCGATGGGCGCTCCGCCATGCACCAAAGCGCGGTAAGTCGCGATCAGATCATCGAGGGAACTCTCGTCATCGAGAGGCTTCTCTACGATCGAGGATCCCCCGCCGCTGACGAGAAACATCACCAGCGCCGAAGCCGGCAGCGAATCGAGTGCTCGCAAAATTGCCGTCGCGGCTCGCACGGACTCCGCGTTCGGCATTGGATGTCCGCCGTGAAAATAGCGAAATCCACGAACCTGCGCCTCAGGCTGCACGGAAGTTGCAACGATGCCTTCAAGCGAGGCGCCAACTTGCTCAACCAAGGCCTCGACCATGGCGTGTCCCGCCTTTCCGATCGAGATGACCTGCACGCGCGAATACGAATGCAAGTCGTAGAGGTCCTCGCAAATGCGCAGCACCCCGCGCTCACAATGCACGTGCCGGGCAAATCCCGCGCGGATCGATGCCTCGGCCAGCGCCGTGCGAAAAATCTCACGGGCACTATCACGCATTTCTCGGAACTTCGATTCGCTTGCCGGGTCGGACATGCGGAGAATTATAGAGACCGGGTTGCTCTGCGATCTTTGCGATTCCTTCGCGACCTTTGCGGTAAGCTTTTGACCGCAAAGGACGCCAAGAAGGCGCGAAGAAAATCAGGACCGGCGATTCACGCGATTTCCCTTTCCTTCACCCACGCTTCGATCGCCTCGCGCAATTCGCGCAGCCTGCCCTCGAAGAAGTGGTCTGCGCCTTCGACGATCACCAACTTCTTCGGCTCGGGTAACGACGCAATCATGCTTTCCAGCTTCGCCCGAGGCCCAAACTGATCGCGCGCGCCGCTGACAAATAACTTCGGCTTGGTGCAATCCCGCAGGAAATCGAATGTGTACACTCGCGGTTCCTCGCTCTCAGCTGCCACCGGAGCCACAGGCGTCCCCACGCCGATCAAGGCGCGAACCTGGGCGTCGTCATACGCAGCGCGCAATCCCACAGCCGCCCCGAAAGAGAATCCAGCAAACACAAGCGGCAGGTGAAATTCCGCGTCCAGCCAGTTGAGAGCCGCCTTCACATCATCCACTTCGCCGACGCCGTGATCGTGCTCACCCTGGCTCAGCCCCGTGCCGCGGAAGTTAAACCGCAACACAGGAAATCCGAAGTTGTTGAGCGCCTTCATGGTGTGGAAGACGACCTTGTTATGCAGCGTTCCACCAAACAGCGGATGCGGATGGCAGACGACCGCGGCGCGGGTCGCACTCTCACTGCCCGCGTTCAGCAGCGCTTCCAGGCGGCCCACGGGGCCGTCGATCATGAGCGATCGAATGGATTGTGCGTGTGAAATCACACCTCAGATTACCGCAGGATCACATCCCATGCCGAATCGCTCTGCTATCCTCTCGTGCATGGATGTCATCACTCTCACCCGTCAACTTGTAGACATCGAATCGATCTCGGGCAATGAAGCCGCGGTCGGCAATTATCTATACGGAGAGCTTTGCCGGCTCGGCTACCGCACAACCAAGATGCCGGTTGAGGGCAACCGCTTCAATCTGTACGCGATTTTCGAGGATCAGCCCGACCCTGCGATCGTATTCTCGACGCACCTGGATACGGTTCCGCCGTTCATCCCCTCATCGGAAGATGCCGGCCGAATCTACGGCCGTGGAACCTGTGACGCCAAAGGCATCATCGCCGCGCAGGTAGCCGCTGCGGAGCGCTTGCGCCGCAATGGACTCTACGTTGGACTGCTGTTCGTGGTCGGTGAGGAACGCGACAGCCTCGGCGCGAAGATCGCCAACGATCATGCGCCGGCGAGTTGCCGCTTTCTGGTCAATGGCGAGCCCACTGAGAATCGACTCGCATTGGCGTCAAAGGGAACGCTACGCGTTGAAGTCACCGCGCGCGGACGAATGGCGCATTCGGCGTATCCCGAGCTGGGCGATTCGGCGATCGACAAGCTGATCGCGGCGCTGAGCCGTTTGCGCGCAATGCCGTTGCCCTCCGACCCGCAGGTAGGACCGTGCACGCTGAACATTGGGCTGATCGAAGGTGGGCGCGCCCCCAACGTGATTCCGGACTATGCACACGCGGACCTACTCTACCGGCTGGTCGGCCCATCGGACGATCTGCGCGAGCAGATCGTCGCCGTCGCAGGCGATCATGTCGAGGTCACCTTCCCGCTCGAACTTCCCTTCCTTCGCTTCCGAACGGTCGATGGATTACCCACGATGATCGCGGCGTTCACCACGGACATCCCCAAGCTGACCAAGTGGGGCGAACCACTTCTGATCGGCCCAGGATCGATTCACGTAGCCCACACCGACGGCGAGTACATCGAAAAGCAGCAACTGCATGAGGCGATCGAACTCTACTGCACGATCGCAAGGCAGATGCAGGGACTGAAGCCCTGATCGACTTCGGGCGTTAACGCGACCTTCTTACTGCGGGGACCACGTCATCTCGACGCGGATGGGGATCTCGTTTTTTACCGGCATGGTCAGCAGGGACGGCGGTTCGATTTTAAAGTCGCTGAGGGTCGCCGGAATGATTCCGCTGATTCGCTTGTCGGTGCCTTCCGTCTTTACCTCCAATGCAACCTGCTTGTAGCTGGCGGATTGTCCGGCGAATTGGATTTCGAGGTCCGCCTTGATGGACGACGCTGTGGAGTCGGCTTCCGGCAAACGGGTGCGCACCGTGACCATGGGAAACTCGGCCCCACGGGTCACCTGAATCATGTGCAGGTCTCGGTTGCTATCGCCGGAGTCGAAGGTCTTGACGGGAACCGCGATCAGGAACTCACACTGGCCCTGGTGGCAGATGCCCTTGCCGCGCGCGGCGTGGCTGCTGCCGTCGGTCTGATGCAGCGGGTGCGAGACGTGGTAGGTGAGGGTGCTCTCCTTCAGAATCCATTGGTGGTCAGCGGCAAAGAGATTCGGCAGGGCGAGAAGCGGGAAGAGCAGAAGTATTTTCTTGATCATTGAGTTGTGCCGCTCTGTGGCTGCATATGGTCGAACTAGAATTTTACTGACACCGACAGCAGGGCGGCTCCAAAGGCTCCGGCGGTCACGATCGCAACTGGGCCGTGCGCAGCGGCGATGCCGTGTACCTTTTGTCCATTATTTTTTTGATTGAACGCCATCGCTCCCAGGATTGGCGTGAGGATCATGCCCGGCCCGTGGATCCAGGCCAGAGCTTCGTGAACTTTAATCGGCCCGCGCTTCTTGGCGCCGGGAATGCGCGGGGCACGGATGGCGTAATACGCCGTGATGCCATAAAGATCCCCGGTAAGCGCTCCCAGGGCAACGTGGAGATCGCGCGAGGCCGTCCCTTCGCTCTTCCCGCCGGCATTCAGGGACGTAACCACCGAGACGATCATCGGAATGGTGGTAATCAGACCCATGCGCTGGTGAATCTTCAGCATGCGGGTACGCTTATCGAGGAGCGCCTGCTGCGCCGCGTTCGCCTGCGTCTCGGTCCGGGAAAAGCCCAGATCCTCAAGTGAGGGTTCGGTCTTGGTAGTGGAAGGAGCGTTGGGCAGATTTTCGGTCGGAGCGGGGCCGGACGTTAGAGACAGATTGAGCGTTTGTTGAGCACCGGGAGAAACCCTCACTCTAGCCGGGGAGGCGCCCAGACCGCCCATTGAAGCCGACACCTCATATTCGCCCGCTGGAAGACCTGCGACCTGGTAGACGCCAGAGGGGTCGGTCTGTGCCGCTCTGGTCTCGCCCGTGGCCAGATTCTTAATCGAAACGTTCGCCTCGGCCACCACTTTGCCGGATGGGTCGGTCACGATCCCAGAGAGCTTACCGGTAGTTTGCTGCGGGGGCGAGTCTTGCGCGAATAGGAGACTCAGACTAAGTACAAAAATCGTGACCGCTGCGGAAAGGAACTTCCCTGCCTGATTCATGGAGTCTTCCTCTCAGGTTGTCCTGTCAGGTTGAGACCGCAGGCTTCGTATTTCTCGATGGATGCCGGCGCCGGATCGAAGGATGTCCCCAAAGGATTCGAGGCAGGCAGGATAGCACGGGCATCCGTGGTTGGAAGCATTGATAGCTTCAACCGCTTCGCAGCTTCGTTGACTCATATACGCTAATAGCGTATAGTTCAAAAGGATACTCCAATAGCGTATATCAGTGTGTATGGAGTTCATCGAGGCGCCAGCGTTCACCCGTCATTTACCGGACTACCTGAATGATGGCGAGTACCGCGAACTACAGGTGCGTCTGGCGGCCAATCCGGAACTTGGGGATTTAATGCCGGGGACTGGTGGCTTTCGCAAGATGCGCTGGGCGGACGCAAGGCGAGGCAAGGGCCGGAGAGGCGGCCTGCGGATTATCTATTACCACTTCCGATCCGATCACCAAATATGGTTGGTGACCCTCTACGATAAGGACGAAGCATCGGACTTAACGCCGCGGGAGAAGAAGACCCTTAAGGCCGCGATTGAGAGCGAACTAGCAACGCGGGCGGCGAAGCGAATAGCCGGGCAACGGAGGATACGGTAATGGCAAAACGAGACATTTTTGGCGAGATGATGGAAGGCGTGGCAGCGATGAGGAGCCACCGCGAGGGCAAGCTCACTCTGCGCACCTACAAGGTGGACGTCGCTCCGCTTCCGAGGGTGGATTCCAAGCTCCTTCGCGACACTCGGAAAAAGCTGGGCTGCTCCAGAGCGGTGTTCGCCCGCCGACTGCGCATCAATGAGCGGACGCTGGAAAAGTGGGAGCAGGGACGGGCAAAACCGAATCCACAGGCGGCAGCGCTGGTGCTGCTGGTGCGGCGCTATCCGGATACGCTGGCGAGGCTGGATGAGGTGGCGGAGGGATAGGTGTGTCGAGACGATTGAGCTTGGGTTAATCCATTTCAATTCCTGTCATTCCTAACTTCGACCGAAGAAGCTTCCCAAATTCTCGTTGCCCATCCATATCAAGTCCAGTGGCCCGAGCCAGAGGAATATTCCACGCTGCGATCGCGACAGTTCCGTGTGCAAGGCTCGCGGTCCCGATCGTCCATTCCAATCGAGCGAGCCTGCCTTTGTTGATGGCGCTGATAGCCAGCATGCGGCTGACTTCGCTGTAGACACGGGCGCTCGTACACACGATAATCCGAAATCTGAGTTCCTCGATCTGGCGCTGCAGGAAATGAAGGTCGCGACGAAGTACGCTCTCTGCCTGTTCGGGGTCCGCCTTCGCAAGCTGCGACCAAACTGGGTCGGTGGCCTCTTGTATCAAGTCCAGATGAACGGCCGAGCGGTCACGGAACGAAACTCCCATGCCTTCGGCAACCCGGGATAAACCACCGAACCATCCGTAGACCGGAGAATCCGGATTGAAATAGCAACGCATTCGTTCGATCGCCGTATTCGCCTGACGATCGTCGAGTGAGCTTCTGCTCAAGGCTCCAAGAGAGCGGAGCGTTTCGAACCGCCGCCGTGGCCCCTCAAGTTCGTCGCCATTCCTCGATAGGTACTCCTGTCTAGACGGGTTGATTCCGATTGTGGCGATCCTGGCCACAAACGCATCGCCGAAAAACAGCACGGGTAGTGATCCCGGCACAGTTGACGGTATGGGCTCAGTCCTAAGGCGATCAAAGAAGAACTTGGGGATAACATTCGGCATAAGATCAACCGAGATCGTGCCCCTTATATCACGCCACCCTTCTCCCCCTAAGATTTACACTCAATTCATGACCGCCGCCCTCAACTCCCTAGCCCGCGCCTCGTCCGCCTACCTCCGCTCCGCCATGCATCAGCCGATTCAGTGGCATGAGTGGGGCGAGGAGGCATTTGCCCTCGCGGCGCGCGAGAACAAGCCCATGCTGCTCGACGTCGGAGCGGTATGGTGCCACTGGTGCCATGTGATGGATCGGGAGTCGTATGACGATCCCGAGATCGCTGCGATTGTGAATGAGCATTTCGTTGCCGTGAAGGTGGATCGCGACGAGCGCCCGGACATTGACAGCCGCTATCAGGCGGCGGTGCAGGCGGTGAGCGGGCAGGGTGGATGGCCGCTGACTGCGTTCCTGACTCCCGACGGCAAGCCGTTTTATGGCGGAACTTATTTCCCGCCGAAGGATGGGTACGGGCGCCCCAGCTTTCGCCGGGTATTGCTGAGCATCGCGAACGCCTACAAAGAGAAGCATGGAGATGTGGTCGAACAGGCGGCCATGGTCGAGACGGCCATCGCGCAATCGGAATCGTTCGCCGGGCGTAGCGGGCGCGTCTCGCAAAGAGCGATTACGGCGATTGAGGAATCGGCGTTGAAGATGTTTGATTCCGAGCATGGAGGGTTTGGGCAGGCTCCAAAATTTCCTCACCCTTCCGCGCTGGATTTGCTGATTGAACAATATGCGCGAAGCAGCAGAGCGGAGCTTCGCTCCGCCGGACAGTCGGGGGCGGCTCTCCCTACAAGTAACGGCACGCTGCACAACCTCATCCTCACCACGCTCCAGCACATGGCCAACGGCGGCGTTTACGACCAGCTTGCGGGCGGCTTTCATCGCTACTCGGTGGACGAGCGCTGGGTGGTGCCACACTTCGAGAAGATGTCCTATGACAACTCGGAATTGCTCAAGAATTATGTGCACGCGTATCAGGCCACTGGGGATGAATTCTTCGCCGATGTGGCCCGCGACATCATTCGCTGGATGGATGACTGGCTGAGCGACCGCGAGCGTAGCGGCTTCTATGCCTCGCAGGACGCGGACATCTCCATGGACGACGACGGCGACTACTTCACCTGGACGCTGGAGGAAGCACGCGCGGTGTTGACCGTGGAAGAAGCCGAAGCGGCGGCGCTGCGCTATGACATCAACGAAATCGGCGAGATGCACCACAATCCGGCAAAGAATGTGCTGTTCGTGCGGGCATCACTGGATGAGATCGCGCGCCGGATGAGCCTGGCGGCGGGGCAGGTGGCAGCTCTGCTCGCGTCGGCGAAGAAGAAAATGTACGCGGCGCGCCTGCAGCGGCCCACGCCGTATGTCGATAAGACGGTTTACGTCGGGTGGAACAGCCTATGCATCTCGGCATATTTGGAGGCAGCGAAAGTTATCGACGTTCCTGAAGCCCGGCGGTTCGCGTTGCGGTCGCTCGACCGTGTGCTGGCACAGGCTTGGAAAGCGCATCCTGGAGCTGACGCGGGCGCGTTGCCCGCGTCCACACAACCAGTCCTTCTGCATGTGGTGGCTTACTCCGATCCTGAAGCCGCCCGCCGGGAGATCTCGGGCCTGCTCGATGATTACGCTTTCACGGCGCTGGCCTGCCTGGACGCTTACGAAGCCACGGCCGACCTCAGCTATTTCAAGTTTGCGCACGCCATGAGCGACGCCATGATTGCGCGCTTTTACGACGCGACTTCAGGAGGATTCTTCGATAGCGAACCTGCGGCCGATGGCAAGAGCCTCGGAGTGCTGGCGACGCGGCGCAAGCCGTTGCAGGATTCGCCCACGCCAGCGGGCAATCCCATGGCGGCCATCGCCCTGATCCGCCTCCATCATTACACCGGCGATGAATCGTACCGCGATAAGGCGGAGTTGACGCTGGAGGCCTTTGCCGGTGTGGCCGAGCAGTTTGGAATCTTTGCGGCCACGTATGGGATCGCAGCCATCCACTTGCTGGAAAGTCCGGTGCAGGCCGTCATCATTGGGCAAAACGGAAATGACAGCGCCGCCAACCGGCTGCATGCCGCTGCCAAAGCGCCTTTCGCTTTCAATAAGACCACGCTGCGACTGGCAGTCAATCAAGCCGTAGCCGAGAACCTTCCGCCAGTGCTGGCGGCCACGATTCCCCACCTTCCTGATCTGTCTTCGGGTAAAGCGTTCGCAGTGCTGTGCTCAAGAAGCTCCTGCCAGCCGCCGGTTTCTGACCCGTCCGAATTGCGCCGTGGGCTCGAAGTAGCGCTCAGTGCTTCCCGATAGCACAAAAAATAGGGGCTGGCGGGTTATAAGTCGCCAGCCCAAAGATTGCGAGCCCCAGGGTTCGGCCCAAGTTACCACAGGTTACTTCGGTGACCTTGCGGCCACAGGCTGCCTCCGCTTTAATACGGGAGCAGGTTGAAGTTACGGTGCACAGTTTGTTTTGGGTGGGCACAGAATGAGCGGGCCGCCGTCTTGGGCCGGAAGCACAGTGACGGCTGCCGTAACAAATGTGCCCACTAGTCCTACCATCAGGATTGCCATCCTGAGAGCGCGTTTCATGGGTTCGTCTCCTATTTCCGCGTAAGGCTTCCCCCGAAGGGGCTCTTGCCGCGGAGCAGGATTATACGGCAGTTGTCAAGCTGCGGCGCAATTCAGTGCCGGCGCTCCCTCTGAAACCTTCCGCATGGTTCTGCCCACCACCTCTCACGCGTGCCAAAATCCAGCGAAAACACAGGCATTTTCTTTACCTAGTTAAAGTTTTAGGTGACAGTTTCGGCAGTTCGTAACCCGGGGCAGATTGGGGCCGTGGAATTTACAAAATCCGGACAAAGCGGGAAAAACGAATTTCGTGCCGAGGCTAGCGCCTCGACTTCACCGCCGCGGCAGAGTGATTCCTTTGGCGGAAGCTGCAGCGCCGAATGCATTGGGAGCGGCTTCGCTCTTCTCGCGCACCAGCGGAATATCGGGCTGCCGCGACAAGGCTCGGTCGACCATCCCTTCAAACATGGGGATCAGCGAGTCGGCCGGCAGCGGATTGTGAATATCGGACAGGCTCTGTTCCCAGCGTTGCGGTTGCAGCAGCACGGCGGAGACATCCCGCGCCGGGCTCTTCGCCACCACATACCCCAGCCACACCAGCAGGCTCGCGTTGTAGCCCGCCATGTTGACGATGCTCATCCACGGATCCGCCAGATGCCGCCCGACCCAGGAGGCAATCAGGACCAGCTCCACCACCGCGAAGGAACCAAAGCCCAGCGCGATCCCAAAGCTGTGTTGCCGCCGGCTGATTCCCACGTAGCTGGCGAAGAACAGCAGGAACAACACCATTCCCACCTGGATGACGCGAACACAACGCTGGGAAGTGACAATCGCTTCGATCCAGGGCGCCATATTCGAGGCATTGGTGGAGAGCGAGACCACACCGGCCACCAGCAACATCACCAGCGCCGCCCATTTGAACAGAACCGTGCCCAGGTCGCGCAGCGTGTGGAACGAACGGAACACGTCCACGAACACTTCGTGAATCACCGCGAAACCGAACGCGACGCTCAGCGCATCGCAGCCCCAGTAAAGATAAAAAACTGCAGACGAACTGCGCCAGAAGGCCGGAAATACAAGGCCGAATGTGATGAGCTGAATCAGGAGATAGCCGAAGAAGAACTTAAATTTTCGATGCAGGCCGCGCTGCACCATGATAGCCGCGATCCCCACCTGGAGCGTAGGGTGTGCGATCCACAGCGCGTAATAGAGAAACTTAATCTTGTCGCTCATCGGCACGGCCACCCTGAACCCCGTCAGGAGCGGTAAGACTTAGGCTTTCGTTTTACCCAGAAGTACTTGATGGACAAGCTAAACTAACGCTTCCTGAACCGATGTTCAATGTACGGCAGTAATCGGAAGTAACATTACTCTGGGGATTCTCCGAAGGCAACGTTACTTTCGTGCCAGAGCCCCGCGAACCAAGGCAGCAGAACGATCTATCGCGCGCTTTCCGCCGCCGGTCTTCTCTCATCTGCCATGAACAAGAAGTAGGAAGAGTTCCACAATGCCGTGGGCAGACTCCCGTGCGGTCGGCCGGTGATGCAAATGTTGAAACTATCCTCCCCGCCGAGGTTGAGGCTAGAGAGTTCAGGCTGAGAGCCCGAATCTTTTAGGACTGCTCCCGGTGCTTCCGTATCCATACCCGGCTGAATCACCGCCAGGCACGCGAGGAACTCGTGCAGGTCCTTCGTCCGCAATCGCCCGGGCACTGCGTAGGAAACTTCCGACGACTGCGCGAAATGCCACGCTAGAGAGGCCGTCATATCCACTGCGCTCTCGTAAGCTTGTTCGGAAACCAGCCCAGGCTCGGGATTATCGAAGACGATGCACAGCTTGCGCTCGTCTTCACGGGCAAACTCGCGCACCTTGAGCGATCCCGATTTTGCAGTCGCTTTCCAGTCGACGTGCCGCGCGGAGTCCTCGGGCATGTATTCGCGGATGAGGTACAAATCCGATCCCCGGCCGCGCACGTAGCTTTCCCATTCCCCGCGCACCAGTGGCAGAATCTCGAAAAATTCATCGGTGGGCTCAATTCGCGGATAGACCAGCACTTCCCTCTGCAGCGCAACGTGGCGCGTCTTCGTCAGGAAGGCGAAGGGGAAGCGCGTAGCCAGGCCGAAACTGTCCTCGCTATAGCGCCCGCGCTGCTCGAATCGCAGCTCCAAATCCGCCGCCATCTCGGATTTCGGTGGCACGAAGGGAAAGTAAGCCATGCCGGGAAAGATGCCGGGGCCCGGCGGGACAAAGGTCACACGCCGCAGCCGTCGATCGGGAAGACGCAGCCATTGCCGCTCCGAAGGACGGTTAAACGGGAAAGCAAATGTCGTTGCCTCCCACTTCCATTGCGCGACCTGCGCCTTTCTCTTCTTGCGCGTGGAGACGACGCGAATCGAAAATGAGGGCAGGTAGCGCCGCGGATTCTTGACCACGATGCGCCCCAGCACGGGGCGCCCCGCGAAAACGTGCTCGGGTAGACGGATATCAAGCTCCAGCCAGCGCAGCACCCACGCGGAAACGATACCGGAAACCAGGATGGCGGCAAGCATCGCCGCCACCACGATGTAGAGCAGGTTATTCCCCGTGTTCAGGGCCGCGATGCCGATCACCAGCGTGACCAGCACGTAGAGAATGCCCGCGCGTGTAACGTCGTAATCGAAGGATTCGCGCATCCGCTCGACCGCGACGCGCCGTGCCAGATACGGCACGGTAATCAGTCCCACCAGCGCCGCCAGCAGCAGTGAGGTGGAAGCCAGAATCAGAGTGGCCAGCACATTGCCGGCATCGCGCGAGACCGTCGAGAATAACGCCGCCGCGAAGGCCAGCGCCAATCCAACCAGCGCCAGCAGGAACTTGACCCACACTTCCGCCGACGCCGATTGCAGCCATTCGGCTACGCGCGCGGGAAGAGAAGGAACGGGTTTCAGCGGATTGACGTACGCAGAGCTCACCTCTGCCGAGCCTAGCATTCCCCGAGAGAACGGACAATCGGCGCGCGCTTGCGACCAAAGCGTTCGTAACCACCAGCCGGTCGCTGAATTCGGAACTCAGCTACGGGGTGATCTCGAACACGGTCCCTTCCTTCGCCGTTCCCTGCCCCGCCCAGGTAGTTCCATACATATTGCCAGCGGCATCAAAGATCACCGCTCCGGCTGGATCCGAGCCCTCGTTCACGCCTCCGAAGTTCGCCAGCGTAGTGAAATTCCACGAGCCGGACGCATCCGAGAGCTCGAACACGGAAGAGTTGTTGGTGCCGTAGACGTTTCCGGCGGCGTCGACAGTTACGCCGTAGGTTGGGATGAGTTGAGATTGTGTGGCAGCGAAGCTGTAAAGAACCTGCTCCGTCCATCCGCTCTTGGTGGGAGTCAGCTCGAAAACGACTCCGTATTGTTGCAAGCTAAGTCCCCACGTTGAGCCGTATACGTTTCCTTTTGAATCGACCGCAACGACGCCATAAGGAGTAAAGCCATCAGTCCCGCCCGGCATGCGATAGATGACGCCGCCAATCCAGCCATTCTTGGTGGGGCTGAGCTTGTAGACGGTTCCCTGCTGAGCATTGCCACCGTACCAGGTAGCTCCGTAAATGTTGCCGTTCACGTCAATGGTCAATCCGTGGGGGAACGCGCCGTATCCCATGCCCAGGAAGTTATGAATGATCTTCTCTTTCCATGCACCGCTGGCAGTCGGACTGAGTTCCCAGACCGTACCACACCCGGCACCGTAACAGGCCGGAACGCCGATACCGCCCGCGCTAGTGGTCCCGTAGATGTTGCCTTGCTTGTCCAGAACGATATTGGTGGCGGGAAACGCTCCGTCGTGGCTGCCGCCTTGAAAGCTGTGGATCACCTGGTAGCTCCATCCACTGGCGCCGGGACTGAGTTTGAATACGGTGCCACAGAGGGGAACGCAATTGACGCTGCTATTGCTGCTTCCTCCCCATTCGGTCACACCGTAGAGATTTCCCGCTGCATCAGCAGCTAGACCCCAGGGAAAGTAGCCGTCCCCATTGGCGCCGGTGAAGGAGTAAATCACGCTCTCGGTCCAGCCGCTGGTGGAAGGCGAGACTTCGAAGACAGTTCCGCAACCGTCGGCGCATTGGCTATTCACAATGCCGCCGTACGAGGTCACACCGTAAAGGTTGCCGGAGCTGTCACGAACCAGAGTCCCGGTCGGATTGGCGCCGCTGGCGCCACCGGGGAACGTGTAGAGCGTGTGCAAGTTCTGTGCGTGAGCGGCTAGGCCCATTGTCCATGCGACTGCGGCGATTCCTAAAAATGCCCTGAGAGAAAGGAGTTGGAGCGCACGCATACTGGTGACCTCGCTTGGGATGATCTGTTGTTAAGGCAGAAAACAGGGGGGTGGTTCTGCAACAGCCTGCAATGGTAGCCCGCAACGGTGGCCGCGTCAACCGCTGGGCAGCGCTTTTCACGGATTGTTTATATCGGCCGCAGAAAACAGAAAAGGGGGCAACTCAGATGGGGGGGCGACTGGAAGTTTCAGTTCTGATTCGCCCCCGCTTGTGGTAACCTTCTGCCCTCGCAAACGGGGCCTCGCAAAAATTTTCACATTTCAGGATTCAGCAAGGAGAAATCCCATGCCTATTGGTAAACGCGCAGCGGCAGAATTCATCGGAACTTTCTGGCTGGTCTTTGGCGGATGCGGAGCAGCCGTCCTCGCCGCCGGATTCCCCACGGTCGGCATAGGATTCGCCGGCGTCGCCCTGGCCTTCGGCCTCACCGTTCTCACCATGGCTTATGCCATCGGACATATATCGGGATGCCACTTGAATCCCGCCATCAGTCTGGGATTGGTAGTGGGCAAGCGCTTCCCTGCTTCCGAGCTTCTGCCTTACGTGATCGCGCAAGTGCTGGGCGCGATCGCGGCCGCCGGCGTGCTGTTTGTGATCGCCAGCGGATCGACGGCCTTCGATGTACATGCCGGATTCGCCTCCAACGGCTACGGTGAGCACTCTCCCGGCGGATATTCGCTGCTAGCCGGAATCGTCGCCGAAGTCGTGCTGACAGCATTTTTCCTGATGGTCATCATGGGCGCGACCGACAAACGCGCGCCGCAGGGATTCGCGCCGATCGCCATTGGCCTCTGCCTGACCCTGATTCACCTCATCGGCATTCCAGTGACGAATGTCTCGGTGAATCCGGCCCGCAGCACGGGTCCAGCGATCTTCGCCGGAGGCTGGGCCCTGCAGCAGTTGTGGATGTTCTGGGTAGCCCCGCTCATCGGCGGCGCGCTCGGAGGCGGAATCTACAGCGCCTTGTTCGGGGAATAGGGGTGCGATCTAAGGAAAGTAAAGCCAGCAGAAGAGATCGCAGCGCTGAGCGCCTGATCTTCGTCTCCGGACACCGCCATTGCTCGGGGATATCGGGTGGAGAATTTTTTTTATATCGCCAAGCGTCAACATATTGATTTCAAATAACTTGTGCTTGCGAGATATCCCTTGGGTCCTCGCAAAATATTGAGCCGCAGCAACTTAGCTGCAAAATATTCCGGAATAACGAGTTAGCTCCGAACCTTTGAGCCTGCGGCCGAAAGCAGGTCAGTGCGCTCGCGGCCAAGAACTGGATGGAGGATTTTTCGCGCATACTCTCGATGCTGCGCTTCTTCGAATTCTCAGTAAAGGTTGTTCGTCACAAGAACTGGAGTTTTTTCTGTGGAAGGCTGTGGAAAATGGAGGGGACCGTTCCGTCTGGCCTACGTTTCCACGTTTCCCATGGTGCCGACCGAAACCACAAGGTGGGCCAGCCCCCACTGCTTATAGGAATTGGAGACGTCAATGAACAGCGTACAAGTCGAACAAAAGAGCTATGAGATGCCGCCGCGAGAGGGGATCAGCATCGCGCATTTTCTCACCGTCGCCGATGTCGAGCGATCGGCTCGCTACTACGAAAGGGTCTTCGGCGCTCGCATTCTGACCATGGGCGACGGCAACGCGCCTCCGTACCTTCAACTGGCGAATATCTGGATGATTCTGAACGTTGGAGGCGGGCCGACCCCGGATAAGCCGACCGTAACCCTCAGCGTCCCCGACCCGAATCACATCAACAGCTTTATGAATTTCCGCGTTGCGGATATTCAAGCGTGCTATGAGTTATGGAAAAGTCGGGGAGCCGAGTTCATCACGGAGCCGATCCCCAAGTACGGCGAGATACGCTGCTACATCCGCGATCCTGACGGTTATATTATCGAAGTCGGACAGAGCACTGACCTCACGTACGGTTAACGCGGCGGGCCCACCTCTCACGATCTTTGCGTGCACCATTCCCACTGAGGTGTCCCATCCTTGCGTTTTTCGCAAGAGCCTGCCCTGAGCTTGTCGAAGGGGTGGGCGGGGATCCTGCGTGCGCGATTTGATTTTGTTGTGGATGGGTGATCAAACCCACTTGGCGGCGGCATTTCCGACTCCGCCCTTCGCAAAAAACGCGAAGGAACGGCGCACCTACTGCGTTGGTAATGCACGCAAGGATCAAGAGCCCGGGCAACCCCACGGTAGTGGCTGAATCTGAGATTCAGCCGCTACCCAGACCACCCAATGATTGACAATCCTTGCCAATCGCAATACGTTAGAAGCTGAACCGCCATGACCCTCAACATCAATCTGACCCCACAACTCGAAAAGCTCGTTCGCCAGAAAGTTGAATCCGGACGCTATAACTCTGCCAGCGAAGTAGTGCGCGAAGCCCTGCGCCTCATGGAAACGCAAAACGAGTTGCATGCTCTTCAACTCGAAAGGCTGCGGGGCGACATCCGCCAAGGCCTGGAAAGCGGCCCGCCGCGACCGTGGAGCGTGGCCGAAATGAAGCGGCGAGGCCGCAAGCTCTCCGCATCCCGCAGAGCCGACTCCGAATAAAGTGCCGTCTGTTGTAATACGCCCGAAGGCGCTGGTGGACCTCGCCGAGATTTGGGCGTACATCGCCGAGGACAGTCCCCGCCAAGCCGACGTCTTCGCCGCAGCCCTTGATCGCGAGATTCGAGACCTTGCCCGGCACGCCTTGATCGGGCGCGCAAGGCCAGAATTGTTCGCTGACCTGAGAAGCCTTCCCGTTGGCCGCTACGTTGTCTTCTACCTGCCGCGCAAACGCGGAATCGAGGTCGTGCGTGTGCTCCACGGCGCACGCGACTTGAAGCCCTTGTTCGACGAAGACGTTTGAGAATTTCTTATTTCAACTGGCGGGTGGCCCACAGGCCGGTTTTCAAACATCAATAAAACACTTGACAGTACCAGTCTGTCTGGATACGCTACCGCCGCTTCCGGTATGCGTTTCGCGCTGATCGGGAGTTCCTAGCACTCAGAAGTTACTCCTGGGACAATTTAAAGGGATCAAATGCGGGAAGCTGCCAAATAGCGACCTGCGTAGACAATCACGTCCGGCCAAGTCAACAAGGGGCGTTCGAGCGAAAAATGTCGTTCCAGCGGGACAAGTGCCGATACCCACTTCTTCTTAGTTCGCGAGTCGCTAATCCTGTCAGCGATAAGGGTGCGAAAACTTCGGAAAGGAGCCTCCTAGCCAGGGCGACCGGGTTTTTCGCTCTATACGGCCTATATATCTTTGTAGCCGGACACACCTTCTTTGACTATTACTACGGGAGTTATGGCATTGATTCTCGTTGGCTCGAACTCAGTTTCGCTGAAGTGACGGTTAAGGGATTCAGTGTACTTTTTCTTCAGGGAGGATTCTTTCTATGGCCGATTTATATTTTCATTATCATAACGCCGATTACCTTTGAGGTATCTTCGCGATTCAACAAACCGATATTGCAAGCTACCATTGTGGGAATCCTTTTGCTCCTCGTTCCTACCACATATTGGGTTGCAGCAGACGCTGGAAGGAAAATCGCCCTGCAAAACAAGGGCGATCACAGTGCACTACATTACGTAACATTTTCGACTAAGGCGGGCAAGTTTGGTGGTCGTTTACTCCTCTATCGAACAGGCCTGCTATTTGTCGATGATTTAGGTTCAACGGCTCCGCCTGGGCCACCGGACACCATTAATCTTCACGTATATCGTATGGATGAAATAACAGACCTCGAAGTGACCGAAATCCCGAGATGAAGGAGAATCCACGAATGGAACCCAAAACTTTTGGTCTTCTTGCACTTCTTTGCTTACTCCTCGACAGCCCTTCTGTTTTGGGAGACGTAATCCTTAATAAGGATGGGAAAGTCGTTAAAGTGGGAAAGAACGCTGTCGTAGTTGGCGTGACGATCAAGATCCAAGACTGTGATACTGGAAAAATTTACGAATACGATTCGCATGAGTACCATTCCAGACCGGGTGATGACTGTACGGTGAAACGTCCCGCAGCCCCTAGTCCTCCAGCACCTAGTCCTCCAGCGGGAAACGAGTCGCAAAAATAACTGTTTCTACGATGGAGGCGGGTGGCCCACCTTTAACGATCTTTGCGCGATGCCGATGGGGATCAGGAGATTTTGCGGATGTGAAGCTCCGCTTTTTGGGTCTCGTTGACTAGAACCGGGCCGCGTTCGCCATAGGCGTAATGTCGGAAGCTGCTCCATAAGCACTGCACAACGCGACGATTTACCTATGACCGATAAACATGCCAAGGGAGAGTTCGCAGCAGCCCACCCGTGAAACTGCCACGGGTGGGGCATCCCGTGCCGTGTTATAGCACGGCTGGGCCAGCCCCCCGAGGGGACAGTCGAGATCGAGTCACACTGGACCGCTCGCAAGCGGGAGCGCATGGGAGTTTCGCTCACTGACATAGCAAGTCAAAACCCCCGCCCTGTCGCACAAACCGCGACAAGGGCGGGGCACCCCGAAAGTTGATTAGACTGGCGAAAGGCTGGGCCAGCCCACCCATTTTTTCACAAGTCACTAAAGATGGGGTTGACATGCGGTATTAGAATGGCGGCCATGGCTAAGAAAACTGGAATGAGCGATTCGTCCCTCTGGGCCACTGCGGTTCTCCTGCTGGTGCTTGCAGCGTGGATGTACATCAAGCGGTAGACATCAAGCGAGCAGACGGGGCATTCGCTGAAGCTGCGAGGAAAATCACTCCAGCGTCAGCACGACCCAATACACGCCCGTGGGATATGTATCCGTGCGCCCATAGCACGTTCCGACTGAGAACCTCTGCAGGTTGTGGCTGGTGATGGCGTGGGCGGCCCCGGCGGGCAGCGTCTCGGGATGCAGGCTGGTGTAGGTCAGCACGGTGTAGCGTTCGGAGAGGCTTCGCACCGGCTGCGTTCCCAGCTTGTCGGCTTTTGCCATGGAGCAAGCCGCATCGTCGGCGACCAGCAGATCGCGACGGGGCAGTAGCGCTTGATTCGCCTGTCGCCGCGCCTGATTCACCGACTCGGCAATCCGGTCCTTCACTTCAGCTGGAGAATAGTTGGGGAGGGCATGGCCGAAATCCTGCACAATGTACAACCGGTCTCCACTCCGAACCACGCCCAACCCAACCACGTTGTAGGCCGGGTTGAGCAGGTTCGCGCGATGGGGAGGGGATAGCATCAGATGTTCGTGTCCGTGCTCGGCGTCGTAGTCGAGGGCGACATTCTCGCCCTCCTGATCGAGTTGCAACTCTGTCATTGCCGTCAGGCGTTGGGGCAGGGAGGGCTCGCCTTGAAATTGATGGGACAGTTCCCGCGCGTTGACCATCGCCTGCGCATGAACCAGGGCAGCCAGCGAAAGTCCCGGATCGAGCTTCAGCGGCGGCGCTCCAGCCTGCTGCCGCGACTGATTGGCTAACTGCAAAAGCTGTTGCTCGACCGCAGATTCCAAGTCTGGAAAAGGAATGTCCGGGGACTTCGCCGCAACCGGTTGCAGTGTCGCTTTCTGGCCCTGCTGGGCTGGGCTCGGTTCTACGGAGGCCATCAGCCGAGTCGCTGGTCTTACGGTCACAACGCCCGTTCCCAGCACGAATGCGAGCAATAATCTTGGCGCTACTAATTTTCTATGCATCGAGTTTGGCCTGCCTGGATCCTGGGAGGGATCGAATTCCCTTGAACTTTCCAAGCCTCAAGTTGGTACCGGCTCAAACTTGCTGCTGGTGCTACGCTAGAGTTCTACGAAGAGGCAAAGTAGTTACCTGCGTCTATGGAACTAGGGATCAGTGGGGCCATTGGCCTGTTGTTTGGAGCTTTGGTTGCTTGGCTGTTGCTGCGTTCGCGAACGGCCGCGCTCGAAGCCCGGTTGTCGTTGACAGAGAATGAATTAGCGGGCGCAAAGGCTGATCTGGCGCGGCTTTTGGCCGATCAGCGGGAACTGGTGGAGAGCCGTGCAAGGCTCGAATCCGCCCTCGAATCGGAACGAAAGACCAGCACCGAAAAGATCGAATTATTAAGCCGCGCCGGCGAAGAACTGCAGAATGCCTTCAAAGCGTTGGCTGCCGACGCCCTCAAGAGCAACAACTCTTCTTTTCTTCAGATTGCGCACGAGACCTTAAAGCGATTCCAGAGCGAGGCCAAGGGCGATCTGGAAGCTCGGCAGAAGGCCGTCGCCGACCTGGTCGCGCCAGTGCGCGAGTCACTGACCAAGGTGGATGAGCAGATTCAGCAAATGGAGATCGCGCGCGGCGAAGCTTACGGCGATCTGAGAGCCCAGGTTCAATCGCTGATCACCACGCAGAAGGAGCTGCAGTCCGAGACCGGCAATCTGGTGCGCGCGCTGCGCACGCCGAATGTCCGCGGACGCTGGGGCGAAATTCAGTTGCGCCGCGTGGTTGAAATTGCAGGCATGTTGCCCTACTGCGACTTCGCCGAACAAGAGACCATCACCGGCGATAACGGCCGTCTGCGGCCGGATCTCGTGGTGAATCTTCCTGGCGGCAAGAGCGTGGTGGTTGACGCGAAAACGCCGCTACAGGCCTTCCTCGATGCGTTTGAAACCAACGACGAAGAAACACGCCGCATCGCCCTGGCAAATCATGCGCGGCAGGTGCGCGACCACATCAACACGCTCAGCGGAAAGAAATACTGGGAGCAGTTCGAAGCTACGCCCGAATTTGTGGTGATGTTTCTTCCCGGCGAGACGTTCTTCAGCGCCGCCCTCGAGCAGGACACCGGCCTCATCGAACATGGCGTTTTAAACAAGGTCATCCCCGCATCGCCGACCACTCTGATCGCGCTGCTGAAAGCCGTGGCGTACGGATGGAATCAGGAGAAACTGGCCCGCAATGCGCAACAAATCAGCGCCTTAGGCAAAGAATTGCACGAGCGCCTACGGAATCTGGGCGGCCACATCGCAGCCGTCGGCACGGGATTGGATCGCGCCGTGGAGTCCTACAACAAGGCCGTCGGATCGCTGGAGAATCGCGTTCTGGTGTCTGCCCGAAAGTTCGCCGAGCTGGGAGCATCTGTCGCCGATGAGATTCCTGAGCTCGAGCCGGTAGAAACCACAGCCCGCACGCTTTCCTTCGAATGGGACGAGGAAACCCTTCCGCTGGCCGCTCCACCCAACGAGAAGCGCAAGGCCGGATAACGATCCCTCATCCCTTCTGTAAACTTGTCATCCTGAGCGAAGCGAAGGACCTGTGCAATTGCGTGCAGCATAGTGCTGCCAGCAAAGTACAGAGGTCCTTCGCTTCGCTCAGGATGACAACGCTTTTACATTGCTTCCAGCGAAATCTTGATCATCATAGGCGCCGGGGCGGCAGAATCCATCGGCTCGTAAGCCCAACTATCACAAAGACAAGTGGATACCGAATACCACAGAAACATCCAAAAAAACGTAATCCATATCGAAAACTACATCTATAATTTCAGAAGTGCCTTGATTTGCGGCACTTAGCCATACCATCCTGGGAAACCACATGGCACCGAACTTGCTCATACAAGACCGGCAAGAGATCGGCCCCGCGTCTCTTCGTTCGGCACAGCCGCTCATGAATCAAGAGAGCCAAGTTCGCTTTGTAGCGGTTCTGCTGTTTGTGCTGACCGTAGCTGCAGTGGTTTTCGCCGGCTTTAATTTCCAGAAAGAGCGTACTTACGCCGTTCCGGATGACGGTGTGTGGTGGGTCGAGCACAACGGCCACCTCGTCGCCGACCGCGTAGATCCTACCGGCCCGGGGGCAAAATCGGGCATCAAGGCCGGCGACCAACTGGTCTCAGTCAATGGCTACAACGTCGAGAACACCTCGAAGCTGGTGCGCCAGCTTTTTGGGACCGGCGTTTACTCGAAAGCGACCTACTCGCTGATGCGGGGTTCCATTGCGCTCGATTCCAGCGTGATTCTGGTTCCCGCGGATCGCTCGCTCAACGACTGGCTGCGCCTGATTGCGCTGATTTATCTCGGAATCGGCTTGTATGTATTGCTACGCCGCTGGACCGCTCCTGGGTCCATGCATTTCTACATCTTCTGCCTGGTCTCGTTCATCGCCTATTCGTTCAAGTACACCGGCAAGCTGAACGATTTTGACTGGACGATTTACTGGTGCAACATCGTCGCGTGGGTGCTGCAACCGGCGCTCTTCCTGCACTTCGTTCTGACCTTCCCGGAAAAGCGGCAGTTCGTGAAGCAGCATCCGCGTCTGCTGTTGCTTGCCTATGTCCCGGGAGCGCTGTTGTTGGCTCGCCATATCATTGCCCTGCGTCTGGCGGAAGCCAGCGGGCAACTGCGCTGGAACATGGACCGGCAGGAAATTGCTTACGGCGCACTGCTGTTTATCGCCGCGGCTTCGGTTCTCTGGTATAGCTACCGGCGCGCCTCGACCACGATCCTGCGCCAGCAATTGAAGTGGGTGACGCGCGGAACGATTCTGGCCATCGTTCCCTACACGCTGTTCTACGTGATCCCCTATCTCAGCGGCACCATGCCGGGCTCCGGGATGAAGCTTTCTGTGTTGTCGCTGGGACTGCTCCCGCTCACCTTCGGCTACGCCATCTTCCGCTACCGGTTGATGGACGTGGATCTGATTTCGAAGCGCGTGGTGGTGTACGCGCTGGCGGCCACCGCCGTGGTGGGAATGTATTTTGCCCTGGTCGCAGGCGTCGCCGAACTGGTGCACGCGCAGAAACCAGGCACCGGTCCCGTTGGGTTAATCATCGCCATCGTAGTCACGGCGCTGCTGTTCGATCCGGTCCGCAAGTGGATTCAGGAGCGCGTCGATCACCTGTTCTACCGCACGGTATATGACTATCGCCGCACGCTGATCGAATTCGGACGCGAACTGAGCTCGGAAACGGACTTGAACCGGCTGCTCTCGTCGGTGGTCGACCGGCTGAGCCGGACGCTCGCTGTGGATCGCATCGCGATCTTCCTTACGACCGGCGATGAGGAGCAATTTTTTCTCTCCAAGTCAGTCAACTTGAATCCTCCAGGGACACTCGATCTGAGTTTTCTCCGCGAGCCGCGGCTTGCCGCGGATGGGCACCTCTTCTTTGACAACACCCATCAGGTTCCGCGGGAGAGCGCTCTCTCGCAGGCAGCAATCGCCAAGCTCGATCTGAACTATTACATTCCCTGCCGCGCGCAGCAGAAGACGGTTGCCGTCCTCGGACTCGGCAAGACCATCGAAGGCGACTTCCTCTCCAGCGAAGATATTGAGCTGCTCGAAACGCTCGGCGGATACCTTGGCATCGCCATTCAGAACGGCCGCCTCTACGCCTCGCTGCAGCAGAAGGTGAGCGAGTACGAGCGCCTGAAGGACTTCAACGAGAACATCGTCGAATCCATCAACGTGGGCATCATGGCGCTCGACATGGAAGACCGCATCGAGAGCTGGAATTCGCAGATGGAAGTCATGTACGCCGTGCCCCGCTGGCAGACGCTGACCCAGTCACTGCGCAGCATCTTCCCCGTCGAGTTCGTGGAAGAGTTCTACCGCGTGCGGCAGAATGCGGGCATCAACAATCTCTACAAATTCCGGCTGCAAACGCCTGCGGGAGAAACGCGCACCGTGAACGTGGCGATCGCGCCGCTGGTAACCCGCAAGTTCGAAGTGGTCGGGCGGCTGGTGATCATGGACGACATCACCGAACGTGTAGACCTCGAAGCGCAGCTTTCGCAAGCCGACAAACTTTCTTCCATCGGCCTGCTGGCCGCGGGCGTGGCGCACGAAGTGAACACGCCGCTGGCCGTGATCTCCTCCTACACGCAGATGCTGGCGAAACAGCTGCAAAACGACCAGCAGAAATATGGTTTGCTCGAGAAGATCACGCGGCAAACCTTCCGCGCCTCGGAGATCGTCAACAATCTGCTGAACTTCTCCCGCACCAGCGCTACCGAGTTGGCAGATGTGGACATCAACGAGGTCATCAACGAAACTCTCACCCTGCTGGAGCACCAGTTCAAGACCTCGCGGATTCAGGTGCGCTCGGAACTGACGCCGCATATTTCGCGGATTCTGGGGAATCCCGGCAAACTGCAGCAAGTCTTCCTGAACCTGTTTCTCAATGCCAAGGACGCCATGCCCGGCGGCGGCACGTTGAACGTGAGCACGACCAATGGCGAGATGGTGAGCGTACGCGTCTCCGACACCGGTTCCGGCATCGCGCCCGAGAATATCCAGCGAATTTACGACCCGTTCTTCACCACCAAGGTCGCGGCGAAAGAAGGGCAGGCCCGCGGCACGGGGCTGGGCCTCTCGGTGACCTACGGCATCATCCAAGAACATGCGGGCAAGATTCGAGTGGAGAGCAATCCCGGCTCCGGTACGACGTTCGCCCTCGATTTCCCGCTGAGCAGGAAGGCAGTGAATGTCTGAAGCAGCAGTCATCGCGCAGCACGGCTCACTCCACGGCGCCTCCGCCTCAGGCTCGGTGCTGATCATCGACGATGAAGCCGAAATTCGCGAATCGCTGCAGACTCTGCTCGAGATGGAAGGCTTCGAGGTTGAGACTGCAGTCAGCGGCGAAGCCGGCATCGCGCAGATGGCCGACCGGCCGTTCGATCTGATCCTGCTCGATCTGACTCTGCCCGGCCGCAATGGGATGGAGATTCTCTCCGAGATTCGCTCGCATGACTCACGCCTTCCAGTCATCATGATTACGGCCTACGGCACGGTGGAGAACGCCGTGCGCGCCATGCAGTCGGGCGCGGCCAACTTCGTTCAGAAGCCCTGGGACAACGAGAAACTGCTGGCGGACGTTCGCGCCGCCGTGGGATGGCGGCGGGCGGAAGAAGAAAACGTCCAGCTCAAGCGCGCGCTCAAGCAGCGCTACAACTTCGAAAACATCGTCGGCAAGAGCGAGCCGATGCTGAAAATATTCGACCTGGTGGCGCAGGTCGCCAACAGCCGCTCCACCGTGCTGTTGCAAGGCGAAAGCGGGACGGGCAAGGAAGTCATCGCCAAAGCGATTCACCTCAATTCGCCCCGTCGTGACCGGCCATTCGTTCCCGTCAACACAGGCTCCATGCCGGCGGACTTGCTCGAATCCACACTCTTCGGCCACGTGAAGGGCGCGTTCACCAGCGCCATCGCATCGAAAAAAGGCCTGTTCGAGATGGCCGACAAGGGCACGCTGTTTCTGGACGAGATTGCGACCATGGGGCTCGAGACCCAGGCCAAGATTCTGCGCGTGCTGCAGGACCGCCGCTTCATGCATCTCGGCGGAGTGCAGGAAATACAAGTCGATGTCCGCATCATCGCCGCTACCAACGTCGATCTGCGGCAGATGGTGCGCGAAAATCGCTTCCGCGAAGATCTGTTCTACCGGCTGAACGTGATCACCATCGAATTGCCGCCGCTGCGGCAGCGAAAAGAAGATATTCCGCTGCTGGTCGAATTTTTCTTGAAGAAGTACGCCGAAGAGAATAGCCGGACCGTACCGCGCGTCCCCCCCGAGGCACTGCGCCCGCTAATGGCCTACTCGTGGCCGGGAAACGTGCGCGAATTGGAAAACGTGGTCGAGCGCGCCGTGGTTCTTTCTTCCGGGCCGGAAATCAGTTCCGACCTGCTGCCCGATTCCATGCTCGGCCGGGGCTCATCGTTTTCCATGCACGACGCGCCGTCGGATGCGTCGTTGTTTGAGATTGTCGAAGAGGTCGAGCGCCGCGTCATCACCGACATGCTGGAGCGCTGCAACTGGAATCAGACCGAAGCCGCCGAGCGCTTCCACGTCCCGCTCTCCACGCTCAATCAGAAAATTCGCCGCCTGAATATCGAAATCAGGAAAAAGGGGCGCGGGTAGGAGCAGATCGAAGTCTTCCTTTCCTAGCAGGAGAACCCAATGAAGCGAAAGATCGTCAGGGCAACCCCATTCCTGATCTGACGGGTGGCCCAGCTTTGATCTCGCGGGCGGCGGCAACACGGTGGGTGCCCGTCCTTCGCGCCTCGGAAACGATCATTCAGGTGCGTAACGCGTGAAGACAAAATCGCGAGAAGCCTTCGCGTGGCAGGGAGAACAAGTCTTGAGTAGCGCCTCGTCGCCAGCTTTGCCATCTGTGTTGAAGTGCCCAAACCCCCAACCGCCTGTCGCCGCGTATTTTTTCGAGTCCTTGACCATGAACTGAGTGTTTGTGGGAGGGCCGGGAACGAAAGATTGTTCGCGGCCAAAGACTTTGTTGTTCTCCTCCGACGGGATGTGACTGTAGTGCAAAGCGGCGATGATTGCACCGTCGGGGAAGGGGAGCTTCCCTTCGCGGTACGCCTTGATGGCGACATCGTTGCCCAAAACCGCTGCGAAACTGTGGAGGTTGCCTTCTTCGTGGGCCACGGAGATCAGCCTCCAGTCGCGGTATCCGGACGGAATTTTGGTCACGTAGACTGGGGCGGAATTCTGACCTTCCTGTCCGGATGCGGGGACCATGTATGCGATCACGCTAGCCAGCGTTGCCACTGCAACCAGCAGAAAAGCGATCCGTCTCATAGTTGCTCCTTCGCGATGCGCGTAAGTCCACAAGTTCTCTTGCCTATGATCGAGCAGTACGCCGCGCGGCGTACTTGATGTGGGGGCAGGCGCGGTTCAACGCTTCTGGTACGGGTGGAAGATGTAGTCCTTCGCCTTCACTGGCGTATGGCACGCGTATCCGCAGTCTGATGGGCTTTTGGCATCGGCCGTGAACTTGTCCGATGCGGCATCGTAGTTGAACACCGCGTATCCCCACCCGCCGCTTTTCGGAAATCTCTTGCTGTCCTTTTCCATGACGAAAGCCTGGCTAAAGACGTCTGGCACCTCCACGACGAAAGGGGCCTCCGTGCTCTTCTTCAGCTTCCACTGCAGCTTCACGATCATGGAGCCCTCCGGAAAAGTCTGGCTGTTGCCCGGAACGCCGGCCTTGAACGCCGTGATCATCGCCGGATTGGCAACGATCACCTTGAGTATTTCGTCGGTGCGAGCGGAAGAGACCACCGCCCAGTCCTCGTATCCCCGGAAGTCGGAGAACGCGATTCCGCTCGGCGATTTCAGCGAGTACTTTTCCTGCGCGTAACCGGCCGCGGCGCCGAGGACGGTGAGCACTGCCGTGGCTATCGCAATCGTGAGCGTGCTTTTGCGCTTCATGGCTGATCCTTTCTCAACCAGAATTTTCCATTTTGGCCCCTGAATGGGGCACAGCATATCACACCCCCCAATTCTTGATCCTCCGCGATGACACGCAATTGAGCTGCATCGCCATCCGCCGTCTACCTTGGTCGACCAAAGAACAAGAGGTAGCCGTTAGGGTCGCAAATCTCGAAGCCGCGAAGACCGTCGTGGGTATCCTTGAGGGGCACGTTGAATGCCGCCCCATTACCGGCAAATTCGGCGGCCAGAGCATCCGGGTCTGGCGCGTAGACGAAGGCATCCCACCGCAGATGGGGATGACGCTTGGAGTTGGGCACAGGCGCGATGTCTTTCTCAGCCTTGATGAAGATCTGCGCTCCGTCGCGGCCGATGATGGCGAAAAAAGGTTTCCGCTCCGGCTGCAGGAATCTGGTCTCAAAGCCAAGTTTGTCGCGATAAAAAGCGATGGTTTGATCGACGTCGCTGACGATGAAAGACGGTGAAATCGCCGTCGTCGCTGCTCGTGTCATAAGCGTGGATCCTCTTGCACGGCATTTTACGATTTACGAGGGCCTTTTCAAAACACGATCCTCCCGTTCAACGCTCAGCGATTAGGTCAATTCCTGAACTGTTGAAATCGGCGTTTCCGCGTATTGACCAGGGGGCTTCGGCAAGGGTATCAAGTGCCAGGCTGGCGGCTGATGGCGGCCGCCCTTCTCTGCTATATTCGGTCAAGCCGCGCACATTGACACAATCGGCCTGTGCCGGCGCCGATTGCATGGAACTGACCTCGCCCATGGAGTTCGCCAAGCAAAAAGTCCAGGCGGTTCAGGATTACACCTTTCTGGCGGCGCAATCGCTCGGCAATTTATTCCGCAAGCCTTTCTACTTCGCCGATATGGTCCGGCAGGCCGACCTGATCGGCGTGGGCTCGCTGCCCATCGTGGTGCTGACCGGATTCTTCACGGGCGCGGTGCTGGCAGTGCAGAGCGCCAACACCCTGCAGCGCTTCGGATCGATCGCTCTAATCGGGCAACTGGTAGCGCTCTCCATGGTGCGGGAGCTGGGTCCGGTGCTGACCGGGCTGATGGTGGCCGGGCGAAACGCTTCCGGCATGGCCAGCGAACTTGGGTCCATGGTCGTGACCGAACAGATCGACGCCATGCGGGCGCTCGGGACCGATCCCATGAAAAAGCTGGTCACGCCGCGGATCGTGGCCACGGTTTTTATGCTTTTTTTTCTGAGTATCCTGTCTGACGTCGTGGGCTTAACGGGGGGCTCGTTCGTCTCGACCGTTCTGCTCAGCCTCGACGCCCACGAGTACTGGAGCAAAGCCTGGCAGTCGCTGGTATTTGAGGACGTATTCATGGGATTGATCAAACCGGTTCTGTTCGGTTTCATCATCTCGACGGTGGGATGCTTCTACGGCATGACCGCCCGCGGCGGCACCCAGGGCGTGGGCCGCGCCACCACTCAAGCCGTGGTGGCCGCGTCCGTACTGATCGTGGTGACGGACCTGTTCGTCACCCAATTCCTGATGAACGTGATGTCCTACAAATAGCGCTATGCCCTCCCCGACTTTGCCGCTCGACTCCACTTCCCCCGCGAGCAGCGATTCCGCTGCCTACGCGATCGAGTTCGAAGACGTCCACATCGACTTCGAAGACAATGAAGTGCTGCGCGGCATATCGTTTCGTCTTCCCTTCGGCGAAACCAAGGCATTGTTCGGCGTAGCCGGATCGGGCAAGAGCACGATCCTGAAGCTCGCCCTGGGCCTGATGCCGCCGGATTCAGGCCGCATCACGGTGCTCGGGCAAGACGTCACGCAAATGCGTGAGCGGGATTTATTCGCCCTGCGCGGAAAAATCGGCATGGTGTTTCAGGAGAGCGCCCTGTTCGATTCGCTTACGGTGAGCGAGAACGTCGCTTACCGGCTCATGGAGGAGCACGGCGTTTACAGCGAAGAGATCGAGGCACGCGTGCGCGAGGCGTTGCGCTTCGTGGAACTCGAACACACAGTGAACATGTTCCCGTCGGAGTTGTCCGGAGGCATGCGGCGGCGGGTGGCCATCGCGCGCGCCATCATCACGCAGCCCGCACTGCTGCTCTATGATTCGCCCACCGGCGGCCTTGATCCGGTCACCTCGAATACCATCATCGAGCTGATCATGAAGCAGCGTGACGTCTATAAGACCAGTTCGCTGCTGGTCACGCATCGCCTGCAGGATGCGTTCACCATGGCGATCCATCAATTTGATCAGACGAACAACACGCTGCGCGCCCTGCCTCGCGGACAGTACTGCGACGTGCCCATGAGCTTCCTGATCCTGCGCGAAGGCAAAGTGATCTTCGATGGAGACATTCGGCAACTGGCCCACACCAAGGACGAGTACATTCGGGAATACATCTCTTAGAAATTGAGTAATGGGAAATTTGGTAATTGAGGAATTGCAAAATCGAACAGTTGGGATTCAATCGCTCAATTTCCCAATTACTCAATGCCTCGCCTTCACTTCCCTGCCATCGCCTTTTCGACATCCTCCGCCTTCGACGGCA
>Ga0075029_100000181_pt1 | contig 33043 bp, 29 predicted proteins | sample LitLauG_LLR_2013_FD_71391 | JGI IMG/M metagenome (GOLD analysis project Ga0075029, IMG submission 71391) | Freshwater sediment microbial communities from North America - Little Laurel Run_MetaG_LLR_2013 | ecosystem: Environmental > Aquatic > Freshwater > Creek > Sediment | place: USA... | reverse complement strand
ATCTTCAACACCCACTGGCACCCCGACCACGCGGGCGGCAATGCGGCGATCAAGGCGGCGACAGGCGCGACCATCGTCGGCCCCGAAGAGGTGACGCGGATCGCGCCGCTGGATCGAACGCTTCATGACGGCGACGTCGTTGAACTGGGCGAGAGTCGTTTCGAGGTTATCGCCTGCGGAGGTCACACCCTGGGCCACATCGCCTACTACTGCCCGACCGAAAAGGTGGCCTTCGTCGGCGACACCCTGTTCGCGCTCGGGTGCGGGCGGATGTTCGAAGGCGACGCGCGCCAGATGTGGGCGAGCCTCAGCCGGCTTGCGGCGCTGCCAGACGAGACGGCCGTCTATTGCGCGCATGAATACACCGCCTCCAATGCGCGATTTGCCCTGAGCGTCGATCAGGACGCCGCCGTAAAGGGCCGTGCGGACGCCGTATTCAAAGCCCGGGAGCGCGGCGAGCCGACCGTGCCGACCACCATCGGGCTGGAGAAGGCGACCAATCCGTTCCTGCGCGCGCCCAAGCTCGCGCCGGCGGGCGCCGACTTTGAGGCGTTCGCGACGATCCGCGCGGCCAAGGACCAGTTCAAGGGCTGAGGCGTCCTCACCTTCGGTAAGCGGGTAATGCCGGCGCGCGCGGTCAGCCGCGGTGGCGGCGATGCGCGGGGGCCGGCGGCTGACCGTGGGACGCAATGCTGAGCACTTGAACGATGCGGGCGGAGGACGGCCGGCCGGCGAAGCCCGCCTTGGCGTCGAAGCGCACGGTTGCGGTGCTGTCGGCCACCGCGACATCGGCTGACTTACCCTTGAGGAATTCGAATCGATTGAGGCGCGCTAGAACCATATGGCCGGTCTGGGTGGCGGCCAGCTGGGCGACCGCCTCCGCCGCGACCTGAGCGGCGTCGGCGACGACGGCGCTCGTGTTTGCGTCCACCTCCGGAGCCTGAAACGCGATCAGATGCTGCGCGCCGCGGCTGGCTCTGGTGCTGGAGACGACGAGCCGCTGATAGAGCTGCGCGGGATCCGCGCGCGCCATCCTGAGCGGCGGCGCCTGACCGCTGACTGAGGCGGCCGCCCCTTCCGGGTGTCGGTGCGTGAACACCGTGACGCCGCCGAGGCTCGTCGTTCGCAGCATGCTGAGCCCGGCGTCATTGTAATATATCAGATCGCCTCGCGGTCCCCGCGCCCGCGTCAGAGCCCAGACCTCGGCGCTATCGTCGAAGCGCAGCAGCGACTGTCGACCGCTCTGATCCAGGACGAGACCGCCACCGGTGTCGATACTGTAGTGCGCGATTGCATTCGCCGAATGTCCGCGGAATCCCAAGGAAAGGGCCCGGCTGAGCCAGGAGCCGCCCGCGTGGGCCACGCCGAATACGAGGGCCCAGGCGACAGCAGCCATGCCCAGGGTCGTCGCGCTACCCAACCCTGACCGCCATGCCAACTTCGCCATGGGCGTGGTCTTGATCGCCGATCGGGGCTGTTTTTGGACCCGTAGGCCTATTGGCCTATCCGGTAATATACTGCCCGCCATTCACCGTAAGTGTGGCGCCGGTGATGAAGCCCGCATCCTCGGCCGCCAGAAAGGCCACGCAACGGGCGATTTCGTCGGCCATGCCCAGCCGGCCAACGGGTATCCCGGCGACGATCTGATCGAGCACGGCCTTAGGGACGGCGTTGACCATTTCGGTGTCGATATAGCCGGGCGCGATGGCGTTGACGGTGATGCCCTTCTTGGCGTTCTCCTGGGCCAGCGCCTTGGTGAAGCCGATCATGCCGGCCTTGGCGGCCGAATAGTTGGTCTGGCCGGTTTGGCCCTTCTGACCGTTGATCGAACTGATGTTGATGATCCGCCCATAGTTCCGCTCGCGCATGCCTTCGATCACATTGCGCGTCATGTTGAAAATCGAGGCGAGATTGACGTGAATCACCTCGTTCCACTGCGCCTCGGTCATGCGGTGCAGCACCGCATCGCGGGTGATGCCCGCGTTGTTCACCAGCACCGAGATCGGGCCGAGTTCAGCCTCGACCGTCGCCACCGCGGCCGCGCAGTCCGCGAAGGAAGACACATTTCCCTTGATGACCGTGACGCCGAGTTCCGAGGCGGTCGAATTGGCGGCGACTTCATTGCCCGCGTAGCCGGCGGCGACCTTATATCCGGCGGCGCGCAGCCGCGCGGTGATCGCCCGGCCGATGCCGCGGGTGCCACCCGTCACAAATGCAACACGTGTCATGTTTCATCTCCCGCGCCCAAAACAACATTCAAACCGTCGGGCGGCGGCCGCGCCCCAAGCGATCGCCTAGACGGCCTCGACGCACATCGCCACGCCCATGCCACCGCCGACGCACAAGGTGGCCAGGCCCTTCTTGGCCCCCGAGCGCTTCATCTCGTGAACGAGGGTCGTCAGAATCCGCGCGCCCGAGGCGCCGATAGGATGGCCGATGGCGATCGCCCCGCCGTTGACGTTCACCTTGTCGGGATCCAGCCCCAGCTCGCGGACGACCGCGATCGACTGAGCCGCGAATGCCTCGTTGGATTCGATGAGGTCAAGATCGGCGACCTTCCAGCCGGCCTTGTCGAGCGCCTTGCGGCTGGCCGGGATCGGCCCCGTGCCCATGATTTCCGGATCGACGCCCGCGTGCGCCCAGGACGCGATGCGGGCCAGCGGCTTGAGGCCGCGCCGCTCCGCCTCGGCCGCGCTCATCACCACGATCGCCGCCGCCCCATCATTGATGCCCGACGCGTTCGCCGCCGTGACAGAGCCGTCCTTGGTGAACGCGGGCTTCAGACCTGAAATCGCATCGTAGGTCACGCCGTGGCGCACATATTCGTCCGCGCTGACGACAGTGTCGCCCTTGCGTCCCTTCAGGGTGACGGGTGCGATCTCGGCGTCAAACCTCCCCGCCTTCTGCGCGGCCTCGGCGCGGTTTTGCGAGTTCACCGCGAACCGATCCTGGTCCTCACGCGTGATCTGCCACCGCGCCGCGATATTTTCGGCGGTCTGACCCATGTGGTAGCCGTGGAACGCGTCCCACAAGCCATCCTTGAGCATGGTGTCGACCATGCCGAGTTCGCCCATCTTCACCCCGGCGCGCAGGTTCGCGGCGTGCGGCGATTGGCTCATGCTCTCCTGGCCGCCAGCCACGACAATATTGGCGTCGCCGGATTCAATCTGCTGCGCGGCCAGCGCGACGGCGCGCAGCCCCGACCCGCAGAGCTGGTTGAGACTCCAGGCCGGGCTCTCCACCGGAACGCCCGCGCGCACGGCGGCTTGCCGAGCCGGCCCCTGGCCAGCCCCCGCCTGCAGCACCTGGCCGAGGATCACCTCGTCGACGTCGGCGGGGGTGATGCCCGCCCGTTCGATGGCCGCGGCGATCGCGATCTTGCCCAGATCGTGGGCCGCGGTTCCGGCGAAGGCGCCGTTGAATGATCCGACGGGGGTGCGGGCGGCGGATACGATGACGACGTCGGTCATGGGCGGGCTCCTCCAGCTGAATGGCTTTACCAAGGCCCGTTTATCACGCCGCGGGACCGTTGTCTCGCCGCGGTCGCGGCGCGCGGCTCGATGCATTTGCCATGGCGCCGCAGTTGCGTAATAGTCTCTGCGTTGCGACGCCACGCAGAGGTCAAAGGTCCAAAATGACAAAAGATCCCGGAGCCGGACGGCGCCCCGCCGGCGACCGAATAATCATTCAGAAATACGCCAACCGCCGACTCTACAACAAGGCGACGAGCAGCTACATCACCCTGGACGACCTGGCCAAGATGGTCCGGGAGGGTCTCGACTTCGAAGTCCGCGACGCCAAGACTGGCGAGGACATCACGCGCAAGGTGCTCACCCAAATCATTTTCGAGGAAGAGGGCCGAGGCCAGAACCTCTTGCCGATCCAATTCCTCCGCCAGTTGATCGGATTTTATGGCGACCGCATGCAGGCGTTCCTGCCCAGCTTTCTGGAGCTGTCGCTCGAAAGTTTCATCCGCCAGCAGGAACGCATGCGCGACCAGATGGGCGGGATCACGCCGCCGGGCATGGGCCTCTTCGAGGATCAGATTCGCCAGAACATGGCTCTGTTCGATCGCGCTATGAAGATGTTCACACCCTTCGCCTTTCGCGCGGAAGACAGCGAGCCCAAACCGGCCAAGCCCGCGACGGGCGCCGAGGTTGACGAGGACGCCTTGGCCAGCCTGCAAAAGCAGATGGCGGCGATGCAGGATCAGATCGCCGCCCTTTCGCGCCGGGCGCAGAAATAGGCGGCCTGCCGGCCAAGCCGGCATGCGCTGAACTTGAGCCGATTAGCCTGTACACACCGCAACGGATACGCGCCTCCCGGCGAAAGCGGGACGCTTTTGTTTAGACTAAGAAATTGATTTTTATGTTGAAAGTTTACGACACCGCCCAGTTGGGCGGCGGAGCGCGCCCCCCGCCGCGGAAATGAGCGGTAAAAGCGTCCAGAGCCGGCCCCATCTAACCGTCGTTCGGGGCGCGCGAACTTCAGACCTGCCCGCCGACCGCTCTAGCCGATTCCCACCCGATATATTATTCCTGCCTACCGAACTCGCGGAGGATGACCTGTGTTGCGCCAGTTGAACGACCCCACGCCCCCCTCGTTCAACCTTTTCGCGCAGGCGCAGCATGTCCTCGGTAATCACCTTGGAGTCAGTCGACTTCACCTGGCCTGACGGCCGCTCGGTCTTTACAGACCTCAATCTGGCGTTTGGCCCGCGGCGCACCGGCATTGTCGGCCGCAACGGCGTCGGCAAGACAACGTTCCTGAACCTGGCCTCAGGCGAGCTGGCCCCAACGGCGGGCGTGGTCCGTCGCCACGGCGATGTCGCGGTCTTGCGCCAGATCGGCGCGGGATCATCGACGGCGCGCGTTCGGGATCTGCTCGGCGTGGCCGAGGAGCTCGATCGGCTCGATCGCATTGAGCGGGGGATCGCCAGCGACGCCGATTTCGAGAGCGCGGACTGGACCCTTGAACAAGAGGTCGAGGCGGCGTTGTTGAGGATGGGCTTGCGGAAAATCGATGACCGCCGCCTGGCGGGCAGTCTGAGCGGCGGCGAGTTGACGCGCGTGAACCTCGCGGCGTTGCTCCTGACCGAACCTGCCGCCATCCTTCTCGACGAACCCACGAACAACCTTGATTCGGCGGGCCGCGCCGCGGTGGCGCAACTGCTGGCGGCATGGGAAGGGTGCGCCATGGTGGTCAGCCATGACCGCGATCTCCTGGGGCGCGTCGACGATATCGTCGAACTGTCGGGCCTTGGCGCGCGATCCTATGGCGGCGCCTACGACCTGTACCGATCACGCCGCGACGCCGAGGCCGAAGCCGCGAGCCGGGCGCTGGACGACGCCGAGAAGACCCTGGAGAAGACAAGGCGCGAAGCCCAGCTCGCGCGGGAGCGCAAGGCGCGTCGGGACGCGGCTGGACGAAGAGCTAAAGCTCGGGGCGATCAGCCCAAGATCGTGCTCAACGCGCGCGCCGGACTGGCTGAGACCACGAGTGGCCGCCTCAATACCTTGGCGCAGCGCCTTGAAACCCAGGCCCGCGAGTCCCTTGAGGCGGCGAGGTCGCGGGTCGAGCGCACGCGCGGCCTTGCCCTCGACCTGCCGCCATCGGGATTGGCTCTGGGTAAATCGGTTCTCGTCTTCGACGATGTGAGCTTCGGGTGGGACGGCGGACGCGTAATGTTTGACAGTCTGTCGTTTCGGATGACCGGCCCCGAGCGCGTCGCGGTCGCGGGGGCGAACGGTTCCGGTAAGACCACCTTTGTCCGCCTCGCGATCGGCGATCTGAAACCCGATCGCGGTCGAGTGGAGCTGGGCGTGCGCGCGGTCGTGCTGGATCAGCAAGTCGGCCTGCTGCATGAAGCCGATGATCTGATCGCCAATTATCGTCGGCTAAATCCCACCGCCGACGACCGCCAGGCCCACGCCGCCCTGGCGCGCTTCCTGTTCCGCAACACCGCCGCCCTGACCCCCGTTCGACAACTCTCCGGTGGCGAACGCGTGCGCGCCGGCCTGGCCTGCGCCTTGATGGCGCCAGACCCCCCGCGCCTGATCATTCTCGACGAGCCGACCAACCACATGGACGTCGATTCGATCGAGGCCATCGAGGACGCCCTGCTCGCCTACGACGGCGCCCTCATCGTGATCAGTCACGACCTGAAGTTTCTTGACGCGGTCGGGATTACGCGATCGCTTGATCTGGGCTGACCCAGAACGTGTTCCGAAAGCCGGGGACCGGCTTTCGGAACAAAGCGCTCGGCGAAACGCAAAAAGCTCTAGAACTTGCGGCCGATCCCGACCGAGGCCACCCAGGGATTGAGACCGACATGGGAATAGAGCGCGCCGTTGTCGATCTTCGCCAAGGTGTTGGTCCAGACCTTCTTGGCGTCGAAATTGACGTACCACGGGCCCTGGATCGCGACATCGGCGCCGAACTGGGCGGCAATACCGAACTCGTCGCGCAATCGGGTCGTAAAGCCATTGAAATTGGTCCCCGAGAAATAGACCATCGCGTTTGGACCCACCCCCACATACGGACTGATGCGGGCGCGCGGGAACGGCCGATACTGCAGGGTCACGACGGGAGGCAGCACCCAGGTGTCATAGACCTTCGTGCGCGCGCCGGTGGCGTCGACCGCCGAGACGGTGTGCTGGGTGATCCCCAGGATCGCCTCGACCGAAATGTGGTCGCTGATGAAATAGGTGATGCCCAAGGTCGGCATGACGCTGTCGCCAACCTGAGCATTCAGGCCGGTCGCCCCGCCCGTATTCGTGACAATCGGCGAATTGGCGTCGGGAATCACGTCACTGACTCGCAGGTCGATAAGGAAATGACCCTTGCCGACGCCGTCCCCCGTCCAGGTGTCGCCCGCCTGGACCGACCCTGCCTGCGCCAGCATGATGCCCGCCGCTAGCGCCAGGACCGTTAGCTCTTTCATAGTCACACCCTCAAGTTTGGCCGCCGACATTCCGGCGACACTGACGAGGGTTCGATTCCGCTTAAACGCCGATTAGGGCTTTGAGTTGCGTCAAACAAACGTTTGAATAGTTTGATGCGCGAGGAGCGCAATTCGGCCCAACTTGGTCGGGCTGCGAGGCCAACGTCGGCCAATCAAGTCCGGCCATCCCAGCGAGAACGGGGCTTGGAACGATCAATCACGGTCGCGATTGGCCGTCGTCCGTCGAAACCGGCCTCACGCCTGTCGGCCGATCGCCTCCAGGCTGGCGGCGAGGTCGTCCTGCCGGAACGGCTTGCTCAGATGCGGCACGTCGGAGGGTATGACGTCCGCATAGCCCGAAATAATCAGCGCAGGCGCCCCAGCCCGCCGCTCACGAAACAACCTCGCCAGGTCGGCGCCCTTCATCCCCGGCATCAGGTGATCGGTGACAAGGATGTCGATCGCCTTGTCGGCCTCTATCATCGCCAAAGCCTCATTCGGAGAACTGGCTTCGGTCACGTCATATCCCAGGTCAGCCAGCATGGCCGCCACGGCCGCGCGCGGCAAGGCTTCGTCATCGACCAGCAGAACCTTGCCCGCATGCAAGAACGAGGCCGGCTTGGCGTGGGCCGCGACCGATGGGTGTGATTGGCTTTGACTGGCCGGAAGCCAAAGCTCCACCACGGCGCCCTGGCCCGGCTCGCTCAGTATTCGCAGCGCCCCGCCAAGTTGCGACGCCAGGCCATGCACCATCGAAAGGCCCAGTCCCGTCCCCTGGCCCTGGGGCTTGGTTGAGAAGAAGGGCTCCACGGCGCGGGCGAGCGTGGCTTCGTCCATACCCTGGCCTGTGTCCGACACCGAAAGCTTGACGTAGGGCCCCGGCGCCATGCGCGTGGGATCGTCTCGATCGACGAAATCGGCGGACGCGGCGATGGTCAACCTGCCGCCATCAGGCATGGCGTCCCGCGCGTTCACGCTTAGATTGAGGATCGCCATCTCAAGCTGGTTGGGGTCGGCCTGGGCGCGAGGCAAATCCGGCGCAACCTCCACCGCGACGGCGATGTGGGGGCCCACCGTGCTGGCGATCAGCTCCACGACACCGCCAACCAGCACGGCGATATCGATCGAGTCTGTTTGCAGCGGTTGGCGCCTCGCGAACGCCAGCAGCCGCTGAACGAGCGAGCGGGCCCGCTCCGCCGATTGCAGCGCGCCGGCGACCAGGCGCTGATCCCTCTCGCTGCCCAGCGCGCGCCGGCGCACGAGATCCAGGCTGCCGATGATCGGGGTCAGAAGGTTGTTGAAATCGTGCGCCACACCGCCAGTAAGTTGCCCCATCGCCTCGAGCTTTTGGCTCTGCCGCAGCGCCCGCTCAGTCCGGCGCCGCTCGGTGATGTCGACCGCTTCGAGCACGATCGCGATGGGTTCCCCGTTGGCGCCGGCCATCGGCCGCAAAGTAAAGTCGAGCCAGCGCCAGCCCTGCGCGGGCAGGTTCAGCTGGATGTTTTCGCGCAGAATTTCGCCGAGTTTGACGCGTTGGATCTCCCGGCGAACGGCCTCGCCAAGGCCTGGCGTCCCATTGAACCAGGGCGTCTCCCAAATGGGAGCCCCGACGATCTCTTCCCGCCGTACATTCCCGGCCTCCAGCGCGGTGGCGTTCGCCTCCAGCAAGGCCCCGTCGAGCGAAACGATCGCGCGATACTGGTAGCTCGTTTCGAAGAACGAACGCAGCCGCGACTGGGTTTCCTCGAGCGCGGCGGCGGCTTCCTTCTCCGCGCTGATATGGCGACCGATCGCGTAGGTCAGATCCTGTTCGTGTACGGCGATCCAGGAGACCCAGCGCACCTCGCCGTTCTTGTGCAGGCAGCGGGTCTCGACGGGAGGCGAATCGGAACCGCGCATGCGGCGCACAACCGTCCTGATCGCCCGGTGGTCGTCGCGATGAATGAAATTCGCGAAGTGTCGCCCCTCAATCGCTTCGGATGGCCAACCCAGCACCGTTTCGCAGGCAGGACTCGCGGCGCGGCAGATACCCTTGCGGTCCACAACCACCAGAAGGTCGCGCGAGTTTCGCCAAAGCCGCATGGTTTCGGCGGTCCGGGCCTCCACCTCCGCTTCCAGGCGACGCGCCCGATCACGCAAGTCAAGCTCGACCCTCTGGCGATCCGAGGCGCCGCGGGCGCGCTCTGTCACGTCGCGGGCGAAGGAAAGCTCTTCAGGGGTCCATGCCCGGGGCGCGTGGGCCCGGACGAGAAGCGCCCAGTGTTGCGCCGCATCGCCGGTGATTGGCCGGTAGACGATGTAGGTCGCCTTGGCCCCCTCCGCGGCGCCTGGACCCTCAAGATCGGCGATGGCGATGGGTTCGCCGCGCTCCAATTCCGCGCGGTAGTCGTGGCATCGCGGCACCGGGACAACCTTGTCCGCCCTCGACGGCGGCCAGGCCTGCTCCAACCTCATCGTGCCGCTCGCCACGTCGAGGACGCCGAACGCCGCCGATTCCGCTTCCAAAGTCTCCGCGATCGTCCTGCCTGACAGTTCAAGAATACGGGGAATGTCGGTCAGATCGCGCAGCATATCCGCCAGGGTCACGATCGCCTGACGTCGCGCTTCGGCTTCCCTTTGATGATGAACGTCGGTGACCGTGCCCATCCATTCCACGATCGCGCCATCGTCCCCGCGAACTGGGGCTGAGTAGCCGCTGACCCACCGCCAGACGCCGTCCTTGTCGCGCAGCCGATAGTCCACGTAGGTGGGTTCGCTGCTCACCATGCTGTGTGACCACGAGGCGATGAGGGGATCGCGGTCATCGGGATGGACGATCTCGAGCCAGCCGGTCCCCAGCGTTGCGGGCGGCGCTTGTCCGGTCAGCGACTCCCACCCTGGCGCGTCCAGGATGAATCCTTCGGTGCTGGCCCGGAACACAACGGGCCCCGGACAGGTGACCAGGGCGCGAAACCGCGCCTCGCTCGCGCGGAGCTCCGACTGGGCGCTGATCGTCCGGTACGCGGATGAGGCGAACCGGCTCAGGCTGATCAATTGCCTGAAGTGTTCCTCGTCGAAGCCGACCTCAGGGGCGTGCGATAAGGCGCAGACAAGGCCGATGGGGCGTCCGTCAACGCTAAGCGGCGCCACCAGCGCCTGACATATCGGCGGCGCCTCGGTCGCCGCGGGCGTGGCCTGGGGTTTGACCGCGACAAGCGGCCAGGGCTCGCCGCGACGCCGGGTTTCCGCGAAGAATTCGCTGACAATCGGGTCGTTGTCTTCGTCCCAGTCTTGAAAAGCGCCCACGGAGGCCACGGGACGCACCCGGTCTAGACCGCCGCTGTCCGGGGCGTTGACGCAGACTACAACCGATTGCGCCCGGCAAACCTCGAGAGCAACCTCGGCCAGCACGTCGAAAAGCTCGGCCGGGCGATCGGCCAGGGCCGTCAGAAGTCGAGTTAGGGCGCGGTTTTCGAGTTGGTAGTCCGGCGCGCGAGAGGGCAATCCGCCCCCGGCGTCGCAGTAGCCGGCGGGCAGGCCGTCGGGACCGCTGTACTCAAGTGCGGTTGGCGCTCTGCCATCCATCGGCCGGCCTCGGTGCGACAATTCGTCCGTCGCCAGAAGCCTTACGCGCAATATCTCCCGGCCGCTACCGGGACGATCATCGCCGCGACCACGCCGCGATTGCTATCCCAGGTAGAGCGCGGTCGTGACGATGGCGCTCAGCAGAAGACCAACGAACACGGCCGTGCAGGTCGCCGCGAAGGCCTTGTCCACGAGCGCCGGTTGCGTACGTGTTGTCAGAGATGTGGAGAGTTGCATTGGCGCCATCCCATTGGGCGACGCGAGGGTCCCGTCACCCGTGACGCCGACACTAGGTTGGGAATTTTGCCGCGCCATGACGATCCGACCGGATTCCGCCCAGAGCCTTGGCTTTGCGCAATCCATGGGCGCGGACGGGCCTGGGAGCCTAACGACTAGGCGGTTGGCCCTGCTCGGCCCCTCAGCCACGCGCGAACCGGGGCGTCGTAAAGCCGCTCAAACCCCACCGCCAGCGCCACGGTCGCGCCAAGCGCCAGCCACCATTGCCACTGAGGCGGCTGGTCGTTGATCGACGTCAGCACGGTTTCGAAGCCGCGCAGCAACGGGGCGTGGATCGCATAGATCGGATAGGAGAGCGTGCCGAGGGCCGCCGCGAAGCCCTCCATGCGCCGTGGGGGCGCCGAGCCCAGCGCCAGGGCCACGATCGCTGGCGCGAGCGCCACAACCTCGATGGCCGACACCCACGCGACCGGCGAGGAGGTCCACTGTATCATCATTGCGACCAATAGCGCGGCCAGCATCGGCAACGGCGCCGGGGGCGGGCGCCATCCCGAGCGCCACAGTCTGAACAGCAACAGTCCCGTGGAAAACCCGAACAGAACGCGTGGCAGGCCGCCGATCGCCGTCGCGCGCCCCCAGCCGATGTCCAGGCCGCCATAGGCGAAGCTGCAGCCGATGACGGCGGCGGCCGAGAGCGCGGCGATGACCGCGAGCACCGGCGTGGTCAACCACCGTATCACGAGCGCATGGGCCCCATTCGCCGCCAGCTCCCAGAACAGCGACCATTGCGGGGCGTTCAATGGAAACAGCTCCCCACCGCGCACGGCGGGTCCCCCGATCGCCGGCAAGAGCAAGAATTGCGCGATCAGGCCGGGGTAGAGGGCGTCCCCGGCCCAGGCCGACACCGCCAATCCGACGACGATCCCGGCGAAGATCGCCGGATAGAGTCGTTGCAGCCGGATCCGCATGTAACTGGCCCAGGACAGGCCATCACGAAGCCTCCCTTCATAGGCCTGGCCGATGACGAATCCGCTCAAGATGAAGAAGAAATCCACCGCGACACCGGCGGAATGCAGGTGCAGGTCAATGCCGCTGATATTCGCGAAGTGGCTGCCGACGACGCCGAGCGCGGCCACGCCCCGCAGGGCGTCGAGGGATGGAAAGTAGGATTTCATGGGCAGGCCTGGCCTGCGCCCGAAATCGATCGGGGCCGGGCCGGCGGGATTGCGGCCAGCGCCGGCAATGCGGCATTGTGCCTGGACATGACCAACGATCCCTTTTTTGCCCGCGACGGCGCCCGATTCATTCCCAATGCGGTTTGCCGCGGACCCTGGGACCCGAAATCCCTCCACGGCCGTGTCGTCATCGGCTTGCTCGGGGCGGAGATCGAGCGTCTGCACGGCGCCGCGGAATACATGCCGGCTCGGCTGACGGTCGACATGTACCGTCTACCGGATTTCTCGCCCGTCGAGGTCACGACCCGCGTGGTTCGCGACGGACGGCGCATCAAGGTCATCGACGCGGAGTTCTTCAGCGCGGGACGGTCCATGGCGCGCGCCACCTGCCAGTTGTTGCTGAAAACGAAAAATCCGGAAGGCCGGATCTGGACGCCGCCGGCGTGGGATGTGCCCGCTCCCGACACCTTGCCGCCGCCGGAGCCCCGTGGCGGGCTCGGCGGCATGTGGGAGATGCGGCCGATCGTCGGCGCGATGGGAACCCTTGGCGCGCGTCGGGTATGGATGCGCGAGGTTCGCGCCTTGGTGGACGGCATGACACTGACCCCGTTCGCGCGGGTGGCGTTGGGCTGCGATTTCGCCAGTCCCTTCGCCAACGCCGGCGATCAGGGACTGGACTATATCAATTCCGACGTCACCCTCTATCTCCACCGTCCCCCGGTGACGGAGTGGGTAGGCTATGAGGTGACCAACCACGGCGCCACCGACGGCGTCGCCATCGGCGAATGTTTCGTACACGACGAGGCCGGGCCGATCGGCGCGGCGAGCGTGACGGCCCTGGCGCAAAATAAGCTCATGCCGACGTGAGCGCCCGATGAGGCGCGTCAACCCTGACGGCCCAGGAGCCCGCGCGCGATGACATTGGCCTGAATTTCACCCGCGCCCTCAAAGATGTTCAGGATTCGGGCGTCGCATAGAATCCGGCTCATTTCGAACTCCAGCGCATAGCCGTTGCCGCCGTGAATCTGCACGCCTGCGTCGGCGTTGCTCCACGCAACGCGCGCCGCCAGCAGCTTGGCCATGCCCGCCTCGATATCGCACCGGTCGCCGGCGTCCTTGGCCCGCGCCGCGAAATAGGTCAGCTCGCGGGCGATAACGATTTCGACCGCCATCATCGCCAGCTTGTCGGAGACGCGGGGAAACGCGATCAGCGGCTTGCCGAACTGGCGACGCTCCAGGGCGTAGCCGAGGGCCAGGTCCAGCGCCTTGCGCGCGACCCCGACCGCGCGCGCCGCGGTCTGAATGCGGGCGCCCTCAAAGGTGCGCATGAGCTGACGGAACCCCGCCCCCTCCGCGCCGCCCAGCAGCCCTTCGGCGGCGACTTCGAACCCGTCGAAGCTGAGCGCGTATTCCTTCATGCCGCGATAGCCGAGCACCGCAATCTCGCCGCCGTCGAGGCCAGGGTCCGGGAAGGCCGCGCCGGCGTGACCGCGCGACTTGGCGGCAAGAAACATCGAAAGGCCCGCGTGGCCGGGCTTGCCGAGGTCCGAGCGCGCCAGAACCGTCATCAGATCGCTGCGCGAGGCGTGGGTGATCCAGGTCTTCGCCCCGGTCAGGCGCCAGCTTCCGTCGTCCTGCCGATGGGCGCGCGTGCTCAGTGAGGCCAGGTCGGAACCCACGTCGGGCTCGGTAAAGACCGCGGTGGGCAGAACCGCCCCCGAGGCGATCGCGGGCAGCCAGCGTGTCTTCTGCTCGGGCGTGCCGTTGGCGCCGATCAGATCGCCCGCGATCTCCGACCGCGTGCCGAGCGATCCCGCCGCGATCCAGCCGCGGCTGAGCTCCTCGGAGACCACACACATCGCCAGTTTGCCCAGGCCCAGGCCGCCAAATTCGGTGGGAATGCAGACACCGAACACGCCAAGCGCGCCCATCTCGGCGACCACGGCGTCCGGGATCAGTTCGTCGGCCAGGTGCCAGCGATGCGCGCCCGGCGCCACGCGCTCTTCGGCGAAACGCCGGAACTGGTCGCGCACCATGTCCAGCGTCTCATCGCCCAGCTGCTCGTTCGGCCGCCAGCCCCCGGCCAGAAGATTGGCGAGCGCCAACCGGTCGTCCGCGCCCGCCTCGCAAGCCGCGTCGATGAATGCGGCGCTCGCGGGATCGCCTTCAAGCCGGCGCGCCGCCGCCCGCGCGCCCATGTCGCCTGGGCGGACGATTTCATTCTGGCTCATCGGCAAACCGCCGGTCAGCTGCTGAAGATACTCGCCGAACCCGATCTTCAACACCAGCGCTTCGCCGTCGCCGAACGCGCCGCGCGAGCTCAACCCATGCGCCCAGGCCGCCAGTTGCGTCAGGCCCTCGACCACTGTCGCCGTCCACGCGAAGCCATGAGCCGCCCGTTGCGCGCGCTCCACGCGGGCGCCGTCCACGCCGTCGGGCGTCGACACGACCTCCAGGACGCGGTCGCGGGCTTCGGCCAGGTAGGCGCGCGCCGCGACGATCGCGGCGTCCGCGCGCGTTAGCAGGTCCATGGACTGGGTCTCGCTTGTATGGGTCGGCGCTGTCTCAAAAGCTTGCCCGCGCGGTCATCGCGGTCGCGCCGTCGCAGCGAACGGCGCGAACTTCATCCTCGCCCCGGACCAGATAGATCGGCTGGCCGACGAAGAGCGGCGCCAGGGCGCGAAACTCGAACCGGCGCATCGGGGTCGGGCTGGCCGATTGCGCCAGGGCATAGAGTCTGGCGGCCGTGAAGGGGCCATGCACCACCAGACCGGGATAACCTTCCACGGCCGTCGCATAGGGCCAGTCATAGTGGATGCGATGGGAATTGAAGGTCGCCGCGGAAAAGCGCAGCAGGTCGACCTCGTTGGGCGTCCAGCACGCATCGGCGGCCGGGGCTTCCGCGCTTGGCGACACGGGCGGGACGGGATCGCCGACGTCACGATAGACGATCGTCTGGCGTTCGGTCAGGCGCGTCCGGCCGTTCTGGTCGAGCCTTCGGTCGACATCGACAAAGACGAGATCGCCCGTCTTACCCGTTCTGTGGCGGACATCGACGATGGAGATGGTGAGCTCGGCGTTATCGTCCAACGCCAGTGGTTCCTGGAACTCGGTGATCGCCGAGGCGAACATGCGGCGCGGCAGGGTCACCGGCGGCATCAATCCGCCGCGCTTGGGGTGACCGTCGGCGCCGATCTGGTCTGGCGGCGCCACCTCGACGAAGTAGGCCCAGTGACCCAGGGGCGGCAGGTGTTGACGCACATCCGTCGAGGCGCCGATCGCCGCGGCGAACCTTCGCGAACCTTCGATGTCCAACCTCTGTTGGCGCACCTCCTGGCGGCCAATGTGCTCGCGCCAGCCCGCCACCACGGATTCGTCCAGACTGCTCACCGCTTCCCTCCCCTCATCTCGCTCGCCAGGTCAGCGCCTGCTCGCCCAACGGCAGCGAATCGTCATCCAGATGATGCCGCAGGCGGCAGGGGCGACTGAACGGGAGTCCATGGTGGGCGAACCCCGTATCGCGAATATCGAGCGCGATGTCGGCCTTATTCACCTCCGCGACGATGTCGGCGAGGGCGGGCACGGCGTTCCAGCGCTCGAAGCCCCGCAACAGAAACAGTTGCACCGGCCCGAATTTCTCCCAGGCGAAATTGTCGTGCCAATGAAAATCCCGAACGGTCCACACCGAATTGTGACCTTCCTGGTAAGGCTCGCGCGCCATGGGCATGGCGTCCGGCGTCACGATCAGCAGGTAGCCGGCGCGATAGTTCAGAAAGTTCAGGATATCGAGTCCCTCGCTCTTCAGGAAATGCTCGATCACGTCTCCGAGGATAACGAGATCGTACAATTTCAAGGGATTAGCCTTCAGAAAGCTCAAGGCGTCCTGACAAACCACCTCGTCGTAGACGGCCGTGAGATCGAAGGCCTGCGCCGCTTGGGCGTCGTATTCTAGCGCCGTCTGGTGACACAGAGGCGCGCAACGCCGCGCCATCCGCCCATATTTGCCGCTGCCGGCGCCCACATCCAGGATCACGCCCGGATTTATGAGACCGATCAGGCGTTCGACGACGCCATCCATCACCGACCAGGAGTGTTCGACGCCTTCGTCCCGCGCGGTCATGCTCGCGCGCCTCGTGAAGCCGACATCGCAGGCCTGACCATCAACCCGTCCACACGTCCATGTAGCGAGCGGTTTCGGCGCTGAACAAGCTCGCGACCATCGCCATCTGCTCCGGCCTGAAGAGCCCGTTGTCGCAATAGGTCTGCGCCATGAGCCGCAGATAGGTGCGCAAGGCGAAGTCAACGCCGATGATGTTCTGCCCCCTTCGCCCGTCCTGTGCGGCGAGGGCCTTGTCGACCACCCGCGCGGTTTCGATCAGATGGTCCAGCGTGCCGGGATGAGTCCGGTTGCACATGGCCACCAGCCGATCGGTTTCCGCGTTGGTCAGCGTCGGGAAGTAGGCGCGGAACACGCGGGCCCTGACGCGGGCGATGCTGCGGTCGGTTTGTCTGGAGTGCTGCTGGCTGAGGCTGCCCAGGTGGATGCGCTGGCGCAGCAGAGCCTGGGGCAGGTTTGCGAATGTCGCGCCGGCCTTCAGGCAGTCGATGTAGAAGCCATAGTCGTCGGCGACGTGCAGGGACGCATCATACCTTACCCCGCTGGCGACAATGAAGTCGCGCCGCATCATCATCGTAGGATTGATGATGTTATTGGCCGCCCAGCAGAAATGCGCCTTGACCGTCGCATCGTCCTCGGGCGCGGCGACGACATCGTTGATCGCGCCGAAGAGTTCCACCGCGGTGCCCAGGATGGTGACGCCCGGGTTCGCGTCGAGAAACGCCACTTGCAGGGCGAAGCGTTCCGGGTCGCAGATGTCGTCGTGGTCGCACCGCGCCAGGTACCGTCCCCGCGCGAGACCCAGGGCGCGGTTCATCGTCAGCGGAATGCCCAGGTTCTCAAGATTTCGGTGCAAGCGGATGCGCGGATCGTCAAATCGGCAAAGAACCTCCACCGAATCGTCCGTGGAGCCATCATCGATCAGGATCAGCTCAAAATCGCCAAAGGTCTGGGCCAGGATCGAAGCCACGGTTTCCTCAACGAACCGGGCGCCGTTGTAGACCGGCACGACCATGGAGACGGTCGGAACAGGGTCATGCGCTTCGGCCGATGGCTCCGTCATTCGTTCTCCAGGGCCCATCGCGGCTCGTGCTTCGCACCGCCGGGCTCTAATCGACCTTCACCCCCCGGGCAATCGCGAAGGCGCTGGCGATGCGCGGCGTGAGCGACTAGATTTCGTCGGCTCGGTCAGTTGGAGACGCTCCAGTCATCGAGGCGTTCTCAACCCCGCCGTTTCGCGCGGCGCCGCATTGCCCAGGAGACATTCCCATACCGTTCTTGCCGACAGCGATCCTCAGCGCCGGCGCGCTGGTGATGACGATTTTGTTCGCGGTTCTGGGCGCGCGACCGCCCAAACAGACACTTCGCCCGCGCCGCCGACCCTGGACGATCCTGATGATCATGTCGTTCGTGCTGTTCGTGGCGCTGGCGAGTCACCTGATCGGACTGCTGCAGGATCCCACCGGCTCGGCGTGAACTGGCCGTGGCTCGTCTCAGGCGACGATGCCCGCCTCGCGCAAATTCCCGATTTCACTGCTTGAGTATCCAAGAACCTCCCCAAGCACCTCGTCGGTGTCGTGGCCCAGGGTGGGCGCCGGTTGGGGCGCACGCCGGTGGTCGGGCGACAGCGTCGCCGCCGCGCCGGGGGTGAGGTATCGACCTCCGCTTGGGTGCGTCACATCGGTGAGGATCGGGTTCGCCGCCCCGAAATAGGGATCGCGCCACAGGGCGTCTCCCAAGGATTGGTAGGGTCCCCAGGTGACCGACTTCGCTTCAAAGGCCGCGATGAGGTCCGAAGCGAGGCGCGCGCCGATGGCTTTTTCGAACAGGGGATTGAGGCGATCGCGATGAATAAACCGCGCGCCCTCATCGCGGGCGAAGCTGACCCCCAACTCGGCTTCCAGCGGCCGGACGAGGTCGCCAACGTCCAGGGCGTCCACAAGACCGGTCCACTGGCGCGGGGTTATCGCCACGACCATGAGCCGCCGGCCATCGGCGGTGACGAAATCGCGGCCGAAGGCGCCATAGAGATCATTGCCGGTGCGCGGACGGTCCGCGCCGCCCATTGCGACTTCGCCGATCTGGCCGAGGTGTCCCAGGCTGGCGAGGGCGAGATCCGACAAGGGCAAACGGATTTCGCGTCCATGACCCGTGGCTCGGCGCGCGCGCTCGGCGGCCATCAGGGCGAAGGCCGAATAGGCGCCCGCCAACAGATCCCACGCGGGCAGCACATGGTTTACCGGCAGGTCGCTGCCCGCGGGCCCCGTCATGGCCGGCACCCCGACCGCGCAGTTGACGGTATAGTCCACCGCGGGCCGCCCGTCCGGCCAGCCCATCACCCGCACCGTGATCAGATCGGGACGCAGGGCGCTCAACCGCGCATGGGAAAGGAAGCCCTCGGCGGGAAAGTTGGTGACGAAAAGGCCGGCGTCTTCGCCCGGCGCGGTGGCGATTTTCGCCGCGATTTCGCGACCCTCGGGTCGGGTCAGATCCAACGCGATCGACTTCTTGGACTTGTTGAGCCCCTCCCAATAGAGACTCGCGCCGCCGTCCGGCGCCAACGGCCAGCGGCGGAAGTCCGGTCCGCCGCCGATCTGATCGATGCGGATCACCTGTGCGCCCATCTGCGCGAGGTGCAGGCCGCAGGACGGCCCGGCGATGAACGCCGCCGCCTCGACGACGCGAAGTCCGTTCAACAGGTCATACATCGTCGCCTCTTCCGTCCCCGCGCTCGCGCTTCGAGCCACTTTGCGACCGCGCGCATACGCACTATTCGACACCGATGACCAGCCGGCGAGCCGAGGAATGACCGAAATCGTCGCCGCCGATATCGGCGGGACCCACGCCCGGTTCGCGATTGCCCGGATCGAAGGGGCGCGGATTTGCGAGCTCAGCGGCGAAACCATCCTGAAGACGGCGGAGCACGCCAGCTTGCCGGCCGCCTGGGAGGCGTTCGCGCGCGCCCTCGGCCGGCCCCTGCCGAGGGCCGCCGGCATCGCGGTCGCCTGTCCCATCGCCGGTGATGTCCTGCGTCTGACCAACAATCCCTGGGTGATCCGCAAGAGCGAGCTCGCCGGCAGCCTGGGGTTGGATCGCTTCGCCGTGGTGAACGACTTCGGCGCGGTGGCCAATGCGGTCGGCGTCCTCGGTCCGGAGCACTTCCGCCACCTCTTCGGACCTGACCGCGACCTCGCGGATGCGCGTGTCGTCAGCGTGGTGGGGCCGGGAACCGGCTTGGGCGTGGCGCTCCTGGCGCGAGGGGCCGGCGGCGATCTCGTGATCGCGGCGGAGGGCGGGCATGCGGATTTCTCGCCTCTCGACGAGGTGGATGAGCAGATTCTGGCCTACCTGCGTCAGCGTTATCGCCGCGTGTCGATCGAGCGCGTCGTGTCCGGCCCGGGCCTGGCGAACATCCACGCGGCCCTCGCGGCGATGCGAGGCGCGCCGGTCGTGACCGAGGATGACGCGGGCCTATGGGCCAGGGCCCTGGGGGGCGTCGACGAACTCGCGTCGGCCGCGTTCGAGCGATTCTGCCTGAGCCTGGGCGCGGCCGCGGGCGACGTTGCCCTCACGCAAGGCGCCGAGGCGGTCGTGATCGCCGGAGGATTGGGATTGCGGATCGCCGACTGCCTTCGCGGATCCGGCTTCGAGGGTCGTTTCCTCGCCAAGGGTCGAATGGAATCCCGGATGGCCGCAATGCCCGTCAAACTGATCACTCATCCGCAGCCAGGTCTGTTCGGCGCGGCGGTAGCGTTCCTGAAAGATATGGTCTGAAAGAGTGTATCTCGCGATTGGCGCCCGCCGCTACAAGAGCCTTGGACACAAGACCTATGTTTGACCTCTCGATGTTGCAAACCGGAACGTTGCGCCGCGTTCGCGCCAAGCACGGTGACTTTCTCGTGCTGGCCGGCGATTCAAATGGGATCGGCGCGCTTCTGGCCTACTATGGTGAGTTCTGCGACCATGAAATCGACCTGTTGAACGCCTTGATCCAGCCCGGCGAAACAGTCGTCGAGGTCGGGGCTAATATCGGCACTCACACTATTCCGCTCGCGCGCCGCCTGTCGCCCACCGGAAACCTCATCGCGATTGAAGCCCAGCCTGTTATCGCCATGCTGCTGCAGGCCAACCTCGCCCTGAATGACATCGGCTGGGTGGATGTTCGCCTAATGGCGGCGGCGGATGCGCAGGGGAAAATCTGTATTCCAGTGGTCGATTACCGCACGGTCGGCAATGCCGGGGCCGTCTCCCTGATTGGCGCCGATTCCGATGGCTGGCTGCAATCAAGCACGATCGACAGCCTGAACGTCTGCCCGAGTCTCATTAAAATAGACGTCGAAGGTATGGAGCTCGTCGTCCTGAAGGGTGCGCGACAGACGCTACGAAGGTCTCAGCCAAAAATCTATATCGAGAACAATCCCTTCCCAAAGGAACAATCGCTCTCCACCTTGCGATGGCTTAGATCGGAAGGGTACGAGTTGTATTGGGACGTGAAGTCATTGCACAATCCGAACAATTTCAAGGGACAGTCGCAACCCTTCTTTTCGGATGGTTTCTCCTCGAATGTATTGGCCCTACCGAGGGATCATGATGTCGATTTGAGAAACCTGCGGGTCGAGGTCGTCATCGAAGGGGCCGAACACCCTCTCGCCCATCTCCATTGAAGCCTTGATGATCGCTGCGCGCCGCTCTCACCACGGGTAGCCACAGAGGGCTTTTATGTGGTCAGCCCGGGTGGCGGCGATCCAATGGCAATAGGTGTTCACGCGCGATTGATCGAGATCGGCCGTCGGCAGACCGGCGTATCCGCCCTGCCGGTGAATGAATTTCGACCAATAGGCCTCCGAATGCAGCGCGTGGATGTGGAGCACGTTCGAAGCGGCGATGTCGTCGTCGCGATAGGTCTCGAAGTCCAGCACGTTGAAATAGGCGTTGTAGAGGTACGCATCGCGGTAGTGGTTCGCCACAATCTCCGCCGCGTACATCGTCATCGTATTTTTCGACCATCCCGGCCAGACGCCCGGGTCGCCCCTGAACGCCTCGTTGAGGTGGGTGCAGATCGCGAACTGGTTGTACAGGAACGTCAGAGCGCCCGCGGCTGGTCCCAACATCGATGAGCCACAGTTGTACACGCCATGGTGTGTGAGACCGAGCGTCTCTGCGAAGGCGACGATCTTGGCCCGCACCTCGGCGTTCTGCACATAGCGCCCGCGGCCGAAGGTGTAGAACGACGGGCGATAGCCACGCAGGCCGGCGGTAAGAAACACATCGGCGTCGGTCCGCAGGATGTGTGAATAGCGGTCGGCCAGACCCTCCATGTGGGGTCCGACCAAGCAACCGATCGAATTAATGAACGGGTAGCCTTCCCAGGGACCGCCGACCCCGCTCAGAGGCGCGCGGGGAATTTTGACGACGCCGGGCTCATCGGGCAGCTCGGCCGCCACGTCGGGGTGGCAGACCGCGACGATGTCGGACCCAAGCCAATTGCCGCTATGGATCCAGCTTTTGTAGAGCCAGCCGAACTCTTCCAGCATTTGGGGCGTGGCGTCGATGTAGGTGAGGATGGCCAGACTTGGGGCTCGGTCTGGCGCGGCTCTCGTAACGGTCGACATGGGGCGGCGGCTCGACGGGTTGGCGCCTCGCTCTAGCGGTCAGGTCCACTGAAGAGCAACCCGGGCGCGCCCAACTCCGGCTCTCGGCGCGCTCTTGCGGCGACTCATGGGATCATCGATCCTGTTTGGTGAAATTGGAGACGCGACACTGACCGGCACGCTGGCGAAGGGCGCCCCCAAGCGCCGGGCGATTGACACGCTCAAGGCGCTCGGCCAGCCCAAGGTGGCGCTGATGTTCGCCCTGGGCTTTTCGTCCGGCCTGCCCTTCATGCTGATCGGCAACACCTTGACGCTCTGGCTGGCGGAGGCCGGGGTCAAGCTGGCCACAATCGGTTTCGCCTCCTGGATCGCCCTGACCTATTCGCTGAAGTTCATCTGGGGCGCGGTCGTCGACCGCCTCCCGGCCCCGGCGATCGGCGCCCTGGGCCGCCGGCGCGGCTGGATGATCCTCACCCAGCTGACCGTGGCGGTAGGTTTGATCGGCATGGCGGTGAGCGATCCGCGCACGCATCTGGCGCGGATGATTGTCTTCGGTCTTGTGGCCGGCGTCGGCGCCGCCGCCCAGGATACGGTGATCGACGCCTGGCGCATCGAGACCGCCGCCGACCCCGACGAACTGGGCCTGCTGACGTCGTCCTACAGCCTTGGCTATCGCATCGCCATGATCGCCACAGAGGCGGTCATCCTGCAGATCGCCGCCGCATTTGGCTGGCCGATCTCCTATGGCGCGTTCGGCGCCCTGATGGTGGTGGGGATCGCGGCCGCGTTCCTCGCCCGTGAGCCGGCCGCCGCCGACACGATCATGGAGGCGAAGTCGCACGAGCCGCCGCTGCGCCGCCTGACCGACACCGTGGTCGGTCCCCTGCTGGAATTCCTGCGCGCCCACGGCCTGGCCCTGGCGCTTCTGATGCTCGCGGCGATCTCGCTCTATCACCTGTGCGACTACATGCGCGGACCGATGAGCAATCCCTACTACAAGGCGCTCGGCATCCCCAAGACCACGATCGCCGCGGTGCGCGAGACCATTGGCCTGGCAGGCGCATTCGTCGGCATCGCGCTCGGAGGCGCCTCCGCCCTGAGACTGGGTAACGCCCGCACCCTGATCCTTGGCGCGTTCCTGCAGCCGGTCGCGGTGGCGTCGTTCGCGGTGCTCGGCGCGCACGGCGGGGACTGGACCCTCGCCCAGATCGGGCCCCTCCACCTGACCGCGTTCGAAGCGGTGATGGGTCTCGACTCGGTGACGATGGCGTTCGCCGGCGTGGCGCTTGTGGCCTATATGTCGACCCTGACCAGCCTGGGTTACACCGCCACCCAATACGCCTTGCTGACCTCGGTCCTCACCCTGGTCGGGAAGGGCCTGAAAGGCTTTTCCGGCGTCATTGTCGAGCGTCTGGAGGTGGGGCGCTCGGTGCTCGCCGCCTACGAACTGTTCTACCTGCTCGCCGGCGCCATCGGCGTGCCGGCGATCGTGCTGTGCATCGTCTTGCTGCGCGTGCGAGGCGCCTATCCGGTCGATGTCAGCCGGGCGGCGTTACCGGCGAACTGATCGCTCAGGCCGTCATCTCCGATCGCACCTTGGCGCGCAGCACGTCGATCGGCGTCAGGCCCTTGTCGGTTCGGAAGTGCCAGTAGGTCCAGCCGTTGCAGGCCGGCTGCTCCTGGACGATGGCGCCGACCTTGTGGATCGAGCCGGTGATGTCCCCCGCCGCCAGGCTGCCGTCGGCGCGCACCCGCGCCTTGCGCACACCCTTGGGGCACCAGACGATATCGCCAGGGTTCAGGAGGCCAGCCTCGACGATCTGACCGAAGGGCACACGCGGTTCCGACTTCTTCGAGCCGGTGACGTCCAGATCGGCGGGCGCCGCGGGGATCACCTTGGCGATGCGCGCCTCGGCCATGGCGGCGTAGCTCGCCTCGCGTTCGATGCCGATGAACCGCCGGCCCAGACGTCGCGCCGCCGCGCCGGTGGTGCCGACGCCGAAGAAGGGATCGAGGATCAGATCGCCCGGCCGGGTGGTGGAAAGGATCACCCGGTGCAGCAGGGCTTCAGGCTTTTGGGTGGGATGGCCCTTGGCGCCGTCGGCGTCCTTGACCCGTTCGTCGCCCGAACAGATCGGCAGGCCCCAGTCCGAGCGCATCTGCAACTCGTCGTTGGCCATCTTCATGGCGTCGTAGTTGAAGGTGTAGCGCCGCGCGCCGCGGCTCTTGGCCGCCCAGATCAGGGTCTCGTGGGCGTTGGTGAAACGGGTGCCTTTGAAGTTGGGCATGGGGTTGGCCTTGCGCCAGACGACGTCGTTCAGGATCCAGTATCCGGCGTCCTGCAGGGCGCGGCCGACGCGGAAGATGTTGTGATAGCTGCCGATCACCCAGAGCGCGCCGTCGTCCTTGAGCACCCGTCGGGCGGCCAGAAGCCAGCTCGCGGTGAAGGCGTCATAGGCTTCGAACGAGGCGAACTGATCCCAGTGGTCGTCGACGGCGTCGACCTTGGAATTGTCCGGACGCAGCAGATCGCCGCCCAGCTGCAGGTTGTAGGGCGGATCGGCGAAGACCAGATCGACCGACTTTTCCGGCAACGCGTTCATGCGCTCCACGCAGTCGCCGATAAGTATCTGGTCGGGTTTCAAATTCACCGGCGCCTCCGAGTTCGCGAATCGGCCTGATTTCGGCCGACGGGGGTGAAGGGCGGGTTAAATCGCGTTAGATACGGCCAATGTTCGCGCTTCTCGGCCCCTCCCTGCTGCTCACCGTCCCCTTGTGCATCCACGTCGTGCGCACAAATCAGGCCATGTATTGGCTGTGGATTCTCCTCGCCTTTCCCTGGATTGGCGGTCTGATCTACCTGGCGGCGATTGTCGTGCCGTCCCTCACAGGTGGCGTCGCCGCGCGACGTTTGGCCAGCAGCGCGCGCGACACCCTCGATCCGACCCGCGAGTACAGGGCTGCGCGTGAGGCGGTCGATCTGACCCCGACCGTGCAGAACCAGATGCGCATGGCCAGAGCGGCGACGGGCCTGGGTCGCCATGACGAAGCCGAACGGCTCTACCGCGCCGCCGCCAGCGGCATACACGCCGAAGACCCGGTGCTTCTGCTCGGGCTGGCCCAATCCCTGCTGGAGCTGGGTCGCGCCGCCGAGGCGCTGGAAGTCACGCGAAAGGTGGCCGCCGATCCCGAGCAGGCCCGCAACCCGCACGTCCCGCTGGCCCTGGCGCGCGCGCATGAGGCGCTTGGCGATACAGCCGCAGCTGACGCCGATTATCGCTCGGCCGTGGAGCGCCTTCCGGGTCTTGAAGCGCTCGGACGCTACGCCGCCTTTCTCGCCCGGTCGGGACGAAACGCGGAGGCCGCGGCGATCATCGCCGACCTCGACCAGCGCATCGCCCGCGCCAGTCCTCCGTTTCGCCGGGAGGGCCGCCAATGGCGGGATTTGGCGCAACGCGCCCTCGCCGGACGCTGACACAGGCCTTCGCCTGGCGTGCGCCCCATGCTAGGCCCCGCCGCCTTCCCAAGAAATCGAAAGCTCCATGGCCCTGAAAGTCGCGATCGTCGGACTGCCCAATGTGGGCAAGTCCACCCTGTTCAACGCCCTCACCCAGACGGCGGCGGCGCAGGCCGCCAACTATCCCTTCTGCACGATCGAGCCGAACGTCGGCGAAGTCGCGGTGCCGGAATCCCGTCTTGACGACCTGGCCCGGATCGCCAAGTCCAAGGAGATCATTCCCGCGCGCATCACATTTGTCGATGTCGCCGGCCTGGTGCGGGGCGCGGCTCAGGGCGAGGGCCTGGGCAACCAGTTTCTCAGTCACATCCGGGACTGCGACGCCGTGGCCTTTGTCGCCCGATGCTTCGAGGATACCGACATCACACACGTCGAGGGCCGTATCGACCCCCTGGCCGATCTCGACATCATCGAAACCGAGCTGATGATCGCCGACCTGGAGAGCCTGGAAAAACGGGTTCCCGCCCTGGAAAAGCGCGCCAAGGGATCGGACAAGGACGCACAGGCGACCCTGCGCCTGGCCCAGATGGCCCTGACCCCGCTCGCCGCCGGCCGTCCGGCCCGGTCGGTGGAGATTGGCGAAGACGACGCCAGGGCCTGGCGGATGCTGCAGCTCTTGACCACCAAGCCCGCCCTCTATGTCTGCAACGTCGACGAGGCCTCCGCCGCTGAGGGCAATGCGCTATCGGCGCGGGTTGTCGAGCGGGCCGCGCGGGACGGCGCCAACTCGGTCGTCATCTCGGCTCAGATCGAGAGCGAGATCGCCATGCTCGCGACCGACGAGCGGGGCGAGTTTCTCGAGACCCTGGGCCTTGCCGAGCCGGGCCTGAACCGGCTGATCCGCGAAGCCTACGCCTTGCTGGGCCTGCGCACCTACTTCACCGTCGGCCCCAAGGAGGCGCGGGCCTGGACGATTCCCGTGGGCGCAACGGCCCCCCAGGCGGCCGGGGTGATCCACACCGACTTCGAAAAGGGCTTCATCCGCGCCGAAACGATCGCCTTCGAGGACTATGTGCGCCTGAACGGCGAGGCCGGCGCGCGCGACGCCGGCAAGCTGCGCTCGGAGGGCAAGGAATATGTTGTCCAAGACGGCGACGTCATGAACTTCCGGTTCAACGTCTGAAGAGACTCTACGCCAGCGGGAGATCCGAAATGGGCGAAATGATCCGGCTCAAGAGCACCGTCGCCGACGGCTTCGTGTTCGACGCCTATCGCGCGACGCCGTCCGATGCTCGGCGCGGCGGGCTGGTGCTGGTTCAAGAGATTTTCGGGGTTACCGCCCATATCCGGGAATTGGCCGACAGCTTCGCCGCCGCTGGATTCGAGACCCTGGCCCCGGCCTTCTTCGATCGTCGCGCGCCGGGATTCGAGGCCGGCTACGACGCCGCGGGCGTCGCCAAGGGCCGATCGCTTTCCGAGGAAACCCCTTGGGACGAGGTCGCCGGCGACCTGCAGGCGGCCGTCAACGCCCTGGCGCCGCCGGTGTTCGTCACCGGGTTCTGCTGGGGCGGGACCGCGGCCTGGTTGGCCGCGTGCCGGTGCACGGGCGTATCGGCGGCCTCGGCCTTCTATGGGCGCCGCATTCCCGAACTGCTGGGGGAAACGCCAAAGGCGCCGATCATTTTCCACTTCGGCAAGACCGACGCTTCGATCCCGACCGAGGTGGTCGAGGCGGTCGCCGAGGCCGTTCCGGACGCGCCTATCCACCTCTACGACGCCGGCCACGGGTTCATGTCGGACCGGCGCGCGGACTACAACGCCGACGCCGCTTCGCTCGCCCGCCTGCGCACACTGCAGCTCTTCGCGCGCAATAGCGGCGAGCGCGCTCACGAATTCTAGCTCACGGTCCGCACCCCCAGAATGTCCAAGGTCTTCATTCTCACCCTGGTTTGCCAGGACCGCCCCGGGCTTGTCGCCGCGGTGGCGGGGCTCCTGGCCGACCGGGCGTGCAACATTCGCGAGTCGCAGCAGTTCAACGATGTCGCCTCGAGCCGCTTCTTCATGCGCGTGGCGTTCGAAGCGCTGGGCGGCGCCGACGCCCGAGCTTTGCGCGAGGCTTTCGCACCGTTGGCGGCCACGCATGGCATGACCTGGAAACTGCGCGCCGCGGACGAGCGGATGCGGGTTCTGCTGCTGTCGTCAAAGCAGGATCATTGCCTGGGAGACCTGCTCTACCGCTGGCGCAGCGGCGAACTGGACATGGACGTCGTCGGCGTCGCCTCGAACCATGATCGCGACACGCTCAGCCTGCCCTCGCTCGAGGGCGCGGTCTTTCACCACCTGCCGGTGTCGCCCGAGACCCGGCCTGCCCAGGAGGCGCGGATCAAGGCGCTGGTCGACGACTCCGGCGCCGAACTCGTCGTCCTGGCGCGCTACATGCAGATCCTCTCGGACGACCTGGCCCGGTTCCTCAACGGCCGCTGCATCAACATCCACCACAGCTTCCTGCCGGGCTTCAAAGGCGCGCGCCCCTACCATCAGGCCCATGCGCGCGGGGTCAAGATGATCGGCGCCACGGCGCACTACGTCACCACCGATCTCGATGAAGGTCCGATCATTCACCAGGACGTGGAGCCGATCAGCCACGCCCATTCCCCTGCCGACCTGATCCGCAAGGGCCGCGATATCGAGCGGCGCGTGCTGGCCGAGGCCGTGCGCTATCACATCGAAGACCGGGTGCTGCTGAACGGCGCCAAAACCGTCGTCTTCAAGGATTGACCCGGAACCCTACCGCGAGGGCGGCAGGGTCGACATGTCGATCACGCACACCGCCCCCCACACCGCGTGGGGCCCGCAGCCGACGCCAGCCATGCGTAGCATCGGATGCAGCAGGTCCGCCCGGTGGTCACGCGCCGGAACGTTCTCATCGACGATCAGCTGACGGATGACGTCGCGGGGCGTGAATTGTCCGAACGAGATGTCCTCGGCCATGATCGAGGCCCACACCCCCTCGCGATGCATCCGCTCGCTCGCGCTCGACCCGTCGGAGCCGGTATGGATATAGGCGCCGCCATCCCCGGCGTGCTTGGCGGCCGAGGCGCCGAGCGCCGGGTTGAACTGCACCGGGCCCAGAGGCGCGGTGCGTTCGAGCTGATCGGCGGCCTCCAGCGTCGCCGGCGTCGGCTGCTCCGCCGACCGCAGCCAGCGCGCGTATTCCAGCGGATGGGCGCGCACGAAGTTGATCTCGTCGAGGACGCCGGTTTCAAAATCGGTGGCGGCGCGCGCGCCGAAAGGCGCCCCGCTCGCCAGGGCCAGGGTAAAGGCGGTTCGCGCCCAGCGTCTGGGCAGAAGGGTTCTTGGCATAGGTTCGCCCCGAAAAGCGGCCCCTCGCTACGGGTGCGTCTATCGATCACGCCGCGGCAAAACCTAACAATTCCGTAATTTTGCAACCTGCCCCGCGCGAGTGGCCCAAGTCCAGCGGTGCGGACCGACGGTAAGAAGCCTCTTTTCATTCGTGAACGCCCCGGCGCATGATCCGCTCAACCACGAGCGGGAGGAAAACCATGGGACGTCTTCAGGATCGCGTTGCGTTTATCACCGGCGCCGCAAGCGGCATGGGTCGCGCCGCCGCCAGGCTGTTTGCGGACGAGGGCGCGCGTGTCCTCGCCTTCGATAAATCAGAGGCCGTCGTCGAGGTCGCCGAGGCGATTACCCAGGGTGGCGGCGCGGCCGCCGCGATGATCGGCGACGCAGGCCTTGAGGCCGATGTTGAAAAGGCGGTGGCGACCGCCGTCCGCGAATTCGGCGGACTCGACGTCTGCTTCGCCAACGCTGGGATCATCGGCGGCTATGCGCCGTTCCTCGAGGAGACCATGGAGCAGTGGCAGGAGGTGCTGCGGGTCAATCTCATCGGTCCGTTCCTGGCCATCAAGCACTCGGCCAAGGCGATGATCCCCAGGGGCAAGGGCGCGATCGTGTGCACCGCGTCGGTGGCCGGCGTGAGAGGCGCGGGGGCCGGGGGCGCCTATTCGGGCAGCAAGGCCGGGGTCATCAATCTGGTTCAGGTGGCCTCGCACGAACTCTCCGGCACGGGCGTGCGCGTCAACGCCATCTGCCCGGGCCTCATCGAAACCGGCATGACCCAGAATGTGTTCGAGCGCGCGCGCCAGCGGGGCACGGACCACAAGATCGGCCAGCTTTCCGCGCTCCAGCGCGCCGGCCAGCCCGAGGAGATCGCCGCCATGGCGCTCTTCCTGGCCTCGGACGATGCGTCTTACGTCAACGGTCAGGCCATCGCCGTGGATGGCGGCTTCTCGAGTTCCCTGCCGTATCTGAAGCGCCGCTGAGGCCGCGCCGGCGGCGCCGGCCTAGGAAACCACCAAATCCGTCGCCATCGGATCGTTCTTAAGTTCCGGCGGCAGGCGGCCGTGTCGGATCAGCGAGGCGACGACGAACAGCCAGCCGAGGCTGACCAACGGATCGTCAGGGGCAAACCCCTCGTTGGGCGCGCCCTTCATCGACTGCAGCGCCACGCGCAGGCGGCTGGCCGCGCGGGCGACGTCGGCCGAGCCGCCGCCGACGGCGCGGATCAGATCCCAGGTCGCCCCCAGGTGCTGCCCATTCTGGAACTTCGACGTGGCCTCGGCCCAGGCGGCCTTGGCGGCGCTGAAGGCTTCGTCCGAATCCGCCACGTGCTGGATGGCGGCCAGAATATGGAGACCGGCCACCTTCGTACGCCGACCGAGCAAGGCGGGCGTCGGCTCTGGGCAAACCCCGGTCGCCGCCAGCACATAGAGCATCCAGGGAAAATCCATGCCCGACTCGACCGAATGGAACAGCCCCGCCCAAAATCGCGGGTTCACCTCGATGAGATAGGGCTCGTTGACGCCGTCCCAGCGAAAATCGACCTCCACCACGCCCGTCCACCCCAGAGGCTCGAACAGGGTCTTGACCGATTTCAGGAAGGGACGATCGCACACCGTCTCGCGCACCACGCCGGCGCCGGCGCCGCGTGGGTACTGATAGATGTTGTGATAGGCGGCGCTGGCCTTGAGCACGCCGTGGTCGAAGAGGGCGGTCAGGCAATAGTCGTCGCCTTCGATATATTCCTGAATCTTCAGATTGGCCCCGCCGCAGGCGGCCTCGGCCAGGGTGGTTTCCAGGTCGTCCGCCGCATCGATCTTGCGCACGCCGCGCCCGCCCACGCCGCGCACGGGCTTGACCACCACCGGGAATCCCGACGGCGATCCCAGGCGCTCCATGCCCCACTCGGTCCCCATGCAGGCGGCCGGCGCGCGAATGCCCAGGTCCCGCGCCGTGCGCATCAGATTATCCTTGGGGTCCACCGCGCTGATCGCGCCGAACGAAGGCGCGGCGACCTTGATGTGCCGGCCCAGGCGCTCGGCATGCCGGGCGATCAACCGCGTCTCCTGAAAACAGGGGATCAGCACATAGGGCCGGTCGTCGTGCGGCTTGTGGCGCAGGATCGCGGCTTCAAGATCGTCAATGAATTGCTCGGGTTCGCTCGCCGCCGGCGCGTGCACGAACGTCGACTTGGCGTACCTCGAAAAGGTCAGCACCGTCATGCCGACATCGTCGCCGCCGATGACTTCGACGCCGCGGCGGCCAAGAGATTGCGCGACGGTCAGAGCGATCAGGCTCCGCCCATAGGTGACGATTGCTCGTCCGCGCGTCAAATCAACCGTCATCCCCGCTTTAGCCTCGATTCCCGATCCGGGCGTACATCGCCCCTCGCGCCCTGTCACGCAAGCGCGCTAGAATGCTTCGCGTGGGTTAACCGCGGCTTTCACGGCGCCCCAGCGCCCTTATAACACAGAGTTGCACCCTCACCGCCTCATGGATCAAACGGTCGCCCACTTCCTCAACTTTCTGAGGACCCACCAATTCTGGGCGGGACCGCTACTATGTGCTCTGGCGGCGTTCGAGTGCTTGCCCCTGGTCGGCGCCTTCGCGCCGCTGACGGCCTCGTTGATCGCCCTTGGGGTCGCCATCGCCGCCAGGGTTTTCGATCCGCAATTGATCGTGTGGATCATCGCCGGATGCGCCCTCGGCAACGGCGTTTCCTTCGAGGGGGGCGCCTATTCCCGTCGGCGCGGTCTGGCGGCGGACTGGATCCCGCAGAAGGCGCGCGGGGCGGCCGAGGCCCTGTTTCGCCGCTTTGGCGCCATCGCGATCATCCTTAGCCGGTTCCTCGGGGTGACGGCGTCGGTCGTCCCGTTCCTGGCCGGTTGGTCCGGCCTGCCGCGCGTCCGATTCTGGGTGGCCAATCTGTTCATCTGCACGATCTGGCCGCCGACGATGGCCGCGATCGGCTATTTCGGCTGGCGGGTCGCGTTGGGCTGAAGTCCCGGAGCCGGGGTCTGTACGGGCGGCGCCTGCAGCGACGACGCGCTGGGCCTCAAGCGGGCGGTGTTTCACCGCACCCCGAAAATCCTGTAACCTGAGCCAACAGCGGCGCAAGCCGCGCACACGGGAGGGCCACGGCCATGGGATCAAGGACAACGGCGCGGCGGCTTTTGGCGGCCTTCGCCATCGTCGGCCTGGGTCTGGCGCCCGCTCTGGCCATGGCGCAGGACCAGCCCCTCACCGTTCAGCAGGCGGTCAAGCTGGAAGCGGGCGACGCCCTGCCCATCACCGCCTTCTACGATGCGCCCCGCGGTCTCGCCGCCGCCAGACCCGGCGCCCTGCTGCGCAAGCAGGCGTTCGACGGCTACGGCCTGCCGGCCGGCGCGCGGGCGGTGCGGATTCTCTATCGTTCGAAGGACGCCCAGGGCCGCGCCGTGGCCACCAGTGGAGTGGTCCTGATTCCGCCCGGCAAGGCGCCGGCCGGCGGATGGCCGGTGATCGCCTGGGCCCACGGCACCAGCGGCGTCGCCAGAAGCTGCGCCCCCTCGCTCATGAAGGACGTCTATTACGGCGAGGAGGGCCTCTTCCCGATGGTGCGAGCAGGCTACGCCATCGTCGCCACCGACTATCACGGCCAGGGGACCGCGGGCGTCCACCAGTACGTCAACAAATTCGCCCAGGCCTATGACGTGATCTACTCGATCCCGGCCGCCCGCGCCGCCGTGCCTGAACTCGGGCGCCGCTGGGTGGCGGACGGCCACAGCCAGGGCGGCATGGCCGCCTGGAGCGTGGCCGAACTCGAACACGCCCGGGCCGACCCGAACTACCTCGGCGCGGTGGCCGTCGCGCCTGGAACCCGTCTGGGATCGGTGCTCACCGGCATGACGCGCTCGCTCTCGGCGAGTTTCTACCTCGACTATCTCGCGTGGGCCGTTCACGCGCGCACACCCGCATTTCAGCCGGCGGACATGCTGACCGGCGCCGCGTTGGACCGTTATGGCGACGTCACCGCCAAGGGGTGTTTCTACTACGCCTACGCTCGCTTCCTGGGCGACACCCAGCCGCCGGTGCTCAAGACCGATTGGGACAAGGCGGCAGCCGCCCAGACCTTCTTTCGTGAAAGCGATGTGGGCCGCCAGCCGATCGCCGGCCCGCTGCTGGTGATCGCCGGCGAGGGCGACCGCACCGTGCCGATCGCCGCGGTGCGCGCCACCGTCAAGGACGCCTGCGCGCGAGGCGTCGCGCTCGCTTTCCGCGCCTATCCGGGCCTCGACCACGACCCGACAATGGAAAAATCGACGCCCGATCAGCTCGCCTGGATCGCCGATCGCTTCGCCGGCAAGCCGGCGGCGAACGGGTGTCCGGCGGCGAAATCCTAAGACCAGCCGCCGGCCAAAGAACCCCGGCGGGACCGGCGGGTTTGGGAGTTGGAGACCGGCGATGGGCTCCAGAGTCGCGACCTTGGCCCAAGACCCGAGGTCCAGGTTTCTACCCGACTTGGACGATATCCGCTGTCCCGGCCCCCAGCGCCGCCACGAGGTCGCGCGGATCGAGTTCGATCTGCAGACCCCTCTGGCCGCCGTTGACGAACAC
>Ga0075029_100000180_pt1 | contig 33111 bp, 34 predicted proteins | sample LitLauG_LLR_2013_FD_71391 | JGI IMG/M metagenome (GOLD analysis project Ga0075029, IMG submission 71391) | Freshwater sediment microbial communities from North America - Little Laurel Run_MetaG_LLR_2013 | ecosystem: Environmental > Aquatic > Freshwater > Creek > Sediment | place: USA... | reverse complement strand
CCGGAAGAGTTTTCGCGCCCGCAGGATGTTGTCAACGGGGCGAACGTGCTTCTGGGAGCCGTGCAGCAGCTGGACGCGCAGAACTGGTAAGAGGATGGGCGGGCACAGCTTGAGCGCAATCGTCGGTTAACCTTACCTTGGGATTACTTCCCGCTTGCCCGTTATCCGTCCGCAATTGTTGCCAAGCGCGGACTCGCCTTGACAGGAGCAGTTTCCGTGGCCTAGGCTCCCAACCGACAAGCGTCCCTGCAAAACAACTAAGGTGGGATGAATGACAATCGTGGTGGTGGACGAACAAGGAAGTCGGGCAAGAATGCGTACCCGGGTGCTACTAGCCTGTTGCTTCAGCGCCCTGACAGCCTTGGCACCAGCCTCGCTCAGCGCGGCCGACGGTTACGTAGTGATGATCGAGCACGACGGTGAAAGCAACCAACGTCCTTTACCACGACAGGTCCCGGCCTTCGGCTCTGGTCCTTCCCATTTTGCCGTAACGGGCCAGCGCTCGCGGACCTGTCCGTATCACAATCGTTCTGGGAGAATGGTCCGCAACTCTTACCTGATGGATTGCTCCGCGTAGGTCTCACTCAGGCTCGATGCCGACAGACTCCACCTTGCTTCTGAGCAACGACCGAGACCGGGACAATACAGGGTCGCATCATCAAACTAAGACTCCGTTAAGCGATACCATGCCAGCCCGGTTTGTGCACCCAGCCACCGAAAAGGCTCATTCGGAACGTAATCCAGCCTGGCATTGAGGAAGGGAAACTGTTTCCAGGGTTGCTCACGGCCGGCCTCCAGATCGGCAATGATTCTCCCAAAGACTGAGGTCAGATTCACGCCATGTCCGCTGTAGCCCAGTCCATAGAAGATGTTTTTATTCCTTCCAGTGCAGCCGACAGAGGGTGACTCGTCGAGAGACCAGTCAACTACTCCATTCCAACCTGCTTCGAACTTGACTCCCGACAGGCTGGGGTAGATTCGTACCAGCTCACGCTGGAGTTGAGCAAAATGGGAAGCTCCGTTGCTGGCATCGCCAACCCCGCTATTGAACAAATAGCTGGGGCTGCCTCCACCAATGTGGATACGACCGTCTTCGGTCAAGCCGAGATAGAAGACTTCGGTGCGGCTGTCATTGAACGGGACTCGCTTGCGCCATCCGATCTCGGCCAGTTGCTGCTCGCTGAAGGGCTGCGTCACTGCCACGTATTCCTGAACGGGGACAATCGAGTTTCGGAAAAATCCCAGTCTTGAGGTAAAGGCGTTCGTCGCTAACACCAGCGACTTTGCCTTGATCGAATGTCCGCTGCTCGTGTGAAGAAGGTTCTCCCGCCCTTCCTCGATGCCGGCCACGGTTGTGTTTTCGTAAATCTCCGCACCCGCGTTCTCGGCAGCGGCCTTGAACACGTGTACCAGTTTCATGGGATTGACGTGTCCACCATTGGGGTCGAAGAAGGCTGCCTCGTACACTTCCGTGCCGATGGCGTCAACCAGTCGCTGCTTGTCCCAGAACTCAACCGGCATGCCGAGGGATCGTGCCTGCTGCACATAGGCCTTCGCCGCTTGCATGTCCTCGGAGGTACCCAGCACTTGCAGAGCCCCATTTGTCTCCAACTCGCAGTCGATGCCGGTGGCCGCACTGAGCTTCGACAGCGTCCGGATGTTCTCGGCCGTCAGGTCGTAGATCTTCTTGTCGATGGCCGGCGCTGAGCTGAAATGCATATACCGATCTGCGGTCATGGTCAGCACCATGGCGCCGTTTCGTCCCGAGGCTCCGTTCCCACAGCCCTTCGCTTCCAGGACGACGACGCGCTTGTGCGGGGAAATGCTGCGGATGTAATAGGCAGCGGAGAGTCCCGTGAAGCCGCCGCCGAGTACCGCGACATCCACAGCGATGTCCTCCTTCAACGGCGAATTCTGCAGCGGCTGACTTCTCGCCCAATAGCTGCGGTTGGGCTCAAACTCCAACGGTTCACGCCAGATCCTGGGAGAGATCTGGTTCAGGCCGACGGTTCCGAGCAACGCACCGCCGCCTGCGAAGGCTGCCTTCTTAAGAAAGCGCCGGCGGCTTGAGAGCTCTTGCATGAGAGATGGAGAAATTCAGAGTAAGAGATCGCTTTATACTCGGCAAGCTAAATGAATTGCGGTAACTCCCGGTTGGTCGGCAACTCTGAAGTTGCCGCCAGCTGGGGCGGGGACGGGAAATTTTCAGCCCGTCCTGCTTAAGCCTGCGCATATGGGGCAACCGCATCAGGGGGCTAAAGCCCAAAATCCTTAGCCGGGTTAGCGGCACGGCTGAAGCCGTGCCCTGCCCAAAACCGCCTCTATCTTAAGTTTTGCTCGCTTCGCTCGCTGGACGGGCGCATGCGCCCCTCCCTACGTGCGCGCCGTCTATGCCCCCTCGAAATGCGCTTCGATCTCTTCTAGCGTTTTGCCTTTTGTTTCTGGCAAGAACCACGTGGCCGTCACGAAGTAGATGACTGTGCAGGCGGCGAATCCGAAGAAGATGGTCGAGTAGCCGTACTTCCCGACCGTGGGCAGGAACACCGCGGCAATCGTGGTCGAGACCGCTTGATTGATCACCAGCGCGATGCTCATGCCATTGGAGCGGATGCGCGTGGGCATCAGTTCGGAGAGGGCGAGCCAGACGCAGACGCCGGGACCGATGGCAAAGAATGCCATGAATACGAAGAGAGTGATGGCGACCATCCAGCCATTTTGCGCGCTCGGGATCGGGCTGATGAGCGCGTTTTCGATTTTCAGCGGCGCGGTGCGTGCGCCGTCGAGATCGCCAAAGGGATTGGAAAAGAAGGCAACGACCTTGTTGGCGGGCACAGCGCTGTCGCGTGAAATCTCGATGGGCTTGGAGGCGGGGTCGTCGGAGCGGACAGCTTGTGTGGCGGCGCGGAAGTCTCCGTAGGAATAGATGACCACCAACGAGGTCGGGCGCGCCGCCTCGTCACTGTTGTTGGCATGAAGCAGCCGGGCCGCCAGATCCTGGTTGTAGAGCAGGCTGAGCTTCTGGTCGGACGCAACCATGGACTGCAACTCGCTCTTGGAATCGACGCGCAGGCGCTCTGTACCGTGAAAGAGCAGGCCCGTGCAGATTAAAGAAACGATAATTCCGGCTGTGCCCAGCGTGAGCAAGAACTTGCGGCCCTTGCGGTCCACCAGCACCACCCCGCCGAAGGTCACGAGGAAGTTGACGATGGTGAAAACCACGTATCCCCAGTGCGCCGCGATATCCGACAGTCCACTCTGCAGCAGAATATTGGTGTTGTAGGCGATGATGGAATTCACGCCCGTGGCCTGATTGCAGGCGAGAATGATGCAGGCGAGGATAAACGGGATGACGTATTTGCGCCGCAGCAGCGACTCGCCCTTTATGGTCTCGCCGGACTTGGTCTGCTCGGCAGCCGTGACCTCTTCCATCTCTTTGAGTTCGGCGTCGGCTTCGGCGATCGAGCGGGAACGCAGAAGGGCCGCATACGCCGCTTCTTTCTTCCCTCGGCGGAAAAGCCAGCGCGGCGATTCGGCGACCATCAGGCTGCCGATCACAAACAGCACGCCCGGCGGCAGTGAGACCCAGAAGATGCCGCGCCATGCGCTGTCTTTGAAGGCGAAGAGTTGGGCGGCGTCGCCGAGCTTGGCAACCTGATCGACGCGAAAGCTGAAATAGGCGCCGACGAGAGCTGCCGTCACAATGCCCGCGGTTAGGAGCCACTGAAAGATCCCTGTGCCCTGCCCGCGCTTCGAGGCCACCAGACATTCGGCCAAATACAGGGGGACGACGACTCCGATCAGGCCCGCGCTCACCCCTTGCAGCAGTCGGCCGAAGACCAGCGGCCCGTAGCCGTGCGCCAGCGCGATCATCGGGATACTGATGACGAACATCAGGCCGCTGAGGGTCATCAGCAATTTGCGTCCTATCCAGTCGGCGAGCAGGCCGGCGAAGAGGGTCGAGATCACGCTGCCCAGCAACACCGCAGCCACCACGATGGAAAGTTGCCCGGCGTTAAGGCCCGAAGTGGCTTCGAGATAGGGCAAGGCCCCGGCGATGATGCCGACATCCACGCCGTAGAGCAGGCCGCCCAGTCCCGCGACGATCAGAAGGAATCGGTTGTAAAAAACTCGCTTGCCGTCAAGGTCGGGGGAAAGGGTCGCGGTCTGAGCACTCATATAAGGTTTTTGGATACGTCTTCCGGCGCCAAGCCTTTAGGCCTCTCGTCGCCTGTTGAAGCACCTGATTGTAGCCCACGCCGGCGCGGCTTGCGGCCAGGAAAGTTGCAGATTCTTTCACATTGACAGCCCCACAGGAACACGCCAGACTTGTTCAGCACAAGGCTGACTTCCCCCCGAAGCGGCAGGTACCCCGGTTTTTTTGCGGACTCCACACACTACAGGAGTGGTACAAATGGCCCGTGTTCGTTTCCTGATCCCCGTTCTGTCGTTCCTCGCGATTGCCTTTTTTCCGGGTCGCGCGCACTCCCAGGTCAACGTTCTCACCTGGCATAACGACAGCCAGCACACTGGTCAAAATCTGCAAGAAACGATTCTGACGACCGCGAATGTGAACTCGAAGACGTTCGGCAAGCTATTCTCCTATCCCGTGGACGGAATGATCTATGCCCAGCCGCTCTACGTGCAGGGCGTAACCATCAATGGGACGGTGCACAACGTCATCTATGTGGCGACCGAAAACGACACGGTGTACGCGTTTGACGCAGACAGCGCGGCCCTGAATCCGACTCCGCTGTGGCAGACTTCTTTCGCCGTCCCGCCAAACGTGACGGCGCTTCCCTGCACCGACAACGACAAGTACTGCAATGTGTATCCGATCATCGGAATCACCGGAACGCCCGTCATCAATCTGGCGAATCAGTCGATGTATCTGGTCACTCGCACCAAAGAGGCGGGACCCAAAGGCGGATACCTCTATTACACGCGGCTGCATGCGCTGAACATTGCGACCGGCGCGGAGCAGCCCAGTAGCCCGGTGGTGATCTGTGGAGCGGCCGCGGCCAAAGGCTGTAATTTTTCGCCCTATACTCTGACCTCGCAGCAATTTGTTCCGCAACATCAGATGCAGCGCCCGGCGTTGACTCTTACGCCCTACACCGGAACCGCTCAGGGAGTGGTCTACGTCCCGTTCGGGCAAGATCGCGGCTGGATCTTCGCTTTCGATGCCTCAACCCTGCAGCTTCTGGCGGTGTTCTGCTCGGCTCCGAATGTGACCCTCAGCGGCAAAGGCTTGTCGGGATTCTGGGGAAGCGGCGGTGCAGTGGCGGCCGACGTCAACGGCATTCTGTATGCAGCCACGGCAGACGGCGTGTTTGACGCCAGTACGGGAGGGTCCGACTACGGCGACACCGTGATCAAGCTGGGACTGAGTTTTGATTCCACCAGCGGTCTCTATTCGTTTCAGGTGTTGGACTATTTCTCTCCATCCGACCAGAGCTGCCGGTATCAGAACGACGACGATCTGGGATCAGGCTCACCCATGCTTCTTCCCCCGCAGCTGGGCGCGCAGTCGAACCTGTTGCTGATGGCTGGGAAGGGATATCCGTGCGACGGTACCATTTCCCCCGTGTACCTGATCGATGCTGACAACCTTGGGCAGTCCTCGGGGACGACCATTCAGACCATCGATGGCCCCCAAGGCGGATACTGGAGTGGTGGGGCCTATTGGCAGAGCGCGACCACAACGTATGTGTATTACGCCGGGTTAAACAGCGAAACCTCGGCTCCTGCCGGCGACTACCTGCGGGAGTTCACGATGGTCGGCGGTATTTTTAGCCCGTCCACTGCGGCGGCACAGAGCTCGCAAAAGCTCACCATCGGCGCCACTCCCTCGATTTCGGCCAGTGGAAACACCAATGGCATTCTGTGGGCGATCGAGCGCCAGGATCTATTGTCAGCCAAGCCGGGCAGCAAATCCGCCGTTCTGTTCGCCTGGGACGCCACCAACGTGGGCAAGCAACTCTATAGCAGCACGGTAAACTCCGTGCGCGATAAGGCGGGCGCGGGCGTTAAGTTCGTCGTGCCCACCATTGCCAATGGCAAAGTTTACGTCGGAACGCAGACCGAGATTGACGTGTACGGACTGCTGGCCGGCATCGGAAAGTAAGGCGCGAACCCGCAGTCCGGCTAGGTTTTCTTTTCGACCGGCAGGGTGAAGGAAAAGACTGAGCCGCTTCCCAACTGGCTCACCAGGGCAATCGTTCCACCGTGGGCTTCGACGATGACCTTGGCGATCGAAAGGCCCATACCCGTGCCCGGCGCACTATAGCGTTGATTGCGGCCGCGATAAAACTTCTCAAAAATCAGCGACTGCTCGAAGGAATCGATGCCGGGGCCGTGGTCAGCCACGCTGGTGACGATCTGATCGCCCTTCCACTCGCTGGTCACTTTAATCGGAACTCCGGGGCCGGAATACTTCCCGGCATTTTCCAGCAGGTGCATCAGCACCTCGCGGATCCTCTGTACGTCCATGCGCGCTTTGGGAAGGCCCGGCGCTACGATGAGTTCCACGGGATGGTTCTCCAACGATGACCTTGCATCCTGCAGTGCGGGTTCAAGAGCTTCTTGAATCGTATGCGGTTGGAGGTCGAGCTTGAACATGCCGGCATCGAGCTGCGCCATCTCTGCGGCTTCCCCGACCAGGCGGTTCAGGCGGTCGGTCTCTTCGTCGATCACCGTGAGCAACTCGCGCCTTCCCGGATCGTCGAGATTCGATCCCGAGAGCAGGGTAGTGACGCTGGCCTTGATGGAGGTCAGCGGCGTGCGGAACTCGTGCGTGACCGAATCGAGCAGAGCCGAGCGCAGACGTTCATGCTCCTGCTCGGCGCGATTCTTGCTCAGGGCTTCGAGGGCGCGGGCACGTTCGATGGCAAGCCCGGCAAGGCTTCCCAGGGCATCGAGAGTCTGGCGGGACAGTTCGTATCCAGTCACGGCGAGGGCGCCGACGGTGCGCATTCCCAGGCGAAGCGGAACGTAGGAAACCCCGCCCTGCGTGACCGGCTCACCACGCAGCAGGGTGGAACGAAGCACACTTTCTTCGAAGGGAGCGTCGAGTGAAGAGCGATGGATCGTGGGCTGATCGGCCGCGATCACGGCAACGCTTCCAACCCCGAAAGTTTCCTGCACGTAGAGCGGAAGAGCATTCAGCAGCTCAAGGACGTTTTCCGACGCCAACAGCCGCTGGCTCAGGCCGTAGAGGCGTTCCACGTCACGGCGGCGCGACTGGGCACGCTCGGCTTCGCGGCGGGCGCGCTCGGCGAGATTGCTGGCCACCAGGGCGCTCACCAGGAATGCAAACAGCGCGACCCAGTTCTGGGGATCGGCAATGGTGAACGTTCCAACCGGAGGTAAGAAGAAAAAGTTGAAGGCTGCGGTGGCAACAAAGGCCATGACCACGGCGTATCTTAGGCCCCAGTACGCCGACGCCAGCAAGACCGCAAGCAGGAACATCAAGGCCACGGTCGTGTGATTGAGGTGCAGCCGAAAGTCGATCGCCGTGATCACGGCGACCGCGATGACCACCAGTGCGTAGCGCGTAGCTTGGGTGCCAGCCCCCGTTTTCACATTCGCATTGTACGATGGGGGTGACAATTGCGAGCCGCGGAAAGAGAATAGCTGCGATGCCCAAGACACCTGAGGAGTGGCTGAACGAAGTCTCCCCGGAGAAACCGCGCGGCATCTTCAAACTATTCCTCGGCTACGCTCCCGGTGTTGGCAAGACCTACGCCATGCTCAGCGAGGCCCTGCGCCGCGCCAGCCGCGGCGAGGACGTCGCCGTGGGAGTAGTCGAAACCCACGGGCGCAAGGCTACGGCGGAACTCTCCGCGAAGCTTGACCGCATTCCTCCGCGAAAGCTTGAGTACAAGGGAACCATATTCGACGAGATGGATGTGGACGCGATTCTCGAACGGAAACCATCCGTCGTCCTCGTCGACGAACTGGCCCACACCAACATTGAAGGCAGCAAGCATGCCAAACGCTACGAAGACGTAATGGAACTGCTCGACGCCAAGATCGACGTGCTGTCGACGATGAACGTGCAGCATATTGAGAGCCTTGGTCCCACCGTGCAGCAGATCACCGGCGTGCAGGTGCGAGAGACGGTTCCCGACTGGGTGATGCAGCGGGTGGATGAGATTGTCCTCGCCGATGCGACGCCGCAGGCGCTCAAGAAGCGCATGGAGCGCGGCGACATTTATCCTACAGACCGGGCGCAGCGGGCGCTGTCGCATTTTTTTCGGCCGGGCAATTTGATTGCGCTGCGCGAGCTGGCGCTGCGGCAGGTGACCGGAGTGGTGGACCGCAGTCTCGACGCTTTCCTGGAACAGGATGGAAAGCAGCCTGCTCATACCGTTCGTGAGCGCATTGGCGTGTGCGTGAGTTCAAATCCGGCGGCGCAGTATCTGATCGCGCGCGGATCGCGCATGGCGCAGGGCATGAATGGCGAGTTGTACGTTTTCTATGTGGATGTGGGACGCGACACGCGGCCGGAAGATCAGAAGACGTTGGCGGAGAATATCCGGTTCGCCGAGAATCTGGGCGGGAAAGTGGTGCGCACCACTGGAAGAAGCATCGCCGACGGCGTTTCTCAACTGGTGCGCGAGCATCACATCACGCAGGTGATCTTTGGCCGCTCGGCGCGCACGGGCTGGCAGCGATATTTGTACATGACCGCGATCCAACGCTTTTTGCGCGAAGCGCCTTCGGTGGATGTGCACATCGTTACGCAGGAGGCGCGCTGATGACGGATCTGCCGCGCGTGACTGCGCAACACATTCTGGTGGTGGACGACGAACCGCAGATCACGCGCGTGCTGCGGACCAGCCTGTCGGCGCAGGGTTACGACATTCGCGTGGCCAACAGCGGCGAGATGGCGCTGGAGATCATGAAGGATTGGTCTCCGAATCTGATCATCACCGATTTGAGCATGCCGTCGATCGACGGAGTGGAGCTTTGCCGACGGGTGCGCGCCCTGTCGCAGGTTCCGATTGTGGTCTTGTCGGTGCGTGACCAGGAGCGGCAAAAAGTCGAGGCGCTCGACGCCGGAGCCGACGACTACGTGACTAAGCCATTCGGCATGAATGAACTGCTGGCGCGGGTGCGGGCGAATCTGCGCCGTGTCCCGGCGGAACAAGAGCCCGATGCGGTGATCGAGATCGGCGACTTCCGCATCGATATGGCCGCGCACAAGGTTACGGTCAAGGGGCGCGAGATTCGGCTCACACCGAAAGAGTTCGAGTTGCTCGTCTATCTGGCACGACGGCCGGGGAAGGTCGTCAGCCATCGAGCTCTGCTGGGCGCCATCTGGGGCGGGCAGAGCACGGAGCAGGTGGAGTACATTCGCGTTTTCGTCGGCCAGTTGCGCAAGAAGCTGGAGCCGGATGCGTCCTCGCCGCGCTACATCATGACTGAACCCTGGGTGGGATATCGCTTCGAACCGGGAGAGTGAAGGGGGCGTCGTGTCGCGTGCAGGGAACTACGGGACCTACTTGAACGAATTCTCGTTCCGGTTCAATAATCGAAAAACACGATCTGTTCGCAATGGCGGTTCGGACAATGGCGCTGGCTGGGAATTTGCCGTACGCGAAGCTGGTATTGGAGAATGCGCTCACGCCATTTGTGCGGCCAAAGAATGCGTAAATCCTCATGTTTTACGCGAAAGTCGTAACCGATGGCCACTTGACTTACTTTAGTGACTGGCCTTAAATCAGTTAGAGCGCTCCTCACGCCATTATGTTCGGAGTGGGTTTATGTCCAAGAAAAAGCCCGTGATCAGAGCATCCTCTCCTCGCGACCTGAGTTCGCTCCTGAAGGACTCTCCGGCTGGTGCCTGGGTTGCTTTATCCAGCGATAAGACCCATGTGGTCGGCACGGCAAAAACCCTAGATGCCGCGATACTGCAAGCGCAATTCAATGGTGAGAAGGAACCCGTATTGATAAAGATGCCCCTCGAAGATGAAGGAATGGCGGCTGGCGTAAAATAAAGCCGCGTGAAGTTCCTCTATACGACTGCATTTCCGCTTACACCGCCGCGTCCTTATCTCGACATTGTTTTGCGCAACGGTTTTAAGACAACCAAACTGCTGGCGCTCGTAGATTCTGGAGCCGACCGTCCTATCTTCCCAACCGAAGTTGGCGATAGCCTGGGGATTGATTTGAAAAAAGCACCAGTGTGGCCATTTTCCGGCACATCGGGTCATCCGCAAGAGGCTAAACTGGCTGACGTATTCGTCTCCGTGCTGAGTGAAAACGGCACGGATCATGCTTTTCAGGAAGTCACAGTGAAGTGTGCGTTTTGTGATGATTTTAGCCTGTCCGGCATTCTTGGCCAGAAGGGGTTCTTCTCTATTTTCAAAACGACATTTCATCAGCCGGATAACTGTTTTGAAATAGATCCTTGGGATTCTCTTCTGCGGCGGGATTAACTTCTTCGGCTTCTTCTTCGATCCTTCACGTCCTCGCGCCTGGTCGGCGGAGACTGGAGCACATTCTTCGCGATTCCCTCAAACTTCTCCCGCTGTACTTTAAATCCTTTTGAAAAGTCGGTCCCAAATTCGTGACCTTCGCAGTCAAAAAGCGTCGCATTCCTTTGGACGAGAAAGTCAAGACCTCGGCTGGATACTTACTGCACCAGAAGCGGTGCAGTTGTCTCGTAAGCGATTGAAGGGCAGGCTTTTCATGCATTGAAAGGGTTGTGTAAATAAAACTCTGCAAGTTGCTTATTTATAACAACTTACATCTCGGCGTTAAATCGATTTAACCGCTCGCCAGACCGATCCGGATCCGGACCGAAGCTGAGTACGATCTAGCCCTTCAAAACTCATCCTGCGCTCCCGGATGCTCCGGGCGAGGCATCGCTGGGGGTGAGCAGCATGTCGTTTTTCGCCCCGCACCCGCCACAAAACACAAGTTCGATCGGGACCGAGACTTCGCCGCCTCCCAGGTCTCGCCAAAGAGGCGAGCCCCTTCGACTTCGCTCAGGGCAGGCTATGGGCACCCTCCTTCTGGTGTCCCCACCCTCTATCTACATCTACCGCCCTTCTTACGAAGATTCTACGGACTCTTTATTCAATCTTTACGCTCTGGAATATCCAATCCATCAAGCGCGGTGAATCCCGCGCGTGGGTTCGGAAAATCAATCCAGAGAGGCTAAGAATCTTATGTGGTCGATTCAGGATGTATCGGCGGAAGAATTGGCGAAGCTGTTCCATCACTATCGGGGAGCGCTGGCGCACGACTTTCAGTATCAGAGCGACGAGGCAACCTCTGCTTCCCCTTCGTCTTCTGCTTGCTCCGCTTGTTGGGAGCGTACTCCGCAGCACGAGCGCAAGTTGATGGTCGCGGCCGCGCGACTGGCTCTGCTGGAACTGGCCACCTCACCCCAGCCGGTCTACGAAAAGCGACCCTATTTCGCCAAGCCCGGCGAAGCGGATTGGGGCTGCTGAACCGGCCGCACGCATTTTCAACGTGCGCAAAGCAGGCGGGCCTCCTTATGAGTTCTTTATGAATAATTGATCCCGCCCTTACGCGCGGCATTGTCCAATCTGGTTAAGCCCTAATCGTTGAGCAGAATGGAGAGACGAACATGCAGGATCTTCTATGGGTTGCTGTCACGGTCGCATTCTTCGCGCTCTCGGTCGGCTACGTGCATTTCTGCGACCGCCTGAAGTAGGAGGAATTTATGGATACGCAGTCTCTGATCATGCTCATCATCAGCGCGGTGACGACCGTCTATCTGTTTTACGCGTTGCTGCGTCCGGAGAAGTTTTGAAATGACCGTCAACGGCTGGTTGCAGATTTTCGTTTTCCTCGGGTTGATCCTCGCCGTTACCAAGCCTTTGGGGATCTATATGGCGCGGGTCTTCGCGGGCGAGCGAACCTTCCTCGACGTGCTACTCCGGCCGGTGGAACGATTGCTCTATCGCCTGACGCGCGTGGATGAAAAGCACGAGATGCGATGGACCGAGTACGCCACGGCCATGCTGCTGTTCAGCGGCGTATCGATGCTGGTGCTTTATCTGATCCAGCGAGTGCAGGGCATGCTGCCCTTCAACCCGCAGCACTTCGCAGCCGTCATGCCCCAGCATCTGGCGTTCAATACCGCGGCCTCGTTCACGACCAATACGAACTGGCAGGCGTACTCCGGCGAGACCACCATGAGCTATTTCACGCAGATGGCTGGTCTGGCGTTTCACAACTTCGCCTCGGCGGCGACCGGCATCGTGCTGGCGATCGCCTTCATTCGGGGGATTGACCGCCGGCTGACGAACACGCTGGGAAACTTCTGGGTCGACTTCGTTCGCTGCTGCTTGTGGGTGCTGCTGCCCTTCTGCGTCGTGGGTTCACTCTTCCTGGTTTCGCAGGGAGTCGTGCAGAACCTCAAACCCTACGACACGGTGAAACTGGTCGAACCGCAACAGGTGCAGCGCGTAGGCGCTGACGGCAAGCCGGTCGTGGATGCCGCGGGCAAACCCTTCATGGACACGGTCACCACACAGACGATCGCTCAGGGTCCGGTGGCTTCGCAGGAGGTCATCAAAGAATGGGGCACGAACGGTGGAGGATTTTTCAACGCCAACAGCGCGCATCCCTTCGAGAATCCCACGCCACTGACGAATCTGTTTCAACTGTTCTCCATTTTCGCCATCGGCGCCGGCCTCACCTATACGCTCGGCCGCATGACCGGGTCCCCTGCCCACGGATGGGCAGTCTGGTCGGCGATGGCAATCCTTTTTCTCGCCGGCGTAACCGTCACCTATTGGGCGGAAGCGCAAGGCAATCCGCTCTATCCGGCTACAGTTGCACAGCACGCCACGAGCCTGCAGCCGGGCGGCAACATGGAAGGCAAGGAAATACGCTTCGGCATCGCCAACTCTGCCCTGTTTGCCACGGTAACGACGGACGCAAGTTGCGGCGCAATCAATGGCTGGCATGATTCCTTCACGCCCCTGGGAGGCATGGTCCCACTGGTGAACATTATGCTCAGCGAAGTCATTTTCGGCGGCGTCGGCTCGGGGATGTACGGGATTCTGATCTACGTGGTCCTGGCCGTCTTCATTGCCGGCCTCATGGTGGGTCGCACGCCGGAATATCTGGGCAAGAAGATCGAAGCCTATGACGTCAAGATGGCGATGCTGGTGTCGCTGGTTTTTCCGTTGATCATTCTTACGCTGACCGGAATCTCGGTGGTCAAGGGCTTCGGAACGGCAGGCATCACCAATCCTGGCCCGCACGGCCTCAGTCAGATTCTCTATGCCTTTACCTCGTCCGCCGGAAATAACGGCTCCGCCTTCGGAGGACTGTCGATCAACACACTTTGGTACAACACAGCGACCGGCATCACGACGCTCATCGGGCGGTTTTTCATGGTGATCCCGATGCTGGCGATCGCCGGCAATCTCGCGCAGAAGAAGTACGTGCCGCCGTCCCTGGGAACATTTCCGGTGACCACGCCGCTGTTCACGCTGCTGCTCATCAGCGTGATCCTGATCCTGGGCGCGCTGACATTTTTCCCGGCGCTCAGTTTGGGGCCGATTCTGGAACATTTGCTGTTGCACGCGGGGAAGACTTTCTAAGGAAACTATGGCAAGCCACCACAAATCGGTATGGGACATCAACCTGGTTCGCAACGCGGCATGGAGCTCGCTGCTCAAGCTTGATCCACGCAACATGATGGGGAATCCCGTGATGTTCGTGGTCGAGATTGGCAGCGTGGTCACGACCGTGCTTTTAATTCTGCATCCGCATGAGGCGTTTCGATTCAATCTGCAGATCACGTTGTGGCTCTGGTTCACGGTGCTGTTTGCCAACTTCGCCGAGGCGATGGCGGAAGGACGGGGCAAGGCTCAGGCGGAGACGCTGCGCAAGGCTCGTTCGGAGACCATTGCGAATCGTCTTTGTGCCAACGGAAAGATGGAGCAAGTCCCGAGCGCCAACCTGCGCGCCGGCGATATGGTGCTCGTCTTGGCTTGCGAATTGATTCCCGGCGATGGAGAGATCGTCGAAGGCGTGGCCTCGGTGGACGAGTCGGCGATAACCGGCGAGTCTGCGCCTGTGATTCGAGAAGCCGGCGGCGATCGCTCGGCTGTGACGGGCGGGACGCGGGTTCTCAGCGATCAACTCAAAATCAAAATTACTTCGAATCCCGGCGAGACGTTCCTTGACCGCATGATTGCACTGGTCGAAGGCGCGGCGCGGCAGAAGACTCCCAATGAAATTGCTTTGAACATTCTGCTGGCTGGGTTGACGATCATTTTTCTGCTGGCGGTGGTCACGTTGCAGCCGTTCGCGATTTATTCCGGATCTCCGCAGACCGTATTCGTGCTGGTTTCGCTGCTGGTGTGCCTGATTCCGACCACGATTGGCGGTTTACTTTCAGCGATCGGTATTGCCGGCATGGATCGACTGGTGCAGCACAACGTGCTGGCGATGTCGGGGCGCGCGGTCGAGGCTGCGGGCGACGTCAACACGCTGCTGCTGGATAAGACCGGCACCATCACGTTCGGTAACCGCCAGGCTACGGAATTCCTGCCCGCTCCGGGCGTGACGGAAGCGGACATGGCCGATGCGGCGCAGCTGTCTTCCCTGTCCGATGAAACGCCGGAGGGGCGTTCGATTGTCGTACTGGCCAAGGAGCGGTATCAACTGCGCGGGCGCGAGTTCCAAACGCACGAGGCGGAGTTCATCCCTTTCACGGCGCAGACGCGCATGTCGGGCGTGAACCTGGACGGGCGCGAGATTCGCAAGGGAGCAGCCGAGGCGATCGCGCGCTACATCGAGCAGAACGGCAGCCCGATGCCGGCGGAAGTGAAGGCTACGGTCGATCGCATCGCATCTTCGGGTGGAACGCCGCTAGTGGTGGCGCAAAACCGGCGGGCGATGGGCGTGATTCATCTCAAAGATGTGGTGAAGGGCGGGATCCGCGATCGTTTTGCGCAATTGCGCTCGATGGGGATTCGCACCGTGATGATTACGGGGGACAATCCGCTGACGGCGGCGGCCATCGCGCGCGAAGCCGGCCTGGATGACTTCCTCGCGCAGGCCACGCCCGAGGACAAGCTGAAGCTCATTCGCAGTGAGCAGGCCGGCGGCAAACTGGTGGCGATGACCGGCGACGGCACCAACGACGCTCCCGCGCTGGCGCAGGCCGATGTGGGCGTCGCCATGAACACCGGAACGCAGGCCGCAAAAGAAGCCGGAAACATGGTGGATCTGGATTCGAATCCGACCAAGCTGATTGAGGTGGTGGAAATCGGCAAGCAGTTGCTGATGACGCGCGGCGCTCTGACTACTTTCTCAATTGCCAACGACGTAGCGAAATATTTTGCCATCATTCCGGCAATGTTCGCCGGAACGTTCCCCGTGCTGAATGCGCTGAACATCATGCATTTGAAGACGGCGCAATCGGCAGTGCTTTCGGCGGTGATCTTCAATGCGCTGATCATCATTGCGCTGATTCCGCTGGCGCTGCGCGGGGTGAAGTATCGCGCCATGAACGCCGAGGCGCTGCTGCGGCGGAATTTATTTATCTACGGCGTGGGTGGATTGATTGCGCCCTTTGTGGGCATCAAGCTGATCGACTTGCTTATTACGGCCGCGCACCTGGCTTAGGGTTGCGCCTGAGGACTTTTATGAAAAAGCATCTGATCACTTCGCTTCTGATGACGCTCGCTACGACGATTCTGCTGGGACTGATTTATCCGCTCGTGATCACAGGGCTGGCGCAGGTTTTGTTTCGCGACAAGGCCAATGGGCAGATGATCGTCCGGAACGGCGAGGTCATTGGATCGCGCCTGATAGCGCAGCCGTTTACCGCGGCGAAGTATTTTCATCCCCGGCCGTCGGCTGCCGGCAACGGATACGACGCGGCCAATTCGGGCGGCACTAACCTGGCTGCCAGCAATCAGAAGCTGATTGACCGCGTTCAGGCCGACAGCAAAGCGCTGCATGACGAGAACCCGAACCAGCCGATTCCGGTCGATATGATCACGACGTCGGCATCCGGGCTGGATCCTGAGATCTCTCCTGCGGCTGCGGAATTTCAAGTTCCTCGCATCGCGCGGGAGCGCGGGCTCGCAGAAGCGGCCATTCGTGAGCTCGTTCAAGAACATACGGCGCAACGCGATCTCGGCCTGCTGGGCGAGCCGCGCGTCAACGTTCTGGAGTTGAACCTGGCTTTGGATGAGCTTGCCGCTAAGCGCTGAACCTACGTACCGAAATCCATGTGACGTTGGTTAGGCTTTTGCTGCAACCGCTTTGGCGATGAAAAGATCAGCAGCAAGTTTGAACCGAGTGCTTAGGTTCCGCACTTGTTTTAGGGTGAGATTGCGTTGACCGTTCAAGAACATTGAAACAGCACTCTCCGAGCCAAATTGAGGAATCAGGTCGCGCTGCGTTAGATTCTGCTTTTCCACGAGCATCCGCACCAGCGAAACTGGATCGGCCGCAGGGATGGGGTAATGCTCTTGCTCATAACGTTCCACCAGCAACGTGAGGAGCTCAATTGCTTCCAGTTCATCGCTAGAGGGATTTTCCAGCGCGGTCAGTTGGAAGAGAGCTTCGGTATACGCCTCAAGTTCGTCATCGTTATGGATGACGTGAGGAGCGCCGCGCGCAATCATTTCCGCCGGGTTTGCAAGAACCGTGCTCATTTCCTTCCATACCTCCTATCCCAGTTGCTACGATTATCGTATTCCTTGTGCGTCAAGAAAGATCGGATGTAGACATGTCCTTGTGTTTGCTTTTCACTCGTCGTCTTCGCATAGTGGATGACGGTAATAAGCCTGTACCTGTTGTGCCGAATATCAAAAACGAGATAGCCATCGACTGCATCGGCGTCGTTGAACACGGCACGAACTTCGTCCATGTTGTGCCACCGGGCTGCTTCAACGATACTGACCCATGCTTTGATTTCGTTCGCCGCATCCGGGTGATTTTCAATCGCTTCGCTCAGATGCTTACGCGTAACGATATGCACCAATCTAGAATACTTCACATTTTGTGAAGTTGTCAACCTGGAGTGCAACCAAAGGGACGTTCACTTGATTGTGTTGTCAGAACGATACCAATTTAACGATTGACATTATTAACGACACTCGTTAACCTCCTGTTGTGATCAAGTCCTTTGGCGGAAGAAACGGTACCGAAACGAAAGAGTTTTGGGACACCGGCAAGAGCCAAAGAATGCCCCCATCGAATCTACGAAAGGCATCTAAGAAAAAGTTGGCTATGCTTCACGCGGCCTCTCGCTTAGATGACTTGCGAATACCTCCCGGCAACAGGTTGGAACCGCTTCACGGCGACAGAGAGGGTCAGCATAGCATCGCCGTGAATGATCAGTACCGGGTGTGTTTTGTCTGGTCTGATGGGAACGCTTACGATGTGGAAATTATTGACTATCACAAGTAACGGTGGGTTGGTTGAACTTGGTACGGACTGAATCGGTTGGTATGGGGAGAACTCGATGAGCATCAAGAATGAAGGTCAGGCAGGTTGGGCGGTGCATCCAGGGGAAATCCTTCGTGAGGAATTTTTGGAGCCGATGGGAATCTCTCCTTACCGGTTAGCTCTTGAGTTGCATGTTTCTGCTCCTACCGTCAACGACATCGTGCGGGAAAAACGCAGCATCACTCCTGAGATGGCCGCGCGTCTGGCGAAGTATTTCAGGACTTCCGAGCAGTTCTGGCTCAATTTGCAGGATGCTTTTGCACTTCATGAAGTCAAGCAGAAGCTTTCCAAGGAACTCAAGGCCATTAAACCTCTCGCCGCCGTGGGTGCTTCCTCATCCCGATGAGGTACTGGACGAGGAGTTCAAAGGCTTTAACCACAGAGGGCACGGAGGATCACGGGGGAAACCGGCGACTCATAAATGTCGATCTGTTTGACGCACTACACTAGAGCGTTCGAAAGCTGTCGTCGCTTCCTGAATTAAGAAAAGCAGGATTCTCACCGCGCCTAACTCAGCAAAATGACATGCGATAATGAGGGTACCTCGCGATGGCCCCGTAGCTCAGATGGATAGAGCAGCGGTTTCCTAATTCTTCCAAGGAAGGCTACGCGACGTAACCTCATTTGTTTTCAGTTGAATGGCCCCACCCCAGTGCATGTGGATGCACCTCATTTGCGAGTTATGGGACATCTTAGAGGACAGCGAATCAAGCTTGCGCGATCTCAGTGCGATGCAGGGTCAGCTCGGATGTAGTCGGGGGCATATTCCAGTTCGCTTTCCCTGGCCCACACCCGCGTTGCAAAATCTAATCCTAGCTGAACCCAATACATGGGTTCACCGCTGCCCTCGCGAATTTCTTCGACCGTCCGCGTCTCATCGTGGCCGATGCGCCTTACAACATCGCGTAATTTGAATTTAGCCATGCCCAACCCCTTTTCTAGCTGAACTGCTTCGATAGAGCGGACGCGATAATCGGCAGATACTTTTCCACCTGTTCACGGTCACTGGCTTTTTCTTGCTCGTCGAGTTCCGCGTACTTTGTATTAATCTGTCGCTCCCACCGCGACACGAGATTGGGTGGAAGAAGCAGCGATCCGTCAGGTTGGCGCACTCCCTTACTGTGGACATAACGCTGCCAGTGCGACCACCGCTCGTGCTCGACCGCCGCCAATTGCTCTATCAGACTACCCAGCAGTTCTTTTATGTGTTGATGTTCCATTGAACGTTTCCCTACACGAGACCATTTGCAACCAGTTTGCGCCAATGCTCGCCCAGAACCGTCAACTCGCAGGATTTGCTTTGCATAGCCGCATGCCACATATGCGGTGCGCCCACGGCCCGTACCAGATTAACTTTTACATACTGTTGCAGAACTGCGAAAACGGCAGTTTTATTAGGGTCTGGAGGCGGAATAGTCGAATCTTTCCGCTGCTCCTCTGAACGCTCTGGCTCATATGACGGATCCAGATCAATCTTGTAACCGGCAACGGGAAAATGAGTTGCGAGGGCTTGAAGATCAGCTAGCGGAATTGGTGGCGTTGCTTTCCGGAGAGAGACAAACGTTTTCACATTTGTCTTGAATACCGGGCGTTGTGCCCAAGGACCGAGCGACTGATCGATGTGAGCGTATACGCTTCCAGGCGTGACATCTCCAATCAAGTTCGCGGCGGCTCCGCCGAGGGCATCCACGAATAAAGTAGTGAAAACACCGGAACCGCCGCCCGGAGTCTCAAGCGCATACTGATCCTCAGTAGAAGCGGTTAGGATTGTCATGCCCTGTTTAATTTCTGCAATTTGTTGACCCTTCGACCGATCACCCGCAATGCCGCTGTTGCAGCTATCCAAGATAATAACTTTGTTCTTTGCATGCGATTCGCGAGCAAAAGTCATCAACTCAGCAAGGGAAAAACCATCGTCGCCGGTTTTGCCGTCGCTGGCGCATAGAAATCCACCAGTGTCTTCTATGTATCCGTGACCGGCAAAGTAAAAGAGCGCAATTTCGGCATCATCCGCAAATAGCTCGCGAGCCGCTTCCTTGAGCTCCGTTCGTTCGACACTTTCAGTTGGACCAGTTCCAGTAAGTATACGAGGCGTGACAAAGTTGACCGTACCGTCCGCGTGTCGCTCGAGAACCGCCTTAACCGCGTGAGCGTCATTCACGCATCCACTTAGGCATTTGAAGTTCGCATAGTAGTCGATTCCAACGATTAGTGCTTTACGCATGCATCACCTACAACGAGTCGATAAATTCGCTGATGTTGTCGTCGCTCCACACAACTGTGTTGACCCCATCCACCTTGGTCCGGTCGTTCGAATAGGCCCATATACCACGAAGCTTCTTCTTCTCATCCTTTGCACATTCAATCTCCCATTTCTGCCCGCTCGACGTAAGGGAGTTCTTACTCATGAGAGCGATGACGCCGTCCGAGCGTTTGATTCGAGTACGAACGCGCTCTTTCCACTCCTTATCATAGGGCTCCTTAACGGACATATCGACGAATTCAAAGGGTGCCCTAGGGTGAAGAGTTTGACCCTTTAGGAAATCACGCTGAGTCTTATCCTCAATTGCGAACGCAACGAAAACAACTTTCGTATCTGCCATATGTTCCTCCACAACTAACTGGATTTAATAACCGGAGAGTAGCAAAGGGATTATCTACCTGTGGTCAGCTTTACTGCAAATGTTGGTTGAGTGAATCTCTGCTCGCGCCAAGGAACTGAATTAACTGGGTCGAAACCAACAACTGTCCTACTACTGGCCCTACGGGCTCTTGCGTGCTCCGCTGATGCAATAAGCGCAAGAGACTCCCTTACCCGACATGCCTGAACGGTACTGTCGAACCAGTCTGCTATCCACATCCCAACACACGGGGCAGAACGGGCCGTCTTCTTTCCCGTCTTTCGAAAGGAAATAAGACCCTACGTCAGTTGGGTCGTATCTCAGTTTGCTGGCGAGCTCTGGGCGTTTCTCCAGTTCTGCAATCTTGTCCTGTAGCTTCTCGTTCTCTCTCTTGAGCTGACGGTTTGAATCGTCCAGTTCGACTATGTTGCGATAAGCGTCGATTAGCTTTTCGGCGAGGTCTGCGTTTTTTGATGCGCGAGCAAATTCAAGAGCTTCCTTTACAATGTCCGAAGCAGACTTCGCTAGTCCGAGCGTAGTGAAGGGTTCTGGCATAACAATCATTTTACTGCCTGACGCAGAACCGTGAAAATCTAGGGTCTCCCTCCACACGAACTGTCTGAATTCAGACAGTTCTCTTGCCTTTTAGGGTAGCCCCTTGCGTCCGGCAAACGCCGTCGGGGGCAATGAGTGTAACGGCCCGCTAACGTCAGCCATCACTGGCAATCAGTTCGTGTGGCGGCGTCTAATCCATCTGACCAGCTCGGCTGCCGGGAACGGCGTCGTATAATGCTGTGTCGTTGAAAGACCTTTACCAAATCGTCCTTGCCGTTCTGGTCATTGTCGTGCTCATCCTGACTTATGACCGCATACATGAAAGAACGGTTGAAGAAGCCAGTCACGATTTGATGACAGCACAGCAGAAGTGTAAGGACTGGGAAGCCGAACTAGAACAGCATCCTGAATACTTCAAAAGTACTCGTATTGATGAGACCAACAAGAAAACAAAGCGTCTCTGCGAAACCGCAATTAACGATGCCACTCTTGATGTCGAGGGAGCAACGATTCGGGCAAAAAACCTAAAACAGCCACAAGTGACGCCGGAACCGGAGAGATCAGAAGACTTCAAGGACGAGTTGGGAAACACCTGTCTTCCTTCCCAACGGAGTCAGGATTCTCAAGGTCGCTGGTTATGTCCGAAACAATCAAATTAGAGACACACCAGGCGCTTTCAAACAATTGCCTGTACGAATGTCCGAATTCAGACTCTTGAAAATGAAACAAAGGGCGGACATGGCCTCTAGGCCCGCGATCCGCCCCCCGCGTGCGAGTGCAGGCCGGAATTCCGTCCGGATCGGTCAGCGCATTCGAAGGCTCGCTCGCTGAAGGCGAGTAGCGCGGGTAAAACAGGAACGCGCGGTCTCGTCGCACTAGCTGCCGACCACGCTATCCTCCCAGGCGCTCACTGGGGGCTTGGCAGCTAACTTGATGAAGAAGTTTTTCGCCAGAGCCTACGGCATTCGGCCGCATAGCTCTCAGATCGCTTGAAACATTCGAGTCGCTGCTCCAGCGAAAGTGTCGGCGTCTCAAAATCGAATTCCACTTTCGCGTCCATTGTTCTTGCCCGTAGCGGGTCACGACAGTCACGGCGCATTTGTCGCCCAGCCGCGTTGATGGTGGAGGCGTAGGCTGCACTCTTGATTGCTGCAGTTGGCGGTGATGCAAGATCTCCCGCCCCCTGCGCCCGTCGAGTGCCTAGGACTCTGCCGACCGCATCCAGAACCTTGAGAGCCTTTCCTAAAACCGCTTCGTCGATTGTCATTTAAAAGTTACCCCTTGGATGTTCGTAAGTGCGAAAATCTGTTGAGTGTTTGAGGCGCGGTTGTGGTCTGTGTCTGGCCGCGTTCCACGTGCGAATTTGTTCGGCATTGTCGGAGTTGTGACTGTGGGCTCTGCATAGACGCCTGCCGCAGTTTCGACAGTTTCGGGCATTGCCGCACTACCACGCTCAACCGTTTCTTCCGTTTCTCCACCGCGGCCCCAGCTTAAAGTTGAATCTCTGACGTTGCTTTCCTGTTTCTGGCGAAGCTCACTAGCGATTTGATCGAACGTCTTCGGCCTGAACTGTTCGCGAAGTTCTTCGTGTGAAGGACCGCCGATTTGCGTCATGCGATCAATCTTGGTGCTATCGCTCATTTTGATTTCTCCTGCACTGCATAGACTCGTTGCTCGGCCATCTGCAACTCTTCAACCGCCGCCGCCAGTTCGAGCCGCGCTTCTTCGAGTTCAGCCTGGGCTGCTCGAAGTCGCGAAGATCGGCTACCAGTGCCTTCGGCGTCCTCGTGTTCCACAGACAGAGAGGCTAGGCTCACTAGATTTCTCAACCGTGACACCGCATACTCGTGCTGCCTTACCGTCTCTGCCCATTCCGCAAACGTTCTCTTGCATCGTTCTAGCGCGTCCGTTGCAGCGAGTAACTGCGGTTTGCTGGCCGCCAGAGCAGCGCGGAATTTAGCGTCAATGGCCTGCTGGCGCGATTCGCCAAGCACGATAATCGGTCCCGATTGTGCAGCTACAGGCATGAATTGAACTGGAATAGCGGGTGCCTCTGCGGATGGTGCAATCACGGGTGCGAGTTCCGCTTCGGCGATGCTGCCATCGCTACTGAATATGGGCGTTCGCAATTTGTTTTGCTCCTTTGAACCGTTATTCGGCCAATCTCTGCTCACCGCACAGTATTGAGAACATGGGCATCAATTCGCCCCTGTCCTGTAAGTGTCCGCATCAGTCTCCGCATAAGGGAAGGTGCGGTACTCCCCCGGAGCCAGGATCGGCGCTGTCTTCCAGCGGATAGCGCGTTCTTATGGCTATCCATTTTTTCTTCTCCGGGTGCCAGAAGGGATCACAATAGGGCACGTTCGGGTCATACGTCGCTGGCAACTGGCGACTACCCCTTACATCGCCATCGCCGCTTGATTGGTGGTACACGACATCGATGCTCCAGTACTCCACTTCGCATTCGCCCTCCGGCTTGAGGTCCTGTTCGAGTGATTCAATGCGTTCGTTTGCCACGTACGTACTCCTCCCTGAAGGCTTCTAGCCGCGTTAGTCGTTCCTCAAAGGTTGTATGCTCGAACAATTTCATCAGGACGCCAGCTAGGCCACCTATCGCGTTCGCAACCTTGGCGTCGATCTTCCCCTTGCGAACATCGGACAATGTTTGAGCGGTAACCTCCATAAGGTCCGTCGCATTTTTCGCAGTTGGAAAGTCCTTCAGCTTCGACAGGTCGAAGACTTTGCGACGTGAGCCACCTCGTGCCCCAACTTCCCGAGCCTTCTCAGGTGCCGAATGTAAAAAGCAGTATGGTTGACCGCTAAGTGCGGCTGCTTTGCACCGCTGGCCATTCCTTGTTTGGCTGCTACATCGCACGCTGAACCTCGCTCCATTCGCCGCCTCGCACTGCTAAGCTGTGGGTGCCGGTCATTAAATCCACCTTTCCAGAGCCACTTTTTCTCTCATAAGTTCAGAAAACACAGGGGACAGATTCGGTCTGCCCCTGTGCTATCATGCCTTTGACGGGGCTGTTATCAGCAGCCTCGCCCCTTGAGCTGAATTGAGTTGTGCTCTTGCCCCGGCTAGGGCAATCTTTGAAGCCGCGCTTCTCGTCGCGGCTTTTCTCTTTCTCGCATCTCTTCTGACTGCCATGATTTAGCATCGCTTTCCCCTCATGCCTTACTTGGTAGTTGGTTATTGGTAGTTGGTCGCGGCTCAGCCTGTCTCCCAAGTAACGATCTTGCTGATCACCGAGTACACTTCGGCATCCGAAAGCGCATTCCCGTTGAAGTCCTTTTCCACATCAGCCACTGTCACGCGGGCGAAACGACGAAGAAAAATATTCGGATTCATTTTCTGGCCACGCATCGGTGGACGGCCGGCATTCGCATCTACCCAGGCACGCCAGTAGTTCGCACGTCGGCTTGTCGCTTTCGGAGTCTTGGCCTCGCCGAGATTGAAGAATTTCGTAATCTGCGCGAGTGTGTTCATGCGGGAGTCGTCCACGATGTCCCACTGGCTTTGACATACCCAGCGCCGCCAATGCGAATCGAAGTAGGTTTTCACACTCCGACAATAGCCCGTGTACTCGCCGGGTTGAATGTGATCGTAGCTGCGCGAAGAAATCTCGGGCTCTTCCAGTTGCTGTTTGGGAACGACTGCGAGCTTCGCCACTTTAGCGAGTCCTCCGGCTGGCCAGCCACTCACTCAATTGCGGTGAGCCCCATTCGAACCGGACGTATTTTCCGAAGCGTAGACATGGGATTCGTTCTTCGGCAGGACAACGCGGCTGGCAGTGCGACCTGATCCACGATGCTGGCAGTGTGGTACGTGTCGCTAGTTCGGTGGTGTCGATAATTTCGATTTTCGCCCCGAACTCGGCATTCGGGGACATTGGTAGGACTGGTGCCAGTTTGGCGCTCATCGGCTCAGTGCTTTCGCGTGAGCAGAGATGCAGCGAACATCTGCTCTGGCCCGAATTTTCCGGCAGGGCCGAGTTCCTCGCTCGATCATCCGATCCAGCGCTTCGACCGGTATGCAAACGCGCCCACCGACGCGGACGGTTTCGATTTCATCCCGCAAAATCCAGCCACGAACAGCTGCTTGCGAGACAACGTTGTCGAGATACGCGACGGCGTCCGGAACGCGAAGTAATTTTTTCGTTCGTTTTGCCATGGTCTAACGATAAGCACGCAAAAACGGGAGCACAACTATTTTCGTTGCTATTTATTACTATTTCGTACTAACATCTATTTCCCATGAAACACAGTTCCATCCTGCTTAACGCTCCTTCCCTAACAGAGATCGAAACAGTCTGCGATGTGCTCAATGCGAATCAGACCTTAGGCGTCCGACTTCGGGAACTTGTTCGAGCGTGGCAGGAGTCCGGTCCAAACCTTCAGAAGCTGCTTTTCGCAGATCAACAACTCAATCGCATTGTGAGGCAATCCCTGCGCATTCTTTTCCGCCCCAGCACAACTGGCGGCGCGGACTTGGAACTCACAATCGACCCTCTAGCTTTTGGACCGGACTATTACGAAGGACTGAAACATTTTCATCGCCGCCCGCCTGAGGATGGTCTTGCGGCTCTCCGCTCGGAGCAAGAAGCCGTCCGGCTTTTCGTCTCGCTGACGCTGAGTCAGGCGTGGAACCGGTTAGGCGGTCCATGCGATCGCTGCCACAGATACTTCGTAAAGACCCGCGCTAATCAGAAGCGATATTGCAGCTCTAAGTGCGGACACAACGCCACAGCTAAAGCGGTGATGACCGCTCGCCGACAGCGGGAGCGCCTTAAAAAGTTGCAACTCGCGCGTCGCGCCGTAAAGCGCTGGAAAGCCACGCTAGGAGTGGACGCAAAAGAATTCGTCTCAGGTCAAACAGGCTTGAGCCGGGGATGGCTGACTCACGCAGTCAACACTGGAGAGTTGCGGTTGTCCGGGACAAAACCGCAAGCTGCGAAACGAATCTGAGCCCGGAAAGGAGAAAGTCACGAATGCGAAAACGAAAGCAAGCCGGACAGATCGTCACGATCGGTGACGCCTACTACGTCCGATTCTGGCAACGTGCGAATGTCGGCGGCGAGATCGTCCGAAAGCGATGCAGCCGCAGACTGGGTGAAATCCCCAAAGGATATCGCTCGAAACATGCACCTGATTCAATCCTGAAAGCTGCAGAAGATGTTATGCGCGAGATCAGCGAATCACCGATTACAGCTGACAGGTTGATCACTCTCGCGCACTTCGCAGAGAACATTTTTCTGCCGTGGGTCGAGGAGCACCTTCGCCCTTCCACCTATCGCGGGTACAAGTTCATTTGGCAATACCATCTCAAGCCTGGGAGCAATCGCTTTCGCGGTTGCCTCCGCGACGTGCGAACGCACGATGTTCAAAACTGGCTTGACGAGATCGACCGCATCAGCCGCAAGCAGCTTCACAAGAATACGTTGATGCGCTGCAAGTCCACGTTGTCAGGCCTCTTCAAACTTGCGAAGCGGCTTGGCTATTTCGACGGCGTGAATCCGGTTGCTGACACCGCGATAAGTCCTCACGCGCTTGAAGCAGAAGAAACCCACGCATATAGCCTTGAGGAGATCTACGACATTCTCGCTGTGTTACCTGAACCCGCATGCACCGCGTTCGCTACGGCTGCATTCACAGGACTGCGACATGGCGAGATAGCAGGGCTAGAGTGGGCGGACTATCACGACGGCCAACTCTGGGTCGCACGTAGCATCTGGAATGGCACCGTGAACGAGCCTAAGACCCGAAAATCGAAGGCCCCTGTTCCCATCATCAAACAACTGGCCGACCGACTGGAAATGCACCGACTACGCTCAGTGAAGCAGCGGCCGCGAGAGGCGGCCGGCACTCCTCAGAAACTGGACCCCATCTTCGCCAACTCTGTTGGCGGTAGATTAAACCTGAACAACATGCTCGCTCGTGAAATACTCCCCGCTCTGAATCGATGTGTACACTGTGGCGTGTCGGAGGGGCGGCCTCACTTGAAGCAGGACCACGACTACGAACGCGATGTGAGCATTCCGCAATGGCGTGGCTGGCATGCTTGTAGGCGCGGCCTGGCCTCGAACCTCAACCGTCTCGGCATAGATGACAGCGTCATTCAACGAATGCTGCGACACTCGAACGTCAACATCACCCAAACTTTCTACATAAAAAGCACGGGGGACGATGTACGTGTTGCTATGGAAAAAATCGAGCAAGATTACGTTGCCAAAACCGCTGTTCGCTTATCTCGGGACAGTGACAGGACACTAAATCACGATTCTGGCGCCCCACTGGAATCGGTAAACTAGTCTAAGATATGAGGTTGCGTCGCAATGGCCCCGTAGCTCAGATGGATAGAGCAGCGGTTTCCTAAACCGTTGGTCGGCAGTTCGACTCTGCCCGGGGCCCCCAGCTTCGCCTTAATGTTTCGAGGGATCGGACGGGCTGAGGGGATTGTCGCTTTGGCAGAGAGCCCAGCAGACCAGGCCGCCAATTCCCGCCGTGGCTGCGCCCTTCGCCCAGGGCGAATTCATGATTGCGCCTCGTCCCGCTAATCGGTCGTCGTTCACGTCAGCGGCTGCGCATTTTTCGTCGCGGGATTTCTGTTCGCCTTCGTGCACGATGACGCGATCGGAGCGCGTACGTTTTTTGGTTTGTGCCGTCGCTTGTTCCTGATCGCTCGATCGGGAATTGATGTACACATCGCTCTTGCTGGCGGAGACGGTGATTTTGCCGTCTACGTCGGAGACTTCGTAGTGGGTCCACTCGGCGGCGTTCACGGGCGTGACGGTCACGCATCCGATGCGCACTCTCAATCCCCGCGAGGTGTTGACGGCCAGGCTGCCGTGGTCGAGGACCAGTTCGTAGCCCTCGAACTGCAGCATGGTATCGGGATTGAGGTCGGCGGTGGAGCCGATGGTTTCGATGCGGGCCACAGCCTTTTGAGTTTCGATGAGGTCGTCGCTATACAGCGCGGATGCGGCGGGCGCGGTATTTTTGTTCAGCAGAACGCTGCCATTGCTGCGCAGAATAGCGGCGGCACTGTCCTGAGCGAGCAGAGACACGGGTAGCGTTGTGATGGTGAGCAGACAGGCGCGCACGCGCCGCGTAAGCAGTCTTATCCCCAAGGCACTCCGCACTTTTTGACTCTCATCAGGTTATCGCCGCGGCGGATGAGGCTCCTATTGGCGACTGTGGTGCTGGCGACAGACCGCAACTCGTTTGCACTCAAGCTCAGGCGCGGGCAAAGTCGATGTATCCCTTGCGGGGATCGACGCGGATGAGTTTGGCCCGGAGTTTGTCGCCCACATCAAGTCCCTGCTGGCCTTGGGCAAGCAACCCTTCGACGTGAGGCTGAAGCACGCGGACGAATGTGCCGTGCTCGGTCACGCCCGTTACGATGGCGTCGAAAACTTCGCCGACCCGGTGTTGCATGGCTATGGCTGCAAGGCGCTTCGACATCTCGCGCTCGACTTTGCGGGCCGCGTCTTCTTTCTGCGTGCAGTTGGCGGCGATGCTGGTGAGTTCGTCGTCCGAATAAGGGTTGGGCTGGCCCGCGAGCATGGCCTTGATCAGGCGCTGGGTGACGACGTCGGCGAAGCGGCGGTTGGGCGCGGTGGAGTGTGTGTAGTCTTGCACCGCGAGGCCGAAGTGTCCGGGCGCGGTTTCGCCGGGCTTTTCCAGAACATATTCGCCTGGGCCGATGAGCTTGATCACAGCGAGGGAAACATCGGCGAAGTGATCGGGATCGGCGGCTTTGCGGCGAAGGAGGAAATCATTGAGCGCTTTGGAGTCGGGCTGCGCGGGAAGCTTCTCGCCCTTGGTGGCGGCGAGTTGCACGATGCGGTCCCAGCGCTCGGGCGTGCGCACGATGCGGCGGAGCGAGGAAACATTTTCGAGCTTGCGCGCCACCACTCCGTTCGCGGCCACCATGAAGTCTTCGATTAACTCTGTCGCGCGATTCTTTTGCTGCTTGACCACGTCGACGACCTGGTCGTTGAGCACGAGGGGGTGAACTTCATCGGTCTGAAGGTTGAGCGCGCCGTGCTGGTAGCGCTGCTGCTTCAGTTTCTGCGCGACTTCATCCTGCAGCTTCAACTGCGCTTGTAAATCATTTGAGGCGGACACCTTCGGCGGCGCTGCGGATTGCTGCTCCAGCCACGCTCCGACCGAGTTGTACTGCAGCTGCGCCTGGTTGCGGACGACCGCGCGATAGAAGTCGCCTGATTTCAGATTGCCGGCGGAATCGACGACGAACTCGATCACGATGGTCAGGCGATCCTGATTTTCGAGCAGCGAACTTGCGCCGGTGGAAAGCTGCTCGGGCAGCATCGGGAAGTTTCGAATGCCGGTGTAGACGGTAGTGGTCTCGCGGGCGGCGTGCTGGTCGATCGGAGTCTGGCGCGGAACAAAGGCGTCGACATCGGCGATGCCGATCAGGACCTTTACATCACCGTTGGGTAGACTCTCGGCAACTTCGATCTGATCGAGGTCGCGGGAGGTATCGTTGTCGATTGAGGACCAGAGCAGATTGCGCAAGTCACGGACGCCGTTGACGACGGCAACTTGCGGGGGATGGGCTTGCAGGGTGGCGAGTTGCTGCGCGGCTTCCGGCGGGAAGTCGGGCTCGAAGCCATGCTGCATCATGATTTCTTTGGCGGTGGCTTGCAAGTCGAGGGGCGAAGGATTGGTCGCAGGCATGGTTTTTCGTCTAGTAGTGAGATCGAATCAGGCTATCACGCGCGGGTGGGTGACGCCGTGGCACCTCGAGGCAAGCTTGTGAAGTGTGTGGGGCTTCGCACTTCGCGACCCTGGCAGCCTTTCTTTGCGATCGTGACGGTCCAAGCTCTTAACCGCAAAGAGTGCGAAGGATGCGCGAATTTGCGGAGGAAACTTCCCTTGTAAATCGCCTGTCGCGGGTGGTACGCTTCGCCGTCCCATCCGTAAGGCAATTTCCAGCAACACAGGAGGCAGTATGAGAAGAGCTTTGAGCGCCGTTCTGTTTATGGCCGCGCTGTGCAGTGCGATCCCCGCGTTCGCGCAAAATCCGAATTACGATAACGGGCCGATCTGGCGAGTGGTTTACTACCGCATCAAGCCTGGGCAGGGAGAAGCGTTCTGGAAAGATTTCCGCGAAAACCTGAAACCTTCCTATGAGGCCGTAAAGAAGGAAGGGATCATCACCGACTACAAAGTCTGGACCAATGTGACGACCGATAATCCGCAGGACTGGGACGTTGCGCTCGGCCTGATGTTCCCCAACTGGGCGGCACTGGATCAGGCAGACGCCAAGGCGGCGACCATCTTCGCGAAACATTACGGGTCGCGGGAGGCGATGCTTGAGGCGGGCAAGAAGCGTAACGATCTCCGCGAAGTGGTCGCGAGTAAGTTGGCGCACGAAGTGATGCCGAAGTAGCGACGCCACCAGCACTGAATCTTTCCTTGCATGAACGAGGCCGAGCTTAGCTCGGCCTCTGCTTTTTCCGGCGGACAGGTGAGATCCCTGAACCCAGCCACTGGCATGGCTTGGCGGGCTAGGCCTGGATGGAGGAGGCGTTTCGCCGGTCGCGGCGGTTCGTCAGGATAACGTGAAGCATGTAAAAAATAATGGCCAGGTTGCCGATCAGGACAGCCGATCGCAGGAACGTCACACCGCGGCTCAGTTCGCGAATTTCCAGCGGCAACAACAGGAATCCAGAGACGAAGGCGACCCACTCCGCCCAGGTCCGCTCTTTCCACAATCCGTAAGCTTCTGTGAAACGCAGAACCGCGTAGGCGAAGGCGATGCGGGCGGCGGCCCACAGACGCGCGTCGGTGATGCTGTCGGCGAAATCGAGAAACATCTGCGCGGAGCGCCGGTCGGTATTAATGTGCAAGAGCGCAAGCAGGCTCTCTGCGATCAACCAGACGTCCTTGTGCACCAGCACGAGGGCGCAGATTCCCATGAAAACCACGAACATGCCCTTGCAGAACTCAAAGCTGGCTACGGCCCGGAGGACTTGTCGCTGGCTGCAGTATTGGTCAAGCTTGGTTCCGGCGTGGAGCATGAATGGGTCGAATCCCAAGGCAGGGTATCACGGACGCAGGCAATCCTACATGCAAGAGCTCCCCACCCGGTTGGCGTAACCGGTTGGCGTAAAAGGGCGCTTCTTACCTCGGTAACTGGAGCGGTTGCAGAAACGATGGCAGCATCAGGCAGGGAGACAGACCATGCGAAGGATTGCCGTTTCATTTGTGCTGCTTACCTGGTGGGCAGGAGTGTGTCTGGCACAGCAGCCAGCAGTGCCGCAGACTGCGCGGCAGGCGCTGCTGGAAATGTTTTTCAGCAAGACTTCGGGAACTTTCGTGAAGCATCTTCCGGTGGCGACGCGGGCTGCACTCGAGAAAGCAGGGGCGATGGCTTCCCTGCAGCAGTATTCGCTGCTGACAGCTCAGTTGCAGACGCAGCAATCGAACTTCCAGACATTTGATACCGGTTCCGTGCTTCTTTCCGGGCAAGATCCGAAGACCGGACAGAAGATGGAAGTCACCCTGGAAAATGACACGCTGCGCGGCGATGTGGACGACCTGGTGCTGTCGTTTGCGATCTTTAAAGATGGGAAAGTTCAGCGTACGGCGTACATGCCGCTGATCACGTTTTCAATGAAGCAGGAAGCGCACATCTGGAAGCTGAATGAAATCTCGATTACGGTTCATTTGCCGCTGGCCGATCCGGAGCTTCTGAAGGCGATCACGGAGAAGATGAAGCCGCAGGTTGAGGCGCAGGCGCACGTTCAGGTGCAGCCCACAACGTTCGCGCCGCGCAGCGAGGTGCAACTGCAACCTGCCGGAAGCGACGCCATGGTGATTGGCGCCATGAAGTCTATCCTCACGGCGGAGAGCACCTACTCTCAGACCTACTCGAATGTGGGATACACGTGCATGCTTTCCGATCTTGACGGCTTTGGCGGAGGCGAGCCGAATGCGCATCAGGCCATGCTGATCAACAGCGGGCTGGCCAGCGGGAAGCGGTATGGATTTGTATTTACGTTGTCGGAATGCTCTGGCGCGCCGGCGACTAAGTTCCATCTATCGGCGGTCAGCAACGGGGAGAGTTTTCAACGCAAAGCGTTCTGCGCAGATCAGTCTGGGGTGATTCGCTCTTCGGACGACGGGAACGCGGGGAACTGCTTCGCTCACGGAACGCCGGTGCAGTAGGACTTTCAAAACGTAGCCCCGGACGCAGGTTCGGACTGCTATTTCTTGGCGCGGACTGCCGCGCGCAGTTCCTCCACAATTTCCTGCGAGGCCTGCATGGCCGCGGCGTGCTGATTCACATTGAATGAGATGGCGCCCACACGGGCATGGCCGCCTCCGCCGTAGCGCTCGCAAATGCGGGCTAGATTCACTTCCGGTTCCTGCGGCGCCCACGGGTTCGATCCTACCGAAACCTTCACGCGAAAGCTGCTCTTGCTCAAGCCGACGCTGTAGACCGATTCCGGATGCAGATAGTACGGAATGAATTTGTTGTAGCCCTCGAGTTCGTGATCGGTGACGTCGAAGAAGATGGTGCGGTCTTTACATTCGGTGCGCTCGCGCAAAATGCCGAGCGACAGCTCGTGGCGCTTCAGCAGCGGCGGGAGCAGCGGAGCAATGAACGGCTCTTCCAGAATTTCCTGCAGCGACTTCGTTGCCAGGAGTGGAATCAGGTTGGGGACGAAACCGTGATCCGGGGCCGATTCGATGACCATGGTCAGCTTCATGGCGGGCGCTTCCATTTCCACCGCGGTCTTGGCGTCGGGGTAAAGCGCTCCGTCGATGATGTCGGTCCAGTGGATGAGATCGGCCAGGGGAGCGGGATCGAAACCGAAGCGCTGCTGTGCGATCATGGCGATGAAACTGGTGCAGGACTTGAAATCCGGATCGTAGAACTTGCGATTGCTCTGACCCTGCTCAAAGTGCTCGGCGTCGGCGGGCGACAAGAATGCGCTCTCGTGATGATCAAACCACCACGTAATTTTGGGCGAACTGGAGTACTTGAAGTCGACGATGGCGTTCTCTTCGCCGTCGAACTCTTTTTCGTCGAAGAGGGCGCCGGCGCGGTGCACAAGTCCGGTGAAGATGAATTCGGCATCGCTGCGAATGCGTTCGCGATAGAAGCGCGAAAACAAGGCAGCAGAGGAGGCGCCGTCGAAGCACTTATCGTGATAGAAGACTCGTACTCGCAAGGAATTCCCCAATCGTTAAAGAAAAGTGCGCCCGCTCCTAACGCCCAAGTGGCAGCGAAATCTTTGTGCGGGGATAAAAGCTAATAGGATTGCCAGCTTCGTAGGAGAAAGTCAAGCGCAGAAGCCAGCCGGCAGTGTGCAGGTTGCGAAAAATGACCCGTATCAGGGCATGCCTTCAGGCGTGCCACGAAGCACGCAGCGCGCGACCGCTTTAGCGGCTGCCACCGTGTCCGCGAAAATCCAGCGGCTAAAGCCGGGAATAT
>Ga0075029_100000178_pt1 | contig 33450 bp, 25 predicted proteins | sample LitLauG_LLR_2013_FD_71391 | JGI IMG/M metagenome (GOLD analysis project Ga0075029, IMG submission 71391) | Freshwater sediment microbial communities from North America - Little Laurel Run_MetaG_LLR_2013 | ecosystem: Environmental > Aquatic > Freshwater > Creek > Sediment | place: USA... | reverse complement strand
TGGACAGCACTTCCTCGATGCCCATGTCTCGCACCTGTTCTTTGAAGTCATTGCCGAAGATCGCATCACGGTCCCGCAGCAGATAGCGCGGGAATTGGTCAAATGGGAAGGCTTCCCGCAATTGCTGTCCCGTCCACTCAGCGGTCGGGTGGGCGGTCACGTTGAAGTGAAGAATGCGACGCCGGTCATGGGCCAATACCAGAAACACGTAAAGCACGTGGAAACGGATTGTGGGGACAGTGAAGAAATCTACGGAAACCAGCTCCGAGACGTGGTTCTCGAGGAAAGTGTGCCACGTCTGAGACGGCGGTTTACGGCAGCGCACCATGTATTTGCTGACACTCGTCTCGCCGATGTCGATGCCGAGTTTGAGCAGCTCGCCGTGAATGCGTGGTGCACCCCAACTGGGATTCTCCCGGCACATCTTGCGGATCAGATCTCGGATCTCGCGAGCAATGACGGGTCGTCCTGGTTGTCCGTGCCGCACCTTCCACGTCCAGAACAGGCGAAAGCCCTCGCGATGCCATGCCACGACTGTCTCGGGCTTGACGATGACCAGCGTCGAGCGCCAATCGCGCCAGAGTCTGGACAGACAGACCCAGAGCAGGCGATCCCCTGAGGTCAATCTCGGGCGTTTTCTCGCCGACCGCTGAAGAACGCCGATTTGGTGGCGCAGAGCCAAGTTCTCGAGTTCGAGGGCAGCGCGTGAGCGAAAGAGTGAACACAGAGTTGCGAGGAGTGTCGTCAGAGAAATGAGCATTGGAGGACAAAATTATGAAAGAAGTATAATTCCCGTCCGCTCAGACATTTCGAAGTTTTCGGGAGGCACAGAAGGTGCGATGCGCCCAATCGCGCAGACCAGCCCACAAATAGACATGCGCTGCAAATGAAGCGTTGTAAGTCCACAAACTGTCGTGCCAGAGCCAGCCCGTTTCGGTCGGAACATCTTCCTGCGTGCATGATTGAAGGAGCACAATGTGTCCGTGCACGATCGGATCATTCTTCTCGAATACTTCCCCTGGGAAAATGGAATGCGAGAGAGCCCACTGAGCGGTCTGCGGACGAGGGTGGTTCCATGAATCAGAGTCGGCAACCGATAAATCGTCGTGCGCAATCATCGGGAGGTACTCGAATCCCGCGGAATGCCGCACCATTTCTTGCCTTGCCATTCGTTGAAATGCTTCATAGAGCTCACGAAAGAATGTGCGGGCGCGAGCTAGTGATGACATCTTCAGCTGGTCGGCAGCATCGGCAACGGCACGAAGAGCCGCGAGCGTCCAAGCGGTGTTGGTGAACTCGGAGCGGACGCCGCCAATGCCGCCGTCGGCGAAACCGGGAGCAAGCAGCCCGTAGCGTCCGTTGATGCTGGGTCCCGAACGGGCTTTGTCGCGCAGGCTGATCAGAAAATCAATCGCGTGCACGACATTTGGTTCGAGCTCGCGGAAAAACGTCCAGTCCTGCTTAAGCTCGCATTGGCGCACGAGCGTGAACATGGCGATCGCCGTGTCCTTCCAGTGCTCACCGCCGCTTTCCGCGATCACCTGCCCGCTCTCCGCCTGTTTGGTCCACTCGGAGCGCAAGCCTTCATCAGCGGCCTGGTCATAGCCGAGATAGCGTGCGGCCTCAAGAAGAAAGTTGCCATCGACGATCCACAGGCCGCGATACTGAGTCGGCCCAACTTGAAAAACGAGCCGATCATTCTTGACCTCGCGCGCCTGTTGGATGTTGCGAGCGCAGGCGGTAAGAAATTCCCCATGCCGGCCCGGGAAGGTCCAGTTCGTGCTTCCAAAGGGCTTCCAATTCCTCCAGAACTCGCGAGCTTCGGCCATAAGCGCATCGGCTTCGTGCAAATGTTCGGTCAGGATTTCGGCTGATTGGTTGTCCTGCGGTAGCCGGACGAAATAACGTGCCGGCGCATCTTCGGCAGCTTCGCCGTGTGGCAGATACAGAGTGAATCCCTCCTCTTCCCACAACATCCAGCTCCCGAGATTGTGGTTGAGCTGCGCGGCGACGAGCAGGAGCGATTTGCTGCTCTGCTCGCGTACCGTGGCTGTGGGGACGGTATAGGGTTCGAGTTCGAGCCGTTCGCAGGTCCGAATGTGGATCTTCGGAACGACGGCGATGTTCTTCGATTTTGAATGCGATTTGGACTTCGACTTTGACTTGATCGAGAGCAGGACGTTATCGACGCGGCCTTCGCCAGCATGACGGGTTGCGAATGCGATCAATTCGAACGTCGCAGCGGGGCGGTCGATGAGCGTGTGCACGATGGGGACAACTGGAGACTCGATCCACTGCCGAAGAATCTTGTCGTCCTGAAAACCCGCGAGCGAGAATTCGATGACCGTGCCGAAGTTTTCCATGCCAGCGGAGAATGACTTTGCGAATCCGTATCGCAAGTCACCAGACTGGCCAACGATGGTCTTCCTGGGATCGTCTGGAAAACAGATCGAAGATTGCTGGTTGCGCGGGGCATAGCGAAAATCTACTTTCGTGTGGGGAGGATTCGCGAAGGATGTTGGTGCCGCGAAGTCAGGGAGATTCCGGTCGATGCTCGGTATCGGCACGGCGGCGGCAGCGCCGGATGCAATCACGGCAGTCACGAATTGTCGGCGGTCCATTTTTCGGCGATCCAAAGTCATTTTCTTCCTTCCGAAACCCAAATTGCAGAAGGGGGCTGTGCGGGCGCTTTTCGAGTCCTGACAGCAGGGCCCAGAAATCAATCATTTTACAATTTTATTTTAGTGAAAACGACCGAAGTCATGATTGAAATTTAGGAAATAGAACTCTTCCTAAGCGATTGGAAAGCATTTGTTTGAAGATACGAACTTTTGTAATCCAAGGAATTCGGAGTAGTATGCTTCCATTGACAGCTTTCGTTTTGGGCTGAATAGCAAGACGTCGTCCGGAAGAGAGTTTCGTTTTCTTGACCGCGAGCGATGTAAAGGAACGACATTATTATGAAACGTGACCGGCCACCGCGGCCAGGAATGGGCCCGGATGGACAACCAGAGTCCGAAGGCGCGTCCCATGATAAGCAGCAGGTGCGCCTTACCGCGATTCTTACCGGTCTGCAGCAAACCGGACGGGTTTCGGTGGAAACTCTCAGCGAACAACTGGGCGTTTCAGTCGTGACCGTACGCCGAGACCTCGATGTTTTGGACGAAAAGGGATTGTTGCGGCGCACGCATGGTGGAGCGGTATCGATCGAACCACTGTTTTATGAGCCTTTCCGGCGCGACCAATCATTCCTGGCGCAGGTGAAGCACGCGGCTGACGAAAAGCGCCGCATTGGAAGAGCTGCCGCCGCGCTCATCACCGCGGGAGAAACGATTGCATTAACGCCCGGAACCACAACCACCGAAGTGATTCGTGGACTGCCGATCAACTCCAACATCACGGTCGTCACGAACACGGTCAACGTGGCAATGGAACTTTCCCAGCGCAAAGATGTATACGTTTTCGTAACCGGCGGGCACCTTCATGGCGAATGGTTTTCGCTGGTCGGGACTGCCGCGTTGCGCTCCCTCGATAACATGCTGATCAACACAATGTTCATCGGAGCCGATGGCATGGATGCGACCTGGGGGGCAAGCTGTTTCAATGCGGATGAGGCGGAGCTCAATTCGACGATGATGAAGCTTGCGCGTCGCCGCGTCGCGGTGGTCGATAGCGGAAAACTGGGTCTGGTGGCGAACTGGCGAATCTGCAAACCTGAGGAATTGGATGTCCTGGTAACCGACACATCGGCCACCGAAGAGATGGTTGCTCCGTACCAAAAGCTGGGTATCAAAGTGATGCGCGTATGAGCGGATTGGGTTCTGGCCCGTCAAGTTCCCTGGCGCTGCGCTCCATCTTTCGTGATTGTGTACAAACTTCCCTGGTAGCGCACTCCCTCTAATCGCGAGCTGGAATCGAAACTGGCGAGGTGAGAGTTCACCCTGATCCCGTCCGAGAGAGTAAGCTCCGCGCCGAAGATCGAATCAATCACGAGTTCGGTAAAAGCTCCGCCTGCAAGGCAGCACCAGTCTTCGATGAAGGGCGCGTCTTCCGATGACTTGAAGGCGCCGCCATTGACTGGCGGATACACGTCCTCCACGAAATGCGCTTGGCCAATGGGGCCCTGATTGCCTGCCTTTGCCACCTCCCGCAGCCAAGGCGTGATTCGCTCTGGGGAGTCGATTTTGTATAGACCCTTAGCCGTCATCGGCGGCCATGCCGCATAGGCGCCTAAGCAGCTATGGTCGGGGCGGATGTTCCAGGTCGAGTCCGCGTCGCCCTGCGCGAGCGCTCGCATCCATTTCTCGCTATGCAGTTCACGCCAGAAAAACGCGCTCATTTCCTGTTTCTGTGCCGGCGTGAGATCCTCCGCCATATTGTCGACGACCGCGAGAAAGTCATAGCAGTGGCGAACTTCGTTGAACGTCCCGTCAGGCTGGCCGCAACGCCAATATCCCTTGCCTTTGACGTACAGCAAGCGATTGATCCGTTCCGCCAAATCGGTTGCCTCGCCACGCAGCTGTTTGGCGCGCGCCGCATTGCCGCGGCGCTCGTGCAGATCGGCAACCACACGCATGCTGCGCACGTTGCCGGAATTCATTCCGGCTACCTCGTGGAGGTAAGTGCTGACGACCTCGAGCAGATTCTCGATCGTCCCGTAGTCAGCGAGACCGTGTCCCAGGCGGTCGAGTTTTTTCCAATAGATGGCATGCTCATCGAGGCGATCGAGGACTGTTCCATCGGAAATCTTTTTGTCCAGCCAGGCAAGATCTCCTGTGACGCAGAGATAGCGCCAGGCGCAGCGAATAATCGCGGCGTCATTCGCCGCATACCACGGACCCACGGGTTCTCCCGACACATAGTCGGTCGAATGATGTTCATGCATTCCGCCTTTCAGCCAGACCTCGACCAGGTTGCGCAGCGGAATCGGATCGAGCAGCGCCAAGGCTAGAGAGGTAAGCGAGGTATCCCACGGGAAGCTGAGAGTTGGAAGCACATGCCCGCTCAGGGTCAGATAAGTCGGGCCGTATGCTGAATCGCGGGACAATCGGCGCGCAGCCAGTAGATTGGCAAAACCGTTATGGTAAAGCTTCCAGAGCGATTCGTCATTCGTGATCAGCCGCGGGAGGTTGCCGCTGAACGCTGAATTGTCTGGTGTGAATGCAGAGCGAACGAGCCTCGTAAAGATTGCCTCGTTTTCATGTTCGAGATCGGCAAAACGCGCTTGCAGGCTATCGTAAAGTTCGATTGCAGTCCGGCCGTTTTCAGCAATTGCGAGGACGAAGTTGAGTTCCCTCTGTTCCCTCGGGCCGAGTTCCATGTCGAACTGCAGCATCCGCGTTTGCTCCACGCGACTCGGCGCGGGATGGAGACCCTGCGCGGCAGAGATCTCGGAATGTTGCGCCTCAAAAAGAAGACAGCCTCGCTGGGCATCCCACGTAACGCGGTTGTCGACCTCACCGGGAGAATTTACGAACCACTCTTTAGTTTTCTTCGCAACGGCTCCTCGCATATCGAATGCCAGTGTGAAGTGGCGTTGCGCCGCACTCAGATTTTTTATGGTGATCGATTGCACGACGGCGCGCTGCTGGCTCGGGAGAAACATGCGCGTGGAAAATTGCAGGTTCTCGGCTGTTTGCGTGCGAACAACACAATGCGGAAACCACTGGTACTCGACGTTGCCGTCGGGGGAAGCCGCGATCGCGAGGAAGCGCCCATTCAGAAAAATCTCACAAGTCAGCAGAAAGCCGGGACTCCAGGCGGTCTCAGGCACGCCGCAACAAGCGTAGGGCGGAAACGAAATGGCGGTAATGGCGGAGACTGATTTCGCGACTTGCGCGTAGCCCCACTCGTTCATCGCCACGGGACAGTTGAAAAGATCGCGCAGCCGGTAGGTCAGCCGATCCGCAACCATGTCGGCCAGAGTTGGCGGAGACGAGAGCTTGCGCTGGGCGCCCACGGAAGCCCCACCGATCGAAGGGTTGATCGCGGCCACAGCCGTTCCGGCCGCCCCTAGTTTCAGAAATGTGCGACGATCCAGGTCTCTGCTAAAACGCATCGATGCCCCCCGAACGGTGAAAACTCGACATGACAATAGCCAAGTATCGTAAGTTTATACCGTCAAAATGCGCTATTTCGTAGACCAATTTTGTTCTTTTCGCTAGTATTCGGTCATTCATGCAGAAGAACGAGGGCTCATGGGCATAAACGGATATCTTGTGAAGAGCACCTTCGTGAGTGCTCTTGGCGGGCTGTTATTTGGGTTCGACACCGCCGTGATCGCCGGAACTACACACCAATTGACCGAGGTCTACAGGCTCACTCCTTCTCTATTAGGCTTGACCGTCTCCAGCGCTCTATGGGGCACAGTAATCGGCGCGATGACGGCGGGATACCCGGGCGAACGGTGGGGCCGACGCGACAGTCTGCGAATCATGGCCGTGTTCTATTTGTTGTCGGCGCTGGGCTGCGCGTTGTCATGGAATTGGGGATCGCTGATCGCCTTCCGCATCATTGGAGGGTTAGGGATTGGCGGGTCGTCGGTGCTTGCGCCTATGTACATCGCCGAGTTGTCGCCAGCGCAGTGGCGCGGACGTCTGGTTGGCTGCTTCCAAGTCAGTATTGTTCTGGGCATTCTGCTGGCCTACTTGTCGAACTTCCTGATTGTGCGAATGAACCTGGGCCTGATGGAATGGCGTTGGATGTTGGGAGTCGCCGCTGTGCCGGCACTGTTCTTTCTTCTGATGTTGTTTTTCATTCCGCGCAGCCCGCGGTGGTTGGCTCTGAAGAACAGGACGCAGGAAGCGCTCGAGGTTCTGCGGCTCACCGGCAATAAGAATCCTGAGCAGGAGCTGAACGCGATCGTGGCCTCGATTCATCTGGAGCGCAGTTCCGTGGGCGAGCCGATTCTGCAGCGGAAATATGCGCTGCCAATCCTACTGGCCGTGACTGCGGGAGCCTTCAACCAGCTGACCGGCATCAACGCGTGCCTGTACTACCTGAATGACATTTTTGCGGCAGCCGGAGCGAGCAAGTATTCGGCGGGCATGCAGTCGGTGACCATCGGATTCACGAACCTGATTTTCACGCTGATTGCGATGACTATGATCGACAACTTTGGACGTAAGAAGCTTTTGCTTACCGGAACCGCGGGAGTCTGCATCTTCCTGGCCGCGATCGGACAAATGTTCCGTACCGGCACGCACCAGTCATGGCTGGTCTGGATGGTCATGGCGTTCATGGGCTTCTTCGCGATCTCTCAAGGGGCTGTGATCTGGGTTTATATGAGTGAAGTTTTTCCGACGCGCGTTCGCGCCAAGGGGCAGGCGATTGGGACATCGACACTGTGGGTCATGAATGCGTTGATATCAGCTCTATTTCCGGTGCTCGCGAAGAAATCGAGCGCGACGCCGTTCTTCTTCTTTGCGACGATGATGCTAATTGACTTTATTCTGGTTGCGGCCATCTACCCGGAAACCAAAGGAGTGTCGCTGGAGCAACTGGAGCAACGGCTCGGCGTCACTAACTGATTCAGAGCGCACGCGTTCCAACTAAGGCTACATTTCGAAAGTAGCCCACACCGATGCGACGCGTGCCGGTTCCGAGACCCATTGGACGCTATCGGGATCGCTGGCGAATTGCTGATAGATGGGCGTAGACGGATCCAAACCCAGTTCCGGGTAGGCGCGCGGGCCTCGAATCGAGAGATCGCTGGACCGATAAGAGGGATTTGGCTCCCAGTGAATTTTCTGCTGACCGTCCAGGACCGGGAACCACGCCAGACCATGGTGTGCACGGATCGCGTCATAGACAAATCCGTACTGACGATCGCACCAGGCCCCGAACATCATGCGGGTCTTAGGATCGGCATTGATGAGGGCATGCGCCCAGCCTGGCGGTACGACGACCTTGTCACCCGGCCCGGCCGTAACGGCGAAGCAGCGTCCTGGATCATCGTCGGCGCACTCCTGCGCATAGATGATCGCGCGGCCTTCCCATATCTCGAATAATTCCGGAGTGGACCAGCCACAATGAGGTGCGACGGCATGAATATGACCCTGGCTGCGGACTGGTTCTTCCCCCAATTGACCTGCGGCATAAACGACCACGCCAAACAAAAGCATGCGCCGCGCGAGTTCTTCGTTGTGTTCACGACGGCCGACATCCATCACGATCGAGTACACCGGGTCGGGACCGTTACAGCTGGGGTCTCTCAAACTGCGGCGAATGTCATCGAGACGCCGGAATTCTGGTTGCGGCCCGAACACGCCTTCGTCGTAACTGAATGTGAGATCGTCGGCGTGGCTGCGCACACCTAGCTTTGGATCAAACTTGGCGGAAGACTTCTGACGATCGCGACTCACGCATTCAGTCCTGAGCCTGCACGAGGATTGGGGCGCCCCGTTCTTCAAGGATCCGCGCCCCGAATCCGCGTCCCTCGGCAACTTCATAATCGTGACCGGCATCGCTGGGCCAGCAGGCGATCACGCGAATTGGCATGTCTCCGGTATTCACGATGCGGTGAGCGACTTCGCCTGGAATGTAATGCAGACTGCCGGACGTCATATCTTCAGACCAGACATGACCTCTGCGATCCATGAGGAGAAGTTTGCCGCTGCCCGCGACGGTGCCATAGAATTCGGCACGATTGCGGATGACGTGCCAGTGCCCGCGCGTCATGAAATACTCGTTCCCGACTCGGCCGGGTTGGATTTCGGTGAGCCCCCAGAACAAGCCGCCCTCCGTGCCGGATGCGACCGGTTCCCACCACCAGACTCGATACACTATTGTTTCGGGATCAAGCTTCTGCCAGGCTTGATGGTCGCGAAAAACTCCGGGCAGTTGACCAAGTTTCTTTTCCGATCGCTGGAGCCCTGGGGCCTGCAACGCGCCGTCGGCCCAGTTCACGAAGGCAGCGGCTGGGTTCATAATGGCAATAGGCTAATGGTATAGCCTCTCGAACGCAAACAAAAAGAACAAATTTTTGATCATTATCTGCTCAAAGCGAATAATATTGCGTTGTTTGATAGCTCGAAGTGACTCATTTTGATATGACTCGACCTGCCATCGGGATTGATTTGGGCGGCAGCCATGCCACCATCGCGCTCGTAAAGGAGGACCGGGTTCTTGGCGCTCGCCGCGTCTCCCTCGATTCGGCGCAGCCGCTCCGGCCGGCGCTCGATCTCTTCACGGAGGCGATTCGCAACCTGCTGGCCGAACTTCATATAGATGCCACCAACTGTCTAGGCTTAGCGCTTGGATTCTGTGGGCTCGCCGATGCGCGGATTGGCCGAGTTGTCTCGACCAACAAGAAATACGAAGACGCACCGTCAATCGACTTCGATGCGTGGTGCCGGCAGGAGTTTGGTCTGCGCTTTGCCATTGAGAACGACGCCCGCATGGCATTGCTCGGCGAACGTCATGCGGGAGCCGCGCGAGGTTGCGACAATGTGGTCATGATCACGCTGGGTACGGGGATCGGTGGTGCGGCGATGATCGAGGGCAAACTGCTACGTGGAAAGCACGCGCAAGCCGGCTGTCTGGGTGGTCACTTGCCGGCAAGAGTCGGTGGTCGTCCCTGCACGTGCGGCGCGATTGGATGCCTTGAGGCCGAAGCTTCAGGTTGGTCGCTGCCTTTGCTGGCACGCGAATGGCGGGGTTTCTCGGCGAGCAAGTTGGCGGGTCAGGACAATGTAGACTTCAAGATGCTCTTTGAACTAGCGGACGCGGGGGACCGCGTTGCCGTCGAGATTCTTGACTATTGTCTGAGGGTTTGGGCAACGGGAGCGGTGGGATTGATTCACGCCTATGATCCGGAGCGGATCGTGATCGGGGGCGGTGTGATGCGCAGCGCCGCCGTCATCCTTCCTTACATTCAAGCGTACGTTAACCAGCACGCATGGACACCGTGGGGAAAGGTCGAGATAGTCGCCGCACAACTCGGAAACGACGCTGGACTATTTGGCGCGGTTCCGCTGCTTACAGGAAACGTGTAGACGCGCATGGCGAAACAATTCCCCAATGCCCAGCTTTCGCGTCCGATCCCGGGAAATGAGAGTCTGCGCTTTTTGAATTTTCGCGGTAAGGCCTTAGGATCTCGCGGCGACGTCTTAGTGTTCAGCCCGCCGGCAATGGAATCGTTGCAGCGGGTGCCGCTGCTGCTGCTGTTGCACGGCGTCTACGGATGCCAATGGAACTGGTGGCTGAACGCCGACCTCAGCACCATTGCGATGGAGATGCTGCGCGACGGAACGACCGTTCCACTGATGATCGCCATGCCGTCTGATGGACTCTGGGGCGACGGGAGCGGGTATGTTCCCCACGCGCATGCCGACTACGAAAGGTGGATTGTCGATGACATCCCGCGCTGCCTGCGTGAGTTGTTTCCGCAATTGCATCCGCAAAGATTTCTTCTCGCGGGGCTCTCGATGGGCGGCTACGGAGCATTGCGCTTAGGCATGAAATACGCGTCGGAGGTGCAGGGAATTTCTGCGCATTCCTCGATCACAAAGGTCTCGGAGTTGTCGCAGTTCATTCCGTACGCCGCACAGGTATTTCAGTATGCGGGCGATGTCGATACGGATTTGCTGCACTGGGCGAAGGTGAACCATGACACCCTCCCGCCCATACGCTTCGATTGCGGGACCGAGGATCCGCTTATTGATCCGAACCGTGCGCTGCACAGGACACTCTCTGAATTGGGCGTGCCTCATGTCTATGAAGAGTTTCCCGGCGGCCATGATTGGCAGTACTGGACACAACAGGTCCGGCGCACTCTCGCCTTCTGCAAACGTGTTCTTACAGATTAACTATTTCTTCGCGGCATCCGGCATTGGCATACGAAGAACCTGCGGGAAGTAAATGTTGGTCTCAGACAACAGCTTTCTTGGCTTCATCGTGTTGCACACATATGTGAACAGCAATTCGCCTGGTTGCTCAAACTCGGGGTGCTCCTTGCCCGCGTAACAGAAAGTGTCGGCATCGTATTTCGGATCGCTCTTCTGCAGGATCGGGATGCGATAGATCACTTCGCCATCGGACCACGGGCCGATCAAGTTCGGGGACGTACGAAGGATCACTTTGTCGGAAAACATCTGAGGATCGACCATCACGGCGATCCATTTCTTGAACTCCGGGTGATAGCGCACCGACATCTCCGAGGCCCCGGTCTTCATGATGATTTTCGCCTTGGCCGGCTCAATCCCGTCGTGCCACTTGTCGTCGGTGCCGAGATATTGCAGGTTCTTCTTCGGGTCGCCAAAACCTTGCAGCGGGATTCGCGTAAGGATCTGCGGCCGACTTCCCACTTCGTACAGCGTGTAGATGTAAAGATAGTCGTCCTCGATCAACGCAGAAGCCGAAGGATTCGCGTGCACACTCTCCGCCACGAGCGGGAAGTACGCAACCTTCCACTTCTGGGGATCGCTTTCCAGCCCCGTCACGTGTGCGAGATCGGTTCCGCAGATCTCGAAGCCGAGCGCAAAAGCATTTGAGTTCGGTGCGTTGCGTACGCAGACCAGCGTGATCCAGAGTTCGTCGTTATGTTCGACGCTATGTTCGACTCCATCGAGCGCCCAATAGTAGGTACCGTTGTTCTGTTGCGGTTTGAAAAAGCTATCGGGGTTGCCTTTGGCGTCTTTCTTGATCGTATAGTCTATCTTCCACTCCCCGTCCTTACACGTAGAAATGCCGATCGTGTTATGCACCATGCGAGGCTCTTCGCCAGTGACGAGGCGTTTATTGCCATAGAGAGTGTCGCCGAAAACCCAAGCCACTCGACCATCCTGCAGCGGAATTGAATAGGCAGCGTCCGCTCCTTGCCACTCCTGTTGAAAAGGGAATGAGGGGACGCAATTAAAGTGCGCGTTTTCGGCGAGCATGACACCCGTGGAAAAAACGAAAAAGAAGAATGAAGCGCAAGGCAATATTCGTCTCATAAACTGCTCCCGGAATCTCGGCTGGACTGCTGAATGTCGTTTATTGATTGTCGTTCATCGATAACCGCTTTCGGCGACGAGAGTTCGCGCGGCTGCATTTGAGATGGCCGTCGCTGCCCAACCCGCCTTTGCTCAACGAGACGGCATGTTCGCGAAGCAAAGTCTCGGCGTAATGCAGATCGTCCAGAACCGCTTTGCGGGCGAGAGCTGGCTTGTGATCGCGAATACAAACGAACACGCGTTCATGCCGCCGCCAATGCCGATCCCAGTCATCGATAAATGGCAACACTGCCTTGCGAGCCTCGGATGTTGCGTGATACAGCATGCGCATCGTGGTTTGTATCGCGGCGTTGCCCGACGCTTGGGCGAACGCATCGTGAAACTGAATGTCAAAGGCATGAAACAATTCTGGGTTCCCGCGGCCTTCCCCCAGTCCCTCCAGTGCCTCTTCCAGGCATTCAATGTCGGCTCGGGTGGCGCGCTTGGCGGCCAGAGCGGCTGCATTGGGTTCGATGATTTTCCGGAGTTCGTAGATTTCGAGGTGCTTCACTTCATCGAGCAGGATCATCCACTGAAAGTGCTGATTGAGCACTCGACTCAAAGAAGACTGAATATAGGTCCCGTCTCCCGCTCGGGATTTGATGAGACCGAGATACATCAGACCTTTCAGCGCTTCACGCAGCGAGCCGCGGCTGACACCAAGCATCTGCGCGAGATCGGGTTCCGGGGGCAATCGATCTCCCGCCTTCAGATCGCCGCTGCGCACGAGTTGCTCGATCCTGCGCGCAACCATGGCCATTACGGTCTCACGATGAATCGGCTCAGCCCAACCAGCAGTGATTGCGATGTCGCGGGATGACGCCATTTTGCTTCCGTCCGAACTTTGTCCTAGAAATTTACGGCTGCTTGGCTATCCAGAGTCATTTCAATAGCCTCGCTGCACTCGATTGGAGATTCGGCCAATCCGTTCAATCTCTACCTCAACAACATCGCCGTCGTTCATGTAGACAGGGGGCTTCCGCGAGAAACCGACTCCCGCTGGCGTGCCCGTTGCGATCAGGTCGCCTGGATCGAGCGTGAAGCTATGGGAAAAATAGGACACGATCTTCGGAATGTTAAAGATCAACTGATTCGTATTGGAATCCTGCATGATTTCGCCGTTCAGGCGTGTGGTGATGCGAAGTGCGCCGGGATCAGGGACCTCGTCGGCAGTCACGAGAAACGGGCCGTTGGGCGCAAAGGTGTCGCACGACTTGCCGCGCGTCCACTGGCCATCGTCAAACTGCCATTTTCTCGCGGAAACGTCGTTGAAGACTACGTAGCCAGCAACGTGCCCCATGGCATCGCTCTCCCCAACACGCCGAGCTTTCCGTCCGATGATGATGCCCAATTCGCCTTCAAAATCGACCTCTGAGTCCTCTGCGGGCAGTTGAATGGGATCGAAGGGTCCGGACAAACTGGAGGTAAACTTGGCAAAGCACAAAGGCACACTCGGAATCTTGAGTCCAGCTTCGATCGCGTGATCCTTATAGTTCAAACCGACAGCGACGATTTTCCGACAAGCGACCGGGCACTCCAGATGCACGCCAGAGAGGGGAACTGCGTTGCTCTCGCCCCTCAACGATCGGACAAACGCGACCGCCTCGTCGCCTGCTTCCAGCAAGGTAAGAGTCGAAGTGAATGCTGTCGTGTCTTGGCCGGCGGAGTCGGCCGCCTTCCTAACATCGACAATTCGATCTGCCATCACCACGCCGAGACGACTTTCTCCCTGCACAGTGTATTGAACGAGCCGCAATCCTGATTCCTCCAATGCTTGACCCAAGACCAAAATCACTATATATGTTCAAATGTCAGACAAACAAGTGGGACCGGGATTTTCTTTGATACTGCTCAGTATGCAGCCCCAGATTTCATTGCAGAAATTCGAAGTCTTTGCGGAAGGGCTCGACCATCCCGAAGGACTGGCATTTGACGCTGAAGGGAACCTTTGGGCCGGCGGAGAACTTGGCCAGATCTACAAAATCAGTCGAAAAGGGAAGGTCCGAACGGTAGCCACACTTGGCGGCTTCAATCTCGGACTTACCTTCTCCCCGCGCCAGGAGCTGTTCGTTTGCAACTTCAAACTGGGCGCATTGATACAGCTGAACCGGTCCGGCAAAACGATTCGTTCCTGGGAAAGAGCCGGGCGATATCGTCTTCGTACTCCGAATTTTTCCGTGTTCGATCGCGAGGGCAACCTTTACTTCAGCGATTCCGGCGAGTTCAAGAGAGATGACGGCTTTCTCTTTGTCTTAAGACCGACTGGCAAGATCGAACAACTCCTTGACGGCCTGTCGTTTCCGAATGGGCTGTCGCTGAGCGCTGACGAGCGGACGCTGTACGTCGTGCAGAGCACAAGAAACAATGTGCTCGCGGTGCCACTTCTGGATACGGGAGCGATCGGAAAGGCGCGTGTTTATGCTGCCGGGTTAAATAATGTGCCGGACGGCGCGGCGCTCGACGCAGAGGGCAACCTGTACGTCACTTGTTACGCTTCGCACAATGTGTACCGCGTGACGCCGGATGAGAGAGTTTCGCTGTTTGCGTGGGACCCGGAAGGGACGATGCTTGCCAGCCCCACGAATGCGGCCTTCGGCGGCGCAAATTTTGACGAGATGTATTTTGCCAACTTGAGCCGCTGGCACATTTGCCGGGCGCGGGCTGGCATTCGCGGACAGCTGCTTGCGAACCAGCGCTAGCGGACGGGAGACGCAATGAAGATTACCGACATTCGCTGGACTCCTGCCTTCATCCCGATTGAAGCGCCCTTGCGATATTCAGTTGGATCCCATCCCGGATTTTCTCGCATCGTCATAGAGGTGGACACCGACGAAGGCATCACGGGCCTTGGCGAATGCTACAGCGGCGCCAGCCGCGCCGGTCAGCTCGCGGATTTGAAACCGCTGCTGATCGGTGAAGATCCCATGAACCTCGAGCGAATTCGCTGGAAGGTGGCGGCGCCGAGTTCAGAAAAGCTTTTTGGTTTCGTCCTTGGATTTGCCGGACTTGAATTTGCAATCCTCGATATTCAAGGCAAAGCGCTGAAGCGGTCGGTATGCGACCTGCTGGGAGGTGGCATTCGGAACGAAGTTCCGTTTGCCGCCTATCTTTTTTATCGCTATGCAAATGACGACGGCATTGGCGAAATATCAAACATCGAACAAATGGTCGACTTTGCGAAAAATGTCGTCAGCACGTATGGCTTTAAGACATTGAAGTACAAGAACGGCGTTCTTCCTCCGGATGAAGAAGTCGATACATTCATCGCGCTGCGACAGGCATTCCCGAAGCATCGCATCCGGCTCGATCCGAATGCGGTCTGGACGGTGACCACGGCCATCGATGTTGCCCGACGTTTGCACGACTTCAATATGGAGTACCTTGAAGATCCCGTTTGGGGGATGCGGGCCATGAAGCGGGTAAACGCAAAGGCGCCGTGGGTCACTTTGGCTTCGAATATGTCGGTGTTCGCGTTTGAGGACCTTGCGCCTGCGATCATGGCGGATGTGCTTGATGTGGTTCTGCTTGACCCGCACTGGTATGGAGGTATTCATCGCGCTAAAGTCGCAGGCCAGATTTGCGAAGCGATGGGTGTAGACGCAGGCATGCACAGTGGCGCAGAGTTCGGCATCTCGCAAGCTGCCATGCTTCACCTCGCCGCCTGTCTTCCGAATCTAACGCTCGCCCCAGACTCGCATTATCACCACTTGACTGACGACATCATTGTTGGTGGCAAGATGCAATATAAGAACGGCACAATGGCGGTACCAACTAGTCCAGGCCTCGGTGTGGAACTCGACCGCGACAAGCTTGCCCGTTACCACGAACTTTCCAAGCGACAAGAGATGGGAGCCTGGACGGACGATCCGCGCCGGCGGGGCACTGTGATCACGCAACCGAAATGGTAACAACAAGAAAAATACGCAAGGCTGCCATGACCGCTCTCTTCACGTCGGTTATCCTGACTGCGGCGCACGCCACCGAAAAAACACTCTGGAAAATCGGGACCTTCGACGGATCCTCGGGCGAATTCAAGAGCCAAGACATCAACTATTCCGATCCCAAGAGCGATCCCGTGTTCGTGGTCAGCCAGAGCAGGGATAAGGATTGGTATCGCTTTCAGCCTGGACCGGCCAACGGGATAGCCGGTGGGCGTCTGCACCCGTTCACGGTGAAATTTGTGCTGAACGATGCTCCGCTCGGCGTTTACCGGCTTAAACTCGCCGTCCTTTATGAGACGCCGCGTCTCTCGTTCTTGAAACTCGATGTGAACGGGCATTCCGGGTTTTTCTACTTCCACCCCAAGCTCGATTTCCGAGCCGGTGATTGGGAGGGGACATTTGTTCCCCAGACCTCCATCGACGAAAAAACAATCTCGATTCCCGCTGCCTGGTTTCGGAAAGGAGAGAACGCGTTCGTTCTCACCGCCCTGGACGATCCGGCCACAGCACAAAATTCACTCGGCGCTATTGCGCCTGGACATACCGGTCTGATCTACGACGCGCTTGAGTTGGTTCAGGATGATGCGGAGCAATACGAAGTAAGTGCCTTCGCCGCTCAAATTGAGCCAACAATCTTTTATCGGGCTAACAAGGCAGGTATGGTGGAGGTGGTGGATGTTTTCATAAGCGCCTCCACGCTTCCCAAGAATGACATTGCGGAACTTCGGGTCGCCAGACATTCCTTCAGCAGGCCATTCTCGACAACCAACGAATTCGGTGAGGCGCGGCTCGTATTTGATGTGCCGGAGTGGACCGGCGCCGCCGAAGCAACGGTGCGCATCGGGAAACTCTCCGCATCCGCGACGATCGAGCCGGCGAAAAAATGGACCGTTGCACTCATACCGCACGAGCATCTCGATGTTGGTTTCACGGATTACCCTGCGAAAGTCGCGGAGCTTCACTCCCAATCTATCGACCAGGCAATGGGCTTGATCAAGAAAACGCCGGATTTTCGTTGGACGCTCGACGGGAGCTGGGTTGCCGATCAATATGTGAACGGACGCAGCCCGGCGACACGCGAACAGTTTTTGGAACACGCTCGAGACGGAAGTATCGTTATTCCGCCGGAGTTTGCGAATCAACATACTGGGAACGCATCGTGGGAAGCTCTGGCTCGTTCTCTCTATGGCCAGCACAATCTCGCACGCGAATACAAATTGCCAATACCAACGTCCGATGCGGCGCAAATTGTGGATGTTCCAGCCTACACGTGGGGCTATGCTTCGGTTCTGCATGACGCGGGCATCAAGTACTTTGTAGCGGCCAGCAACAGTTGGCGGGCTCCGGTGATGCTGCTTGGGCGCTGGAACGAAAAATCTCCCTTCTACTGGGAAGGCCCCGATGGCGGCCGCGTGCTCATGTGGTACTCGCGCGCCTACCTGCAAGCCCACACACTATTTGGCGGCCCGTGGCGAATGGAATCGATCCGCGATTCGTTGCCGGTTTTTCTGCAGGCATATACGCGTCCGGACTATACGGCCAGTACAGCGATCATCTTCGGCACCCAGCTTGAGAACACGCCGCTCGCGAAGGAGCAGTGTGAAATCGTCGCAAGTTTCACCCACGAATATGCCTGGCCTAAGTTTGAATTCTCTACGGTTCACTCCGCGATGCAACAGATCGAGCACGAGGGGAAGGGCGATTTTCCCGTGGTCAGAGGCGACTTCGGTCCTTATTGGGAGGATGGCTACGGCTCGGATGCTGCCCATACCGCCATTCACCGGGAGAACCAACATCGCATCGGAACGGCGGAGACCATGGGCGCTGCAATTTCCTCGATCGACACACGAGTGCGTCCCGACAAGGCCATGCTGGACGATGCCTGGCGTAACGAGCTTCTCTACGACGAGCACACGTGGACGTATGTTAGTGCGACAACCCAGCCCGAGCATCATCAGAGTGAAGACCAAATCGCGTTAAAAGCATCTCGCGCCGTGCGGGCCCACGATGATATCAACGAATCGATTCAACGCGGGTGGGCCCAACTGGAAGCGCTGGTAAGAACCAAGGACAATTCCATCGCTGTTTTCAACTCGTTGAACTGGACACGCTCCGGCATCGTGGAGACCGACTTGCCAGACGGCACCACGCTTGTCGATTCCTCAACCGGCGCTGAGGCTCGCGTGCAAATACTCGACAAAGGTAAAGGAATCTCACTTCCGGGATTCGGCCCGGGCAGCGTTCGTGTACGCTTCATGGCTGCAACCGTGCCCGCCGTGGGGTACAAGCTGTACACCATTAGACCGATGGCGAAAGAGCAAGGCACCTCGGTAGACATTCGAGGGAGCATACTCGAGAACGAGTTCTATCGACTTACGCTGGATCCGACCTCCGGAGCTATCACAAGCGTGTTTGACAAACAGTTGGGGCGCGAACTCGTCGATTCGTCAAGCCCATACAAGTTTGGCCAGTATCTTTATGTCAGCGGCGGAGACAACTATCCAGAAAACTCGCTCTATCGGTTTGGAGCTGGACTGAAGCCTCCCGCATTGACTGTTCATCCGGCGACTTCGGGAACGCTGATGTCTGTGATGAAAAAACCCCTTGGGATCGTCGCAACTCTTGGTTCATCCGCGCCAAATACCCCATCGATTCAGACTGAAATCCTTCTACCGGACTCTACCAAAGATATTTTGATTACTTATCACTTACACAAGGAGCGCGTGCTCGCAAGAGAGTCCGCCTATATAGCGTTTCCTTTCGCCGTGACCACGCCGACGTTCACATACGGTTCTCAGGCGGCGTTCGTAAATCCAGCGAAAGATGAGCTTGCTGGAGGAAGCCGCGAATGGTACCTGCCCACAACCTGGGCTTCTGTATACAATCCGCAAGTGGTTGCGACAGTCGTTCCGCTCGACGCTCCTCTCGTCGCGTTTGGGGACATTGTTCGTGGCGAATGGCCCGTGGAGTTTAAGCCCAAGAGCAGTGCGATCTTCTCCTGGCTCATGAACAACTATTGGGGCACGAACTTTCCTGCATGGCAAGGTGGCGATTTCACTTTCCGTTACGCCATAACGAGCAACGCGCAGTTTAACGTTCCGTCGCTGACACGCTTCGGATTGGAAGCACTGACCCCGCTCGAACGGGATGATGTGCCAGGTACGCAGGATTCCTCTTCGTTGCCAAATCAGGGAGCCAGTTTGCTAGAGGTCGGGAATCCAGGGGTAACACTGCTTACCTGGAAGCGCGCGGAAGATGGCGATGGAACGATTCTTCGGTTGCAGGACACAGCGGGCGAGGCATCCAACATCAGGATACACAGCCGGTTTCTCACGTTCGAGCGGGCCTGGCTGTGCAATTTACTTGAAGACAACATAGCCGAAGTCAAAATTCAAGGCGAAGATCTAAGCGTTCCGATCAAACCGTTTCAAGTGCTCACGCTCAGACTTCACACCACACCGCGTATCAAACAAGGTGGCGCCCAATGAACCTTGATTTCAAAGGCAAAGTCGCTATCGTGACAGGCGGCGCTATGGGAATTGGGGAAGCCACGGCGCGAAAGCTTGCCGGCCTCGGAGCGTCGGTTGCTATCCTCGACATTGACCGCGATGCCGGGCCTAAAGGTGCTGCCGCGATCGCGAAGAACGGGCATGTCTGCGAGTTCTTTCCATGCAATATAAGTATCGGCAAAGAAGTTTCGCAAGCCGTTGATGCCGTGGTCAAGAGGTACGGAGCAATCGACATATTGGTGAGCAACGCTGGCATTCAGCTTTATGGGGACGCCATAACAACCAGCGAACAAGAGTGGGACAGGTTGATGGGAATCAACCTCAAGGGATGTTTCCTAGTTGCGAAGTATGCCGTTCCATACATGATCGCGCGCGGTGGTGCCATAGTGATCGTTGGCTCGGTGCAGAGCATGACGGCAATTAGTAACTCTATCGCCTATGTGGCCTCGAAGCACGGCTTGCTGGGATTAACCCGGGCTATGTCACTCGATTATGCACATAGGGGCGTTCGAGTAAATTGCGTGTGTCCCGGCACGATTGACACTCCGATGCTCCGCTGGGCGGCTGGATTATCAGCCGATCCCGACAAAGTGATACGAACCTGCAATCGCATGCATCCATTGGGTCATATTGGAAAGCCGGAAGAGGTGGCTGATGCCATCGTGTTTCTCGCATCGCCAATGGCATCCTTCATCACTGGCGCTGCGTTACTCGTAGATGGCGGCATGCTTGTGCCGGCCGGTGGAATGGGCTTCCAGGAAGGTGGTACGGGGACAGCAACCCACAAATGAATCTTCGGAATAAGACGGCGATCATCACCGGAGCGGCGGCAGGGATCGGCGCTGCGTCCGCCGCATTGTTCGCGAGGGAGGGCGCAAAAGTCGTGGCGGTCGACATCGACCGCCAACTGTTAGACCAGCTATCCGCTCAGATCGGACGAGCGGGCGGCGAATGTCTTGCAGTGGTAGCGGATGTGAGTCAACGAGATCAGGTGGAAAACGTCCTCCGCTGCACGATGCAGAAATTCGGGCGCGTTGACATCCTGTTTAACAATGCGGGTATCGTTCCAACCGGCAAACTTGAGGCGATTAGCGAAGAGCAGTGGGATCGCGCGATGGCGATCAACGTGAAGAGTATGTATCTCTTCTGCCATGCTGTCATTCCGCTCATGAAGGTGGGGGGCGGGGGCGTCATTCTCAATACCGCTTCAGCAACGGCGTTGCGCGCGGTGACGGATCGTGCGTGTTATACCGCCACAAAAGCCGCCGTGATCGGACTTACTAAATCGATGGCCCTCGATTACGTCCGCGACAACATACGAGCTAATTGCCTGTGCCCCGGCACGGTCGAAACGCCATCGCTTGCGCAGCGCCTTGACGCGTTCCCCGATCCGGCGGAAGCCCGAAAAAACTTCATCGCCCGCCAGCCGATGGGGCGATTCGGAACTGCGGAGGAAATCGCTCAGGCCGCACTTTATCTGGTCTCACCGTCGGCGGGATTTGTGACCGGCGTGGCCTTCGCTATTGACGGGGGGCTCAGTATCTAAATGTCGCGCTGCGCCGTGGATGCCGTCAGGTGGAACGATCGCCGCGCGTACCGTTTATCGAATGCCAAAGTCGAGCTTACGGTGCTGCTCGGTGGCGGGCACGTCGCGGATTTTCGTCTCTGCGGTTCTCCGATCAATGTTCTTTGGGAGTCACCTTGGCCTACGATCGAGCCGCAGACATTTTCTTCGCGCGAGCACGCAGCACTCTACGGAGATGGTCCCGTAGGGCGTTTTCTGTGCGGCTACACCGGACATGCCCTGGCGCTCGGTTACTTCGGCATGCCGTCATCGGAAGAGGCTAAGCAGGGTCTACCCCTGCACGGCGAAGCGGCCAACTCGGAGTGGAAAGTCGTCTCCGCGGTTGCAGATGAAGATTCAGCGATGCTGGTGATGGAAGTTACGCTTCCTGTTTACCGTCTACTCTTTCGGCGTGAAATTTCCCTGCCGCACGAGGCCCTAGCCGCTTGCATCACAGAAATTGTCACCAACCTCAGCGGCGACGCAATCGACTGTCAGTGGGTTCAGCACGCAGCCTTCGGTGAGCCGTTCCTCGCAAACTTCGAAGCTACTCTGTTTGTATCCGGTACGCGTGGAGTGACTTGGCCGGAGGGATATGAAGGGCGCGAACTTCTTGCAAGCGACGTCGAATACCAGTGGCCGTATGCGCCATCCCTCGATGGCGGATCGGTCAATCTCTCACAACCATTTGTGCGCGATGGGACCGGCTTCGTTGCCGCACTGCTCGCCGACTCGGATCGTAAGAATGCTTTTGTCGCCGTCCACAACCGGCGACACCAACTGCTCGCAGGATACTGTTTTGATTCCAAGATGTTTCCCTGGATTGTGTTGTGGGAAGAAAACCGGGCTCGCGGGTATGCTCCGTGGAACAAAAGAACAAGAGTTCGCGGCGTAGAGTTCGGCACCAGTCCAATGCCGCTGGGGCTTGCGCACGCTCGCGAAATGCGCCGTTTGTTCGATACGCCCGTGCTTCGTTCCATCACGGCAAAGTCGTGCCTTCAGGCACAATATGATTTATTCCTCCATCCAGTACCTCCCCAATGGACACAGATCAAAGATGTCCATCAAACGGAGGACACCCTCGTCGTGCGAGGGAATAGCGATGAGGAAACCAAGCTTCAACGCGCGAAGCGACGCCGTTAGACCTACTGCAGCAGGCCATGAGAGTGCAGGAAAGCGCGGATCTTCTGATAGGCGTCTTCCAGTTCTGCATTCGTAAACTGCCCGTGGCCGCCGCCTTTGACCGTCACTAATTCGTTCGGCACACCCGCCGCGGAAAGGGACTGATGCAGCCGCGTCGACTGATCGTAGGGCACGACGGGGTCTGCGTCTCCGTGAATACTTAGGACCGGGGGTAGTCCGGCTCGAACATAGGTAAGGGGCGAGACTCGCTTTGCAATCGTGAGTGAATCGGGCTGACTTCCCATCCACATCACCGCGTAGTTTCTTTGGTTGCGGCCCTGCACCAGATCGGCTACTTCGCTGATGCCATACCAGTTGATGATTGCAGCAACTCTGAGTTTTTCGGTGCCGTCGCAATTGTTATCGAGCCCGGTACCTTCGGGCAGCATCCCCGTGATTAAAGATAGATGCCCGCCCGCGGAATGACCGGTCAAGACGATGCGGTTGACGTCGATGTTGTACTGCTTGGCATTCCTCACCGCCCAGCGCAGAGCGCAACGGCAGTCCTCCACGGCTGCGGGCGCGAGGGAAACGCTAGCCATGCGGTATTCAACGTTGATGACATTCCAGCCCATCTCCAGGTACGGCAGAAAGAGAAGTGTAGCGCCAGTGCGATCGCCGAAGATCCAGCCACCCCCGTGGTAATAGATCAGAGTCGGAGCGGCTGTTTTAGCATCCTTCCGTTGCCACATGTCGAGCTTCAGGGTGTAATTGTTCGCCACTCCGTAGGTAATGTCAGGTTGAATCCAGTATTGCTCGTTGACTGTGGAAGCCCAGCGTGCAGGGTCAGAAAGTGTATTTTTCTGTTGAGAGAAGGCCGGGGATGAACACAACGAACACAGTAGAAAAATGAGATAGAAAGTAAGCGCTGATTTCATGAGGCGTTCCATCGGGTAAGAATAGCAACCGCTGTTACGCATTCGTGCGCACATAGGCTTTGATCGTGGCGCATTGTTGCCCTTCGGAAGGACCATGTGGACGAATCACATAATCGCTCACGGCAGCAGGAACAATGAAAGTTTCCGCGTAGTGAACGACGAATGGGGAAAACTGCGCGGTCGGGCTCTCCACCACGGCCTCGTGCCCTTCGCAAAGATTCAGGACATTCACGCCCCCGTTCGTCGAGTGATAGACGGGTGCGGTGAACCAGTGCCGCCGTGTCTCGATGAATTCACGTTCGTGCAGGCCGGTGCGCTCTTCGCGCCAGCCCGAGCCTTTGGCGACGGGATTAACAACCTTGATCAGATTTTTCTCGACCCACTGTGTTGTCCGGTCCCACTGGATATTTCGAAACCCATGCTGAAGATGGATTGGGCGTGGGGTGCCGTCCATGCCGAGCCGTCCCCAGTCCCACATCTTGAAGGTGAAGATGTACGGGGTCGCGCTGATTTCAAGGACCATGCTGTTCTTGCCCGAGCAATGCGGAGTCCCAGCGGGAATCAGAAAGTGGTCGTGCTTCTCGGCGGGAAACCGATTGACGTATTTGTCGGCGTCAAACTGAATTGTGCCCTCATGCGCCAGCAGCAAATCAGCCATCATTTGCTTGCGATCGATATTCTCTTTCAGCCCCAGATATACACACCCTCCCTCCCCCGCATCCAGAAGATAGTAACTCTCATCCTGCGTATAGTTGATTCCAAACTGCTGTTGAATGTACTCGGTCAGCGGGTGCACCTGAAAGGAAAGGTTGCCGCCCTCCATCGTGTCGAGAAAATCGAAGCGGATGGGAAACTCGGTTCCAAAACGCGCATGCACCGCCTCGCCGAGTAACTCATGAGGATGTTGAAATACCAGGTTAATGGATGGGATCTCTACCTCCGCGTCGCCAAAGCCAAGCAGAAGGCTATTCTCTTCCGGCACGCAATCAAAGCACCAGGCGTAGTTCTCGGTCTCCCGCGGCAAGTCGCAAACTTCTTTCATCCACTGTCCGCCCCAGGGTCCGGGATCGAAGAAGGGCACCACGCGAAACGGCCGGTGCGCGGCGTTCTTTAATCCCTGCAGATGCTGCGCCCCGGAGATCATCTTGGGCAAATCGCGCTGATTTGTGTCCAGCAGAAAATCAACTTTTGGAATCAGATTCTTCTTCAAGCGGTCGGCAACACGCCAGTCTACAAAGTAGGCCCGTTTATACTTTGCCTGCGGGCGTTCCGTGCAATTCCGCAACCCTAGGTTCGTAACTCCACCGGCGCGCTGGCGCTGCTGGATCTCCCACCTCGCCATGTCACAATAGACGAGCAGGTCCCACTGCTCGGCAAGAAGGGTTGCACCCGTGCCAATGACGAGCACAGTGCCCGATGCCTGCTGCAAGCGGCTTCTTTGTTTCGCGAGTTCGCGCTCATCCAGGAATTCCGAGAGTTCGTACTTGCCCATGAAGGCAAACACCGGATCATCGCCCAGATCGCGCGCGCAGAGCGATTGAATGGCGCTTTCGGGTAAATAACATTCTTTAGCGCGCAGCACAATCTGAGGCTGCAGCGCGCTCACCAGTTGTTCTTCAATATCCTTTTCAAAACATCCGGGATAACACTCCACGCAAATCACGAAACGCCCGGGCCGCACACTCGCTTTCAGACGCCGGCCGATCGCATCCCACCCCGTTTCGCAGCCATCCCGCAAGTCGGACACGCGGACCACGGGATACTTATCGTAATTCGAGATGTATGGCTTGGACATTTACCCTCGGCGACGGCTAACTTAGAGAAACGGCAGCGACGGTCGATTGTCGCTGCCGTGGTGAGCGCGGGCTAGTGATCAGAAGGTGAACCTGAGTGCGAACTGGGCTTGGCGCGCAGTGCCGCCGCCGATCTGCGTTCCATCCGCATCGGCGATGGTTTGGCCAACGCGACCGAAATTGGCGTTGATGGCACATCCCGCCGGCTTACTTCCCGACGCCTGCGATACCGAAGTGCAGATTCCACCGTCAGGGTTGGTAAAATTCGGATGGTTAAAAATGTTGAAAATATCTGCCCGGAACTGCATCGTCACCCTTTCGGTAATGGCGAAGTTCTTCATGCCGGATAGGTCGAGCTGGAAGTACGCCGGACCCCGTAGAGAATTTCGTCCGACACTTCCGATCGTGGCACCCGGAGTTCCATCGTACGTCGGTTCGACGGCAAAGGCGTTGACGTTATAGCTCGCACCCGGCCATCTGTGGCCCGGAACCCATAACGGCTGACCGGATATGTAGTCCGGCCGGACCGGGTTGCCAAAGAATCCGCTGACCAGCGTAATGTTCGTTGGAAGTCCGGATCGTGTCTGGAGAATACCGGACGTTTGCCATCCACCCAGTGCTTTCTGAACGAAAGAGTTCGAACCCTTCAGACTGGGCAAGCTGTAGAGCGCACTGCCGGTGAGATTGTGCCGTACGTCCCAATCTCCACTGCCGCGATCGTAGATAGGAGTGTACGGGCTCTCAAAGCCCGGACTGAAAACGTTGAGCATATCGTCGATTTCGTGGGACCACGTGTAGTTCGCTTGGAGGTTCAGCTTTCCTACGTTGCGGATCAGCTTCACCTGCAGGGAGTTATAGTTAGAGCCGAGTCGGTCGGAGAGGACGTTTTCATTCGCAAACCCAAGAAACTGTCGAGCCTGGGTGAAGACATTCGCGGGGTTGGCGTTCAAGGCAGCGAAGTCAACGCCGGCCTGCATATGGTGCACATTGTTGCCGACGTAGCTTATGGTAAGAACGGTGCCGCGCGCTACCTCTTGCTGAATATCGAACAGCCAGTTCGTGGAAACAGGGTCTTTGGGATGTTGCGGAAAGGCGTTTACGTTTTGCGTTCCCGCAACGAGCGGAGGATTGGGAGAGGGATAATCGATCGAAAATGGAGGGGTTGCGAAGATTGCATTAAAGAGGCTTTCATTGTAGCTCGCGAGCGCGGGCACGTTGGTCGTGGTGGCAAAATTGAAGTGCATCGGATTGTAGAAAAGCCCGCCGTATCCGTGGATGACGGTCTTTCCCTTGCCAGTCGGGTCCCAGGCGAAACCCACCCGGGGCGCCCAGTCGCCTTTCGGAGCGCTGTACGCCGCATGGTTGGGAGGAAGCAGGGCCTGGGTGGCCACATCGAAATTTTGTCCCTGATTCGGTCCGGTCGCCCACACCGTGTTGTAGTCGTATCGGAGTCCAAGGTTCAACGTGAGCTTGCTAGTCACCTTCCAGTCGTCCTGGACATAGAAATCCCAGTTGGAATTGCGGTTGCCAACAAATCCAGGGAATCCGATCTTTTGCAGGACAAACACGCCTTGGAACGTACTACCATCGTTGCGTACTAAAGAGTTGACGTCAGGGTAGTCGTAGGATTGTTGTGGCCGGAGCCACTCGTTATTGCGGTTAATTCGAATTTGCGGACCGAACTTAAGAGTGTGTCGCCCGATCGTCTTGCTTACATTGTCAAAAATCTCGACGTCAGCAAACGGGGTCACCTGATTGAAGGTATTCGGTCCGGGCAGCGAGCCCAGGTCGGTGAAGAAACCTGCAACGCCGGCTAACGGCGTGGGAGTATTCGAGTTCGTGTCGGAAAAGAAGCGGTTGATGGCCACACTGAACTCATTAAGCAAAGTCCCGCTGAAGGTGTGAGTTTCATCCAACTTCGCCAATTGTGTTCTTAGCTTCTGAGGCGACACCTGGCCCTCATTCATGCCGTAGGTATAGTTAGTAAATGAATCGTTGATGTTGTAACGGAAGAAAACCCGGTCCTTCTGCGAAACGTTGTAATCGATTCGGACGGAGCCAGTATCTTCGCGAAGAATGTTGGGCAGAGAGGCAGGATCGTAAACCATGTCGGACTGCGACGAGTCAATCGAATCCGGGAAGTTCAGCCCTGGATACCAGCACTCTTTCGGCGCCGGAATCCCGCTGCAGGCGGCGGGCAAAGGGGCGAACTGCGCTAATATAGGCGCCATCGAGGGAGTCGCCGCCATTCGTTGTCGAGCGAACGCGCTCAAGGTATGGTTCAGACCGTTCAGGATCGTGACGTGCGTGCGATCCCCTTCGTAATTCGCGAAGAAGAAGAGCTTGTTCTTGACGATGGGGCCGCCGAAATTGCCGCCAAACTGGTTGAGCCTTAAAGGCTCAGGCCCAGTCGCAAAGTAGTCCTTTGCGTCAAGAGCGTCGTTCCGGAAATATTCATACACCGAGCCATGGTAGTCATTCGTCCCGGATTTCGTGATGATGTTCATCTGCGGACCGAGGGAATGGCCAGTTTCCGCCGTGTAGCCGCTATTGGAGTAATCGATTTCCTGGATGCTATCTACGCTGGCACGCGTGATGCGCGCAGTTTCCTGGCCTTCTGTATCCAGGAATCCATTGATGTCGCCGCGCATCGCACTCTGCCCATCCAGCGTGATATTCAGCCCGGTAAAGATATTCTCCATCCCATTGACGCTGCCCTGGAAGAATCCCGTGGAGCCCACCGATCCAGGGGCGACTTCCAGGAATTCGCTTACATCGCGTCCATTAATTGGCAGGTTGGCGACCTGATTCGTGTCCAGCGTTGTGCCGGACACGCTCGATGAGGTGTCAACCGTCGTAGCCGTACCGTTGACCTGAACGCTCTCCTGTGATGCCCCAACCGCAAGCGTCAGATTCACTTGCACCGTCGCACCGACGTTGAGCACGACTGGTTGACTCTTGCTTTCTGCGAATCCGCTTGCGCTGGTCGCAACCACATAGGTTCCGTACGGCAATGAGGAAGCCACGAAATTACCATTCTGATCCGTGACGAAGCTCTTTTGAATGCCCGTGCCCACGTTCGTCACTGTGATCGCCGCATGTGCGACGACAGCTCCGGAGGCATCCGTCGCCGTGCCGGTGATTGTTCCGGTATCGAATTGGGCAAACATCGGCAGCGCGCCGAAAACAACGACCGCCAGCAATGCGATCGCATAAAAGGCCGTTCTGAACCACGTCACTCCTGATAACTGCGCGTTTTGCGTCATGGCAATTCCCCCTCGGCGTCGGTTAAGTTCACTTGGACTTAACGCGGGTGTGTGCAAACTTAATCACCCGGAATCGTAATGCGGTTCCCGAGCAAGAGTCAATGTTTTTGTTTCTTTTTCGCTCCAAACGATCTAAACTTTGTTCTTTTTGAGGATTTTAAAGCGACCAGTCCGATATCATGAAAAGCTTTTCCAGGGTTCCCTCTCGCGCAATGCTCTCGGGAATTGCTTTGATTTTCGGAAGCTGGATTTTCGGGACGTGGCTTACTTTCGCCGCTTCTCAAAACTCACCCACGCGGGGCTGTTTCCGCGAAGTTACGGAAAAACTTGGAATTCACTTCCGCCAGCAGGCCTCTCCCACCAGCAGGAAATACCTTCCGGAGACGATGGGCTCAGGCGTCGCTTTGTTCGATTACGACAACGACGGCCGCCTCGACATCTTTTTCGCCAACGGTGCGCGGCTCGACGATCCGACGGCAAAAGGCTCGATTCCGAAGAAGGACAGCCCGAAGTACTGGAATCGGCTCTATCACCAGAAATCGGATGGCACATTCGAAGATGTCACAGAGCGCGCCGGCCTAACTGGATTCGGCTATTCCACGGGCGTCGCGGTCGGCGATTACGACAATGACGGATTCGAAGACCTCTATGTAGCCGGATACGGCCGGGGCACGCTCTACCACAACAATGGGGACGGCACATTCACGGACGTAACCGCCGCAGCGGGCGTTGCTGGTTCAGGATGGATGACGAGCGCCGCCTGGGTCGACTACGACAACGACGGTCGGCTGGACCTGGTGGTTGCCCGCTATATGCAGTGGGACTTTGCCGATGTCTTCTGCGGGCAGCCGGGAAAAGATGGATACCGTTCTTATTGCCATCCCGATCTGTTCAAGCCGGAGTCGGTACTTTTGTTTCACAATGACGGAGGTGGGAAGTTCACCGAGGTAGCGCATCAGGCTGGAATCGACAAGCCGGGAAAAGGTTTGGGCCTCGCGATCGCGGACTATGATCACGACGGCTTCATGGATATTCTGCTTGCCAATGATTCAATGCCGGAATACCTGTTTCACAACCGCGGCAACGGAACGTTCGAGGAGGTCGGATTGGCTTCCGGAGCCGGGCTCGATAGCAACGGCAACACCTTTGCCGGCATGGGCGTTGATTTTGAGGACTACAACAACGATGGATGGCCCGATATCATCATTACTGATCTCGCGCATCAGCGATACGCGCTCTACACCAACTTGAAAGACGGCACTTTTGATTATTCAACAGCGGTCACGGGCCTGAACGCGATTTCTCTTCTGCACTCCGGTTGGGGCGTACGCTTTCTCGATTATGACAACGATGGCTGGAAGGATCTGCTGATCGTGCAATCGCACGTCATCGACACCATCGAGATGTACGATCCGAATGTGCGTTACCGTGAGCCACCCCTTTTATTGCGAAATGAACGGGGTAAGAAGTTCGTGGACGTTTCAGCAGCCTCCGGCGATGTGTTCCATCAGGACTGGACGGCGCGGGGGTTGGCGGTCGGGGACATTAATAACGACGGGAAACTGGATGCGGTCGTGACATCCAACGATGGCCCGGCATGGGTGCTGCTGAATCAAACAGACACGCCGAACCACTGGATTACCCTCAATCTGGTGGGCGTGAAGAGCAACCGCGATGCGATTGGCGCGCAGGTAAGAGTCAGCACTACCCTCGGCGATCAATTTGCCACAGTGACTACCAGCAGCAGCTACCAGTCCTCCAGTGACAAGCGATTGCACTTCGGGTTGGGTACTGCTGATGCCATCCGAGAGATAGAAATTCATTGGCCGAGCGGCATTCGCCAGATTTTACGGGATCAGAAACCGGATCGCATCGCCACCATCACCGAGCCGTCAAAATAGATCGAAGGCTGCATTTCCGATTGTCAATTAGCGTTCGAAATAGCGTGCGAAACAAACTCCTCTGCGGCGGTGTGCTACTGTTTTCGAGCCTGGTGGCGTTAGCTCAGGTTTCCACGCCGAGTTCGACGATGTCCTTGCTGCAGGACGCGGCACAGGCCATGTCTGCGGGGAAACTCACTCGGGCTGAAACCGATCTGCGGACCGTTCTGCGGGCCGCCCCTGACGATTATCGTGCCCTCGATTTGTTAGGGGTCGTCCGAGTCCTTCAACATCGCGACGTGGAGGCTGAACAGCTTTTCCGCCGTGCTGTTCAGAAAAAGGCGGACTTCGCCCCTGCCCATGCGCACCTTGGACTGTTCTATCTCCAGAAAGGTCGTGCGGACGACGCGGCCCCTCAGTTGCGCGAAGCGTTGCGCATAGATTCTGCTCGCACGGATGCCTCGGACGCGCTGGTCCACATTTTACGGGACCAAAGCAAGACTGCCGCGGCAGCCGGTGATTCCGGAAGTTCCCTGGCGTTGCTGCAAGAGGCCCGCAACTATGCGCCCGACAATCCCGATGTTCAATTCGAATTCGGAGCGATGGCGCTGCAACTGTCGCTGTGGCAGGACGCGATCGCGGCTTTCCAACAAACATTGAAACTGCGGCAGAACGATCCAGTGGCTCTCTATAGCCTGGGACGCGCGTTTCTTGGGGAATGGAAATTCGAGGACGCGCGCCAGCAGTTTGCCCGTTACGTCGAAACGCGCCCCGACGATGCATCCGGTCATTGTGCTCTGGGGATGACTCTCGCAGCTCTAGAGCGTACGCAGGAGGCGCGAGAACAATTTGAGCGATCGATCGCGCTGGCTCCGGAGCAGACGGAATCCTACTTCCGTCTCGGGCTTATCGAACTCAATGTGAAAGACCTCGACGAGGCGGCTACCAATTTCCGCCACGTACTAACCCGTGACTCGAAACATACCGGAGCTTTGTCGGCCTTGGGGAGAGTAGCTTTCGAACAGAAGCGTTACTCTGACGCGATCGATCTGCTGCAACGAGCGCTAGCCAGTGACGATTCGTTGCGCGAAGCTCATTACTATCTCGGCTTGACATTTGTCCGCGTAGGGCGCAAGGAAGAAGCTGACAGTCAACTGCAGATCGCAACCCGTCTGGAGCACGATGAAGCCCAGCATCGAAGGACAGTGCTGCGGATTCAGAGTGGGGAGGGCGGCGATCATAACTCAGACCCAAAGAAGTGACACCCGCGCTCTCTGCCAGGGCTATGGTTTGCTGCAGCTCAACTTTCCCCAAATGTGCGATCAATCCGCGCTCAAGAAACGCTTGCTTGCGCGCGGCGGGCGCGATTATGCTGCACGCGGATCGATAATGATGAGTCGCCGTACTTGTCAGCAACGGCCGCCAGGATTTGAGCTTCGCTTCTATTCACTTAGATAACTGTAGATGATTTTGTAGCTGCGAAAGCACAATAGTTCAACAGAATTGTTGAAGAAGTCGGCACTCCCGAATCCAAACACGCGCGGAACGAAGTCGTGGTCGTAACGGAGGCCACCGGCATTTGAGTTCGCCGTGGTTTGCGAGGGAATAGGCTGGAGGGCGAGCTTGCTGGTGGTGGCGTAGATCGAGGTTTCGTACAGCGTCAGCTTGTCATGAAACCCGGTACGCACCGCATTAAAACCGATGTTCAGGTTCTTGGTTTCGCTGTTACCGGCGGTCAGAGCGAAACCCAGGTTTGCGCCACCGGCCCAGCCCTGTCCGAACCCTGGGTGCAGCGACTTCTCGTAAGCCAGTTGACTGGCATCGTCACGGATCAATACGATGTTCTCTGCCGGAGTCTCTATAGTACCGAAGTCCTTGGTAGTAACCTCCAGCTTTCCCTCCTTGACAGCCAAGGGACCCACTACAGTCTGTCCGCTCTTTAACCCAACATGGAGACTCTTCGTGGAGTTCATGTCCTGCACAGCGGTCCAGTCGACGGTCACTTCCCCCGCATAATCGGTCTTGATAACCAGGTTCTTGGCATCGGACTTGATGATCGCACCGCTTAAACGGTCTCCGTTCTTCAGAACAATCTGATCCGCAAACAGTGAGCACGATCTGCCTATTCGTCGTGCGAGTCTTCTACACGCCAAGGCAGGATTCTCCCGCCACACGAGGTGCGCGTATGCCCCGATCGCGCTCCGTGCTCGTCTTGCTCGTTGCTCTCGTCCTGAGTGTGTCTTTCGCGGTTCCTGCCGAAGATGTGCCTGAGACTGCGTACGATGAGTCTGAGGCCCTGCCTTATGAGAGCACTCCTGTGATCTCCATCGCAGCACCCAAAACTGTCAGGGAAGCCCCTGCCGTGCGGGCTGGCACCTCTCAGTTGCTCCGCACTTCCCTAAGAAGCGTTGAGCTGTGCCGTTCTGGCCGCTGGGCAGAATTGCCCTGTCTCATCATCCTCGATCACTCGTTTCGCTGTTAGAAATCCCATAACCTAAATCCCTCGCCTCTTCGGGAGAGCAGTTCCCGCCAGTTGAGACGCACACCCTCTGAGGCGAATGCCAGACTCTCCCCGCGTACGCATCCTCGTCCAACAAATTGTCAGTGAAAAAGAACCCTGCAAGAGAGGAGAAAAATCATGAAACGAATCGCATTTGTCGCAATCGTCCTGAGCCTGGCAGTGTTGGCCATACCGAGTGTCTTGGCCCAGAAAGTGGTCGACCGCGATTCCGTCGTATACGGACGGACGTACAGTGAGTGGTCCGCTGCTTGGGAGCAGTGGTCCTACTCGATTCCAGCGAGCCAGCATCCTCTGTTTGACAATGGAGACTGCAGCGTCGGTCAGTCCGGTCCAGTTTGGTTCCTTGGGGGAAAGTTCTGCTACAACGGCGGCACTTGCTCTTACACAGGTGTTGTTCGCTCCTGCAGAGTCCCGGTGGGCAAGGCCCTGTACGTCGCAATCTTCAACGGTGAGGACTCGGCACTGGAGGAGTCTGTGGCAGAGAACCCGGGCAACGAATCTGCTCAACAGATCGGATTCATGCGTTCCTATGAAGACGCCGGGTTGAGTCCATCCAATGTCTCGTTCTCGTTGGATGGAGTACCAATCATGCACCTCAAGAACAGTTTCCGTGTCCAGTCACCCGCATTCGTTTTCACGATCCCCACCGATAATTTGCTTGCTGCAGTGTATCCTCCTGGGTTTAACAATTTTCCCGCAGGCTCTTATTATCCTGCTGTCGACGACGGATGGTATGTGATGCTCTCGCCGTTGAGCCTGGGTCATCACATGCTGCACCTGCACGGAAGGAATGGATCTTTCGTTCTTGACGTGACATACCACCTTGACGTGACGAAGTAACACAACAAGATCACTAGCACAGGTTCTTTGGGGGCCGCCCGATTTCTGGGCGGCTTTCTTTTGCATCACGGGAACGCGGGAGCAGTAAATGTCGGAACCAG
>Ga0075029_100000177_pt1 | contig 33474 bp, 33 predicted proteins | sample LitLauG_LLR_2013_FD_71391 | JGI IMG/M metagenome (GOLD analysis project Ga0075029, IMG submission 71391) | Freshwater sediment microbial communities from North America - Little Laurel Run_MetaG_LLR_2013 | ecosystem: Environmental > Aquatic > Freshwater > Creek > Sediment | place: USA... | reverse complement strand
CGGAGGCGCCGCCACCGCAGCGATCGGCGCCTCGCTGGCATACATGAAGCCCTTCAGTCACCCGCCCGGCAAGGAAGCGGAGCGGTTGGAGATCCCCACGACCTGTGAGATGTGTGTGAACAAGTGCTCAGTCATCGCAGTCGTGGAAAATGGCGTCATTCATAAGCTCAATCCCAATCCCGAGAACCCGAAGTCGCGCGGCATGCTGTGCGCCCGGGGAAATGCTGGCCTACAGCAAGTCTACGATCCCGCGCGGCTTAAGCGTCCGCTGATCCGTGCCGGAGCTCGCGGTGAAGGCAAATGGCGTCCTGCATCCTGGGACGAGGCGTTCGACTATGCCGCCAACAAAATCTCAGAGACGAAGGCGAAATACGGCCCGCAGGGGACTCTGTGGTCTTCCACGGAGAGTTTCCAGGAAGTCTTCTTCCAGAATCTGGGGGCGGCCCTAGGCTCTCCGAATCGTGTGCGACACGCCACCCTGTGCCTCGCTTCGGTGAACCTCGCCTACTCGCTCACCTTCGGGACAGTACCCGCCTTCGACCTACTGAACTCGACCTACATCATCGTGTCGGGAGCAAACCGCCTGGAATCGTTTATCACTCCCGACACGATGGACCTGATCGAGTCCGCCGAATACCGCAAAGCGAAACTCATCTATCTCGACCCGCGCTTCACGGTGACGGCATCGAAGGCCGACGAATGGTATCCCATCCGGCCGGGAACCGATCTGGCATTCATTCTGGCGATGTTGAATGTGATCGTCGCCGAGGGTCGCTATGACAAGGAGTTCGTCGCGGCCTACACCGTCGGTTTCGACAAGTTGGTGGAACATGTGAAGACGTTCACGCCGGAGTGGGCGGAGCAGGAGACGGAAATCCCGGCGAAGGACATCCTCCGGATCGCGCGCGAGTTTTCCGATGCCGCCCCGCGAGCCGTCTACTACGCAGGACGGCGATCGTCGTGGTACCGCGAAGACTTTCACATGCGCCGCGCACAAGCAATCCTCAACGCAATCGTGGGCAGCTGGGACCGTGAGGGAGGCATGGTACTTAACGGAAAGATTGCGCTGGGGGAGTACCTCTTCCTGCCGTGGGATGACCCGGTGGCTCCCCGCGTCGACGAAATGGACAAGAATTTTCCGCTGGCTGCCAAAGGCGACGGCGCTTACCTCAAGCTGCGCGAGAACGTAATCGCCGGCACGCCTTATCCAGTTAAGGCTTGGATGATCCACAAACAGGACCCGCTCAATGCCCTGCCCGACCAGGGCCGCACTCTCCAGATGCTCAATCAGATGGATTTTGTGGGTGTCATCGACGTGCAGATGAGTGATACGGCCTGGTATGCCGACGTGCTCTTCCCGGAATCGACCTATCTCGAAAGAACCGATCCGGTAGAGGTCTTGTCAGGCATTACCCCGGTCGCCGTCTACCGGCAGCAAGTGATTAAGCCAGTGCACGACACCAAGACGACGCTGGAGATCGCCCAGGGCCTGGCGAAGCGTCTGGGACTCTCGCAGTACTTCGATTACACAATGGATCAATGGATCGCAGATCAGGTGAAGGAACTGCCGCTGGAGGCGCCACTCGAACACCTGAAGAAACACGGTGTCTACGTGCCGAGCGATTTCCCGAAATACGGCACGACGCTCAATCCGGAGCACCGCTTTATCACCAAGTCCGGCAAGATTGAGCTCTATTCCGAGCGTTTGCAGGAAGCCGCTTACGATCCACTGCCGGTTTATCACCCGCCGCCCCAACCGCCGCCGGGAAAGTTCCGGCTGATTCTCGGGCGACGCGCTTACTTCACCCATGCCAACAGTACAAACAACCCCTGGCTCAACCAGTTCGCTCCAGACAACCGGCTGTGGGTAAACCCGACGACGGCTGATGGCCTCGGGATTTCCGATGGCGACATGGTCGAGGCCACGAGTACGGTCGGGTCGGTTCGACTGAAGGCGCGGGTCACGCAGGAAATTCGCCCCGACTGTGTCTTCATGCTCCACGGGTACGGAAAGAAATCGAAGTGGCAGCGTCTGGTCGCGGACAAAGGCGGCTCGGATTCAGTTTTGCTGGAAACCGCGTGGGACAAGGTCTCGGGCAATGCGTCGCTGCACGAGACATTCGTCTCGGTGCGAAAGGTTTAAGCCATGGCCACCCATTCCAAACGCTACGCGATGGTGGTGGATTCGAAGAAGTGCATCAACTGCAAGGCTTGCGTGGTCGCATGTCGCGCTGAGAACGGCGTCCCCCTGGCCTATAGCCGACCCTGGATGAACGAGGAGACGCGCGGAGTGTGGCCCAAACTCATGGCGGCGTTTCAGCCGGAACAGTGCCACCAGTGCGACCATCCGGCGTGCGTTCGAGTCTGCCCGACGGGAGCTTCCTACCAACGGGCGGATGGGGTGGTGGTGGTGAATGAAAACGATTGTGTGGGGTGCCGCTACTGCATGATTGCGTGCCCTTACAACGCACGCTTCTTCCGGGAAGATAAAGGCGTCGTGGAAAAGTGCGACTTCTGCGTGAAGCGGCTGGCCCGCGGTCAGGTACCGGCATGCGTCGAGACCTGTCCCAGTAAAGTCCGGGTGTTTGGGGATCTGAACGACCCGAAAAGCAAGCTGGCAGAACTGATCTCCGGCCGGGAGTACCGGGTGAAAAAGCCCGAGGCCGGCACCGGCCCGCAAATCTACTATCTGATCTGAGGAGAGGCGGCGATGAAAACAATCGAATGGGGTTTCCTGATCGTCAACTACCTCTTCCTGGGAGGATTGTCCGCCGGCTTGTTCTTTGTCTCGGCGCTGGCGACTTTCCTTTACAAATTCGAAGAGCCGTCTCCCTATACGCGGATCGCTCGCCTGGGTGCGCTCCTGGCGCCGTGGCCCGTTATGATCGGCTGCGGTCTGCTGGTTTTCGACCTGGGCCACTGGTACCGCTTCTACAAACTCTTCCTGCACCTGCGCCTGGTCAGCCCCATGTCGATCGGTACGTGGCTGCTTCTGCTCTTCAATCTAGTGTCGCTCGTGAACTGTTATGCCTGGCTGACTGGGGCGCAGCGAAATGCGCTATTCGCGAGACTACCTCGGCGGCTGGCATTTCTTGGGCGATTCAATTACGACATTGACCATTGGAGACGCCATTTGGCTTTTGTTGGCCTGCCGATCAGCGTGGGCGTCGGAATCTACACGGGTGTGCTCCTGGGTGCGGTTCAGTCCCGTCCGTTCTGGAATACCAATCTCGTGGCTCAGTTATTTCTTTTCTCGGCTCTATCCACTGGCTGTGCGGCCTTGATCTTGGGGCTGGCGCGGCGCGAGCAATCAGCCCAGGAATTGAAACTGCTCTACGGGCTCGATATTTGTTTCATGGTCCTGGAGTTCTTCATCGTGCTGCCGTACTTGATTCACGGCGAGCTGTCGGTGCAGGCGGTGCAGGATTCGTTGAAGTTGATCCTGGGTGGGCCGTTCACCGTTTTGTTCTGGATATTTTTTCTGGGACTTGGATTACTCACGCCCCTCGTGATCGAACTCCTGGAGTTGGTCCCCGTGATCGTCTCCAATCGGGAGTTTCGTTACCGCCGGGCCATTGCCGCCGGCACCGCGCTACTGATTTTGAGCGGAGGATTCCTGTTGCGGTATATCTTTGTTTTTGCAGGGCAAATGAGCGCGATGCAGTAGCGGCCGTATAAGGAGAGACCGATGAAAAAGCGCACAGACAACCGGAAGCTGGAAGATGAGCTCTATGAGAAGCGGGCCGGAATCTGCAAGGCCTTCGCCAATCCGGTCCGGCTTCGAATTCTCGACCTGGTCGCGAAGCGCGCCCGTTCCGTCTCCGACCTTCACCAGCATTTGGGAATCTCCGAAGCTAACTTGTCTCAGCATCTTGCGGTTCTAAAGGCGGCAGGTGTGGTAGGGACCCAGCGCACTGGAAAGCGGGTTCACTGCTACCTGACAATTCCGGAAGTAAAGCAGGCCTGCGCCCTCATTTCCGACGTGCTTCGCGCTCATATCAGGAACGGCCAGCGGCTGGGAATCTGATCCCCTACACCGGCTGTAGTCTTTTTTTGCTGGATCTCGTCTGCAAGCCACGCCCTTCCGCGATTGGCAGCCGGTAGTGCCACTGGTGACGATAGTAACTGCTTCTGTGAGCTGGATCACAGCCACAAATCATCGAGGTTGATATTCAAGGGAAGGCACCCAGTTCCAGGGTCGCCCTCATGGAACAGGGTGGGAGAGGCTTTGCTTGACGCGGGAAACGCCGCCCGTGCGTCGGAACGTAACGGTGCGGCTCACGGGCAAAGCTCTTTTTTGGGACTATGAGAGGTGCCCTGTGACGACAACATACGTACGATGGTTCCTGGACGATGCTGACCTGCTGGATATGACGCTGATCAAGGCACGGGACCTGATCGTCAAATGCTTCTACGAGGCGCAAAAAGAGACCATTGCCGCGGCGGGCGAGAAAATCGGGCAGATACAGAACGACGCGGAACTGCGAAACACTGTCATTGGAGCCGTGCGACTCGCTTTTAGAGAGGCCGCGGCAGATTTCGATGATCCGACCAAGGGCGGCTTGATGGCCGCCGTGCAGATCCTGGCCCGCAAATCCAAACAGTGGGGAACACCTCCCGACATCGTGGAGTACCACAAAGCCCACATCGAGAGAGTTCTGGAGATTTTGCACTGATGGTGAAAGCAAGTCATTCTCAGGGTCCATCCAGAGAGGGTTTCGTGCCGAACATCCGACCCTCTCTGATTGGAAGCCAATTCGGGGAGGAATCGTGAGGGTAGTCGCTCTGGTCTTCGCGCTGACGATGTTTTTTCCCGGCGCGGCCGCACAGGACATATCGGAAAAGTGCGGATCGCATCCGGGCTTGTTGCGAAACGAGGCGGGTAGTCTGGTCTGGTTTTCCTCTATCCAGCTTCAAAGCATCGCCTTGAAGCCGGTTATGCCAGAACCGGTCCACATAGGACGGTTGACCTTCAAGGGAGTAGTGACGCTCAAGATCATGGTAAGCACGGGCGGGGACGTGATCTGCATCTGGGACGTGAGGGGCCATCCGCTGATGCTGGTGAATGCGGTCAAAGCGGCCCACGATTGGAAGTTCAAGCCCAAGATCGAGAACGGCAGGCCAATCGAATTCGTAGGCACACTCAAGCTTCCCGTTTTAGCGAATGAAGTCGGCGATTAGAACAGCACTTCGTAACGTGCCTCGCGTCGCGGGGTCGTAAGCGCCTCCAAACTGGAAGGAAATTCAGTATGCATAGAATCCTGGTTGTATTTGCTCTAATTTTAGCTGTCCAGTGCCCGTTGTCCTGGTGTGGAGAGCGCAAACCCAATGAAGACACGGGACGGGTCTACATGCGTGAAATCTGCAAGAAATGTCACATGCGGGGTGCCGTGGGTGGAGAGGTAACCCCGCTAAACAAGACCAGTGAACAGTGGCGGGCTTACTTTTCGATCGGAAGGCATGCCCACGGGAAGAGCCCGCTCACCGACATCATGCCGGAGGAGAAACTGCGCGACGTTGAGAAGTTTCTGGTTTCGCATTCCGCCGATTCCCTCCAGCCCGAGACTTGCGGGAGGTAGCGCGCGCCCGCGCCATTGTTACAGCGCTCCGATTGCGCGACGTTATTGATGGTGAGTTGTTTACGCGAAGGGGTTACCAAAGTTTGTCTTCCACGTGATGGCCAGCATAAACTGGAAGCCGGTGCGCTCAATAAACTGTTGGACACCGCCGACATTGTCAGAGACGCCTTTGCAACAATAATCGTGGCTTCCACCTTCCGCGTGATGCACGAGAAAAACCGCCCAGACATCGGGGGGCGTGACGTATTGGGGCTGCGACAATCGACGCTCAAGGTGCTCCAAGACTAGCCCCAGTAATCGACTGACTGTTACGACGGGGACAAACTGTCCCAACTGGCCCACCGTTGGGACGGTCTGTCCCACTGGCTGTCTGGCTCACTCTCCTGTGCTTGCTAATCAGTGACTCACAAGCGGCCCGTCTGGAACGACACTTGCTTCCATGAGACTGTCGGAATGTGCGTGATCTGCTCAATCTCGCAATTGAGGTCCCATAGAGGAAAGAGGACACAACTATGAAACGAAAACGATGCCATCGCGCAGCCTCGGGAAAAACACTCCTGATGCTATGCGCTGTGATCCTGACCAACGACTTGGCCTTTGGCCAGTCGTCAAAGTTGTCTAAGGATCTGTAATCCTTGTCTCCCGGCACGACGGTAGACATTGTGGTGCAGTACTCCCCCCCTCCGACCAGCACCGACATAAATACCGCCAAGGGTCTGGAAGCCAGCAACGGCAAAGCCTTTGGCCTGTTGAACGGATACGCTTGGACGATGTCCCAAGGGAAATTGCCAGCCTCCTCACTTGATGCGAGTTAACGTCTTGTCCATGATGCCCCAGGTCTGCGGAGGCCATGCCCCCAGACTATCAATGACGGTAAGACGTACGAGGATTTCTTCTATTGCGCCCAACACTTAAAGAGTGCCGGGATTCTAGCGCAACTGTGCAACTAGAGCAATCTGTAAAGGTAACCAGCTTTGCGAGGCGTTTTGGCCGCCTGCTCGTTTTCAAAAGGAAAAAATGTTTTCTCTTGGAATGACCCAGACCAGTGACGAAGATACGGGACGAAGGACCTAATTTCACACAGCGCACAATGGCAACTCGGCCACGGCGGAGTTTCAGAAAATTCTCGACCACCGAGATATCGTGGTGAATTTTCCAGGGGGCCCTCTGGCCCATCTGCAACTCGGTCGTGCCGATGCAATGTCAGGCGACATCGCAAAAGCCCGCACCGCCATACCAGGACTTTTTCGCCTCTGGAAAGACGCCGACCCCGACATCCCCATTCAGGAAGAAAAGGATCAGAAGGATCACTGATGCTGCTACCGAACACCGAGGATTGTGAAAACTCCGTTGCTACTTGATTCGCTCCTGATCCCGTCAGCGTCTGACCAACACACCTGTTCAGGAAAACGTGTCTGTGTTGAAGTCGCTGGATGACCGCAGACGACAAGTTGTTAGCGTCCAAGCGACGCACCCGCGCGGATGTTCAGCAACTGGTGGCTGAGTTTGTGAGCCGCGGCATGCGCCGTAGCGAGTTTTGCCGCACTTGAGGTTTGAGCTTCGGCACGCTGAATCGTCATTCTGCAAAAGCGCCGCTGGAGGAGGAAGAGTAGAGCGGCTTCTTCGTCCGGCCCATTGGTCCCAATGGAATTAGCTTACTCCCTCTGTGTGGGTTGCCCTGCATCCATAGACTCAAACACTCAAACGATCAGGTCGTCGGAGTGAAGTGTGATGTTTCGCGACAATCCTGCCCCGGCAGCCCCAACCGCACTCATCGTGCTGAAGCAATCTACACTTGACGATAAGGGCAATTGTTAATTCAGGATCGGCAAGCACAGATTGCGAACTGATTGCCGCAGCGACTTTGTTCGGGCTTCAACAAAGCACTGCATTCCCGCAGAGGCTTACTCGGTTCCCGCTGCTTTCGCTGAGGCGATCGGACGACCCGGTGTCTCTTCTCGACCGAAGTAGAGCCCGTAGGACTGGTGTACGCCGAACATGACCAGCAATACCAAGAGCAGGGCTTTCCAACCCCAGTGCTGGCTCGCGGTAGTCACGATTGAGGCAGCTCCGGCACTGAGCACGTAATAGGGAAACGACAGGTGGACTATGCTTGACCAGATACGCAGCGCGCTTCCACCTTCGGTCAGCGAGATGATGGTTGCAACGGGAATCGTCTGCGCCAAAAAGAAGGTCGCCCCAGCAAGGACTAGAAATAGCGAACCCGAAAGCCAGGCCGCAGGCACGGGCATCCTGCCTTGCAAGATCAGTCCCGCCAGCCCGACCGCGACGGCCACAGTGCTCACGTTAAACACCGCCTGTACCGCTTTGGGCCTGCCGCCACCCTTCGGGAAGCATTGTGCCACCGTCGAGGTCGAGGCAATCATCAGCGCTTCGAACAGGCTCAACTCCACCACCGCGATCAGGATGAAGGGCAGATTCACGGACATGTTCCCGTTGAGGCCTGGCAGCTTGAGCTTGAGCCGAGAGGCGACCAGCGTGATCACGAGCAGTGTCAGGAAGCGATAGTAGTGCAAGAGATGCATCTGCAGGAACGCATAGCCCAGTGCCGACAACCCGCACAAGACGATGAAGCAGATGAACAGCCGGGCCGACCGCGAACCGCTCAACATCTTATCCTCCTTTCTTCAATGTCGGCGTCTCGCTAAGTCTACTTGTCGCCCCCAACCGCCACGGTCATAGCATTAGAGTTGGTCTTGGTTCCCCAGACCACACTGGATCCCCATACCACGCTGAAACCACTGGATGTGCTGCTTCCCCATACGACCGAACTACCCCAGACCACCGACTGGCCGCTGGTGTTGGTGCCCCAGACAACGGACGTTCCCCAAACCACTGAAGTACCCCAGACCACCGATGTGCCCCAAACTACCGACGAACCGTTGACCAGGTATACAGTGCCGGTCGTGGAATCGTAGGTTGCGCTCGGAGAAAGCGCACTGCCAGAACTCGCTGGCGCCAAGTCGGTGTTACTCAGCGCGGCATAAACATCGAGGTAGCCTGCGCCGACTGTGAAAATATCGTACTGGTCGGTGTAAGTAATCCCGGTGGTTGGATCGGTGTATGAGCCGGATGTGGGGAAAGTCTTGTACGCAGTCTTCATCAACCGTGCCTTCACCTGGTCGGGTGCCAGCAACGGGTTCTGCTGCAACAACAGCGCTGCTGCGCCGCTGACCATGGGTGCTGCCATACTGGTGCCGCTCAGACGATAGTAGTTGGAGGATGCGTTGTTATTGTTGGATGTCGTGTAGTCAGACATCGGAAGCAGGTTCTGTGGGTACAGCGTATACAGCGTGTCGGTGGTTGAAGCCAAGTCAGAAGCGATCAGATTCCCTGGCGCAACGAGATCTGGTTTGACCACGTGGTCCAGCATGGTCGGTCCTTTGGAACTGTAGGTGGCGATGAGATCATCTGCACGGGTGGCGGTACCCATGGTCTTCATGGCTCCCACGGTAATCACGTAGGGGTCGATGCCCGGAGAGGTGATGGTGCCGTAGCCGTAGTTGTTGTTGGAATTGTCGCGTCCGTAGTTACCGGCGGCCACCACCACCACGATGCCGGCGTTCCAAGCCTGTTCGACCGCTTGGCACAGTGGATCAATCGTATAGCTTTCGAATACCCCCCGGCCCAGCGACAGGTTGATGACGCGGATGTTGTACTGGCTCTTAAGCGCAATCGCTTGCTGGATGCCAGCGATTACGGTGCTGTCGGTAGCAGAGCCGTTCTGGTCCAGGACCCGCAAGTTGATGATGTTGGCGTTAGGAGCGATCCCGCGAAAGGTCACGTCGCAATTCCCGCAACTGGAGTTGGCGCCGTTGCCGGCGATGATACCAGCCACGTGGGTCCCGTGCCCGTACAAGTCGGCAGTTGAACTGGTGGAAGGGTCGAAGTTCTGGCTGTAGACCAGGCGGCTGCTCTTGGATCCGGGCACTCCCAGATCGGCAGTCGCGTTCACGCCGCTGTCAATCACGGCGACGCCTACTCCGGTACCGTCATAGCCCATACTCTGGGCAATATCGGCCCCAACAGCAGGAACGGCATAGTTCATGGCTCCTTGGAGCGGTCGGTCCAGCGAAACGTACTTGATGTTTGCGTCCTTGGAAAGCAGACTCTGCACCGAGCCTTGGGCGATGGTCCATTTGTAGCCTTTGACAAGTCCAAGGGCCTTCCCATTGCTGGCGCCCACGGATTTGGCAGTATTGACGTCGGTGCTGCCGGGTGCGCTGTAGTACTGGACCACCACATTCACCGTCTTGCTGGACGGCAGATTTGCCAGGTCGCTGGACACCTTGGATGATCCGCCAAAGGACAAACTAGCACTCAGGAGCAAGGTGCAAAGCGTGACGCACCTGCCTCCCCACGCCGCTATCCAACCGGTTTCGCGCTCCATCGTTGTCTCCTCTTCCGTCTGCGGTGTTTCCAGTAGCCCTTGAAGAAACGCCGGGCTTGTGATTCCCCTGTTTGTATGCACAGCTGGTTCCAAACACTCGCGTGTAACTGATTGATTGCGCAGATGCGCAGGAAGCTACGAAATAAGGGGTTGGGACAGGTTGTCCCAAGGTTGGAAAAGTTGGAGGACAGATTGTCATCCTGACTCGTAATCTCCTTCTGGTAATCGTCGGGTGGTTACCTGCGGATTGCGTCGCGGAAAAGTGCAGCCGGCCCGGACACAATTATCCGCAAGCTGCAGGGAGTACAATGAGTTCCGACGCATGAGTCTCGAGAGCGGGCGACACGACGAGAGATAGGAAGCGGCCAGCATTTGCTACAGATGCTTGCAGGTTAGAACTTCAATTCCACCACCGCAGTGGATTCTTGGCTGCTCGGCTCGTACTTCCAGCTCTTAACCGCCTTTAGGCCGGATTCAGCCAATATGGGATGACCGCCAATATATTCCAACCGGCGCACCGTGCCGTCGGGATTGATCCAGATCTTCAATTTGACTGTGCCGTGAATGTTCATCCGAGCCGCAAGCACGGGATATTCGGGTTCTTCACGGCGAACGAGCTTGCGATCCTGATCAGCGGCGTTCGCGCTGCTGATCAGAAGTACCGTGCAAAGCAACATGTGCTTCAGCGTCGTCATTTTCGGTCCCGGGTATCGTCGGGCTTGATGCTAAAAAGTGAGCTTTACAGCTAGCTGGATCAGCCTCGGATCTCGCGCTCGGCTTACTTGTCCAAACGCACCCCCATCTGTGATGTTCCCGTCAGGGTTGAAGAATTGTGTGTGATTGAAAGCGTTAAAAATCTCCGTACGGAACTCAAGCTTCGTGTTCTCACGCAGCGCTAAGACTTTGTGAACCGCAAAGTCCAGATTGGTCGTGCCCGGGCCGCAGCATATGGTGCGTGGCGCATTACCGATCTGGCCCAGGGGGGCTTCGGCGAACGATGAAGGATCGAAGTAGTAGCGCCCGGAGGTTCGTGGATTGAGACGCCGGAAGGGCGCGATTTGGTTTGGCTCACCTGGCGTTTCGAAATCGATGCTGCTCATCAGCTCCTGATCGCTGCTGGAGGTCAAGCGGATCGGAAAACCCGACTGCAATGTGAGAATGCCGCTGAGCGCCCATCCGTTGGCTAGGTGCCGACTCCAGTTCGAAATGTGCCAGTCCGGAATCCGCCAGTATTCACTGACCACCAGTCGCTGCCGGGCATCGAATAGAGAAAGCGAACGAGACCGTCGTGAATCAATCGGGTTCACCGAGTTTTCGAAAGAGGAAGCGTTGTCAATGGATCGGCTCCAGGTGTACGAGACCAGAAACTGCAGTCCGTGCGATAAACGCTGATTCACCAGAGTCTGAAAAGAGTTGTAGGACGAATTGGCCACCGGCATCAGTCCGAAAATGCTTCCGAACACGGGAATTCCGTCCGGCGGACAGCTGACACCGGTGGTCGGCTCGCAGAGCGGAGAAGAGTATTTGCGAAGTCCAACCAGCGTAATCGGGTTCGCATTGGGACCTGTCACGGTGGGCACCGAACCGTAGGGCAAGTGCAGCGTGACGCCCTGAGGAATTGCCCCGGCGGGAATGGAGTAGGCAGTGTCCGCTCCGAATGGACCGCAAGACTGCCCTGGGATTTGATTGAGGTCGAGACAGGTTTGTGGAGTGCCGTAGTTCTGGTCCAAGGTGGCGAGCAGCCGGTGTCCCTGAGAACCGACATAACCAAACTGCCAAAGCGTGTCTCGCGCCAGCTCGCGTTGCACGGTCAAGTGATAATGATCGGAGTACTGATTGCGCAGCGTCCCTGGGAAATTCCCGTATAGAGTGATGGGACGAAAGAGAGCGAAATCAACCGGTGAGCCTGGCTTTGGGTCCAGGAATCCGTGGAATGGATTGGGTGTAATGGAGCCGTCCTGGGCCAGAAACGGTGTGTTGAAAAAAACGTTGTTTATGGAAGTGCTCCCGCCGAATGGTGGCTGGGCGGTGAAATTCTCTCCGAGGAGCAGTTCCTCGTTGCTGTCGTAGAACATCCCCCAGCCCAAACGGATGCTGGACTTGCCCGGCCCCCCGGAGATCTTGGCTAACCACCCTTGGGACCAGTTCGGCGACCAGGCCAAACCCAATCGCGGGGCGAAGGCCTTCAGGTAGTTGTGCGTGAGTCCCGGCGGCACTCCTGGATCTCGCGGGAAAACCATGCCTAAAGGGAAGACGGAGCGGCCGGGTCCCTGCGGGGAGCAGTCGCTGCTGCCTAGCCAACCCGTTAGCGGGTCCGACGGGCTCAAAACGCAAGGATAAGTTGTAGTGGCTTGGCCGGGGCGGAAAGCTTGGATACGGTTGCCGGCATCGGCTTGAGGCGTGTTGAACTCCCAGCGGAGTCCGTAGTTGAAGGTAAGGTTGGGCTTCGGTTTCCAGGCGTCTTGCGCGAACAGATCAAACTGCGTGGCGCGAACGTCCACCCCGTTTGCTGCCCCCTGGGCATAGTTGTCCGGGAGACCGAGGAGATAGTTGGGTATGAGACTGCTGAACCCGACGTCGTTGGGACCGCCTCCATAGAAGTAAAAACCGCCACTGACATCATAAAAGTACAACTGATGCAGACGTTGGTTGTGGATGTCAGCTCCGAACTTCAACGTGTGCTGGCCCACAATTCGGCTATAGATTTCCCACCCCTGATAAACGTTTCCGGTCTGAGAGAAGTTTCCTCCTTGGTTGTTTCCAAAAACAAAGCCACCCGCCAGAGAGACGAAGGGAACGCCCTCGTAGCTGGCGCCGTACCCGGGGGTTATCCCAAGGCTCGGGTTGGCCAGATCGGAAAAACACTCGCTGGCGGGGACTACAGCACACGAGTCTTGTACCAGATTAGTGCGATCCGGAGACAGCAACTTTCCCTGCCCCTGCCTGTAATAGACAAACCGGGCTTCGTTAATGGTCTTTGCCGTGATCGTCCAAACATGAGACAGGTTCAGCTGCTGAAAGCGGTTCCGTGTTTCGTTGCCAAATCCCGGTACGTTTGCCCCGCTTGCCAGGAAACGAGAGAAGGGTTCGTCATCATAACCGTCCGCGCCGTAATAGTAGAGACTGACTTGCTGCTGACTCGTGATGTTGTGATCTAGGCGGAATGTCACCTGGTCCTGCCGGACTTTTGCGTTGGGTGTAGAGCGGAAGGTATCGGTTCCGGCGATCGCCGCCGGCACGAACTGGTTCAGCAGATCGGCGGCGGTAGGATCGAAACACTCCGCCGGAATGATGTTGCCGGGGAAAATAGCCGCATAGGGCGAGCCGGCAACGATCGGTGCTCCGCTCTGGGCCTGAACAGCGGCCGTACATCCGGGACGATTGATGAGAGCCTGCGCGACGGTGGCACTGTTGAGCACACCGGAGAACGCTGGGCCGGCAGAAAAATCGCCTGTGCGCTCTTGCGGCGTGGGCACGACCACGGGATCGGAGGTGATACCCTGCCGCACTCGCCGGCCTTCATAGGAAGAAAAAAAGAAAGTCTTGTCGCGCCGGATAGGGCCGCCAAAGGTACCGCCGAACTCGTTTTGCTTGAAATCCGGGGTCGCCGGATCGAAGTAGCCTTTCGCGTTCAGTGCATTGTTCCGGAGAAACTCATATAAGCTCCCGTGAAAGGCGCCGCCTCCGGATTTGGTGACCACGTTCAGCACGGACCCTGAGTTGCGGCCCAGGGCTGCGTCATAGTTGTGGGAAAGAACGCGAAACTCGCTGATGGAATCCGGGGATGGCTCGATGGAAGGAGAATTCACCATCTGTTCACCAGCGCCGCCGCCATTGACATTGGAATTGTTCGAGCGAGAACGCCCGCCGTTGACGGAAACCACCCCTGGCTGGTCATTGCCATAGAAGAGATCTGCACCGAGCGTTCCTTGCACACCCGGTTGCAACTGGAGCAGGTCGAAAGTGTCGCGGGATTTCAGGGGAAGCTGAGCGACATCCAGATCGCCCATCACCAGACCCAGTTGAGCGTTCCCAGCTTCGATCATTGTGGCATTGCCAGCGCGCAGAAAACCCCCAGAGCCTTGCTTCTGCGACAGAACCACCTCAAGATTCACGACCTGCCCAATGCTGGCACGAACACTGCTCGCTTCAAATGCCAAGAAACCCTCAGCCTTTACCTGCATTTGATAGGTGCCGATCGGCAAAGAAGCGAACTCAAACTCACCCGCATCGTCGGTGGTGGCGGCGCGCATGAGGGACGTGTCCTGGGCAGTGATAATGACAAATGCGCTCACCACCGGCTTGTGAAAGGCGTCCGTAACTTTACCCCGCACTTCAGCCGTGCTTTGCCCCCACGAAGGGAGAGTCCCAAGCAATACGCAAATCAGGAGAGCGATCCTCACGCGTCGGTCGAAGTGTCTCATTTTTCCTCAGACCCTCCCGTAGCTTCACTGGCCAGAGTAAGGTGACTACGGGTGCCACGGAAGGTAACCAAAGTAAGCAGGCTTGGCAAGTCCTGGGCGAGTCTGAACAGAAATTCGAGCCGGTAGGAGTGACTTGGGGGGGCCGAACGAGGAGAACTTCGCCCGTAGAAAGGCCCATTGGCAGTTGCTGTCCCATCGCGGGCGGAGACGGGCAATCCTGAATCGGCCGATTTCTAGATGGGCGACGACTCGCCCAGAACCCTATCGTCCCGTGGACCCGAGGTCGGGAGCCAATCTGCGATGCGTACTCCACGTCCGGTGGCGCGGGGCTTTCGTCTCGACTCGCCTGGATTGTCACCCGAATCGGACCACGAGGCACGGTGAATCCCCACAGCAGACAGAAGTTACTTCGGGTACTTTGGACCGGCGGGGCTCAAGGGCTAACGTATTTAATCTAGCCTAGCTGCCTTATTTGGCCGCCTCCGTGCTGGACTGGCTTTTCTTAGCAAAGACTGGAGGTGCAGCTACGAGCCCCAATCGGGCAATAACATGCTTGTCTTCTACACAACAACTCGCCTGGGGATCCGCAGATGATACTGCGGAAGAAGACACTCCTCATTTGTCTGATGCTCATCGGCCTGCTCGGTGTTCTCTATGCCTTCTCTCGAGTTGTCCTGCTCCGCAGCTTCGCGAACCTAGAAGACCAAGACATCCGCCAAAATGTCGACCGGGCGACAAGTGTACTGTCCGATGACCTTTCGAATCTAGACCGTACGGTAAGCGATTACTCCAGCTGGGATCAGACTTATTCATTCGTAAAGCATCCCAATCCCGATTATGTAAAGTCCGAGCTTCCGACGCAGACCTTTGCGAACGATCTAAGGGTCAATGTCGTCGCGGTTATGGATTCGTCGGATCGGATTGTCTTCGCCAAGGCAGTTGACTTCGCGACCGGGAAAGATGTCGCATTTCCCCAGAGCCTGCGCGAAAACCTTGTTCCCAATGCACCCCTCCTCCGACACGCCAACACCAAAAGCAAGGCTCTGGGAACGATTCTTCTGCCCGAGGGCCCCCTGCTGCTTGTTTCCCGGCCTATCCTGACAAGTGCCGATGAGGGCCCCATTCGCGGCACCTTCATCATGGGACGTTGGCTTGACGCCGGAGAAGTACAGCACTTGGCGGAGATCAGCCATTTGTCCATTACCTTGAGTCGATTCGGTGCCTATGCAATGCCGAGCGACTGGCCAATGTTGCACGCTGACGCTTCAGGACAATCCCTGACAGTAGTTCGAGCCCTGAGCAGTCAGCACACTGCGGGATACCGTCTCTTGAAGGACCTCTACGGAAAGCCTGCACTCATCTTACGTGTGGATATGCCGCGGAGAATCTACCAGCAAGGGCAGGCCAGCCTGTTGCATTTTACGCTGGTATTCCTGACCACCGGCCTCGTGTTCGGTGCAATGATCTTGTTTCTGCTGGAAACGATTGAGAGGTCTCACGAGGAGCGATACGAGAAGGAGACAAGGTTGCACCTGCTTATCAACCAGGTGCCGGCTGTCCTCTGGACGACGGATACCGCCCTCCACTTCACTTCCTTGCAGGGGGCGGGACTGAAGGCTTTCGGCCTGAAGCCTAACCAACTCGTGGGTCTTAGCCTCCCGGATTATTTTCAGGCAAATGGTCCGAACTCGCTGCTCATTGCTGGACACCAGCGTGCCCTTCGAGAAAAGTCTGGCACCTACCAACACGAGTGGGAGGCACGAAGCTTCCATTCGCATGTCGAGCCGCTCCTGACCGTCGATGGAACCATCGCTGGGACCATCGGGCTTGCCCTGGATATTACCGAGCGCAAGCGTGCTGAGGCGTTGCTAATCGGAGAAAAGCGTGTACTGGAAATGATTACCAAGGGTGATTCGCTGGCCAGTGTCGCGGGCATTGTGGCACGCACAGTTGAGGAACAGTCCGCCGGAATATTTTGTTCCGTCTCGTTTCTTGAGCCCGACGGCAAGACCTTGCGCCAAGTCGCAGCGCCCAGCTTGCCAGAGACGTACACTCGCGAAATAGGCGGCCTCAAGATTGGTCCAAGTGTCGGTTCCTGCGGTACGGCAGCATATACAGGGAAACCCGTCATAGTCTCCAACATTGCCCGCGATCCTTTGTGGGCGGATTACCACGAGCTGGCTTTGAGCCACGAACTGAGGGCTTGTTGGTCCGTTCCCATTATTTCCACAAAAGGCAAGGTCTTGGGCACTATCGCCGTCTATTGCAGTGAGCCTAGACCTCCGAGTGGTGTCGAATTAGATGTTATCGAACGAGCAGCCGACCTCGTCGCAATCGTCACCGAACGCAAGCAGGTTGAGCAAGAGCTTGTACATAACGCATTGCATGACTCGTTGACGAACATGCCCAATCGTGTCTCCTTCCTAGACCATCTGCAGCGTGAAGTCGTCCGTACAAAACACGACCCAAGTCGTAGGTTTGCAGTGCTGTTTGTTGATATTGACGACTTCAAGAAGGTCAATGACAGCCTTGGACACAGCATTGGTGACCAGCTCATCAGCGAAATTGGGCTCCGATTGACGAGGTCCCTGCGGGGTTCCGATACGATTTCTCGCCCTATCGCTACGGAGGGTCCGGAAAAGCCCAAAGGGGAAAACACTCTGGCAAGACTGGGCGGGGATGAGTTCACCGTTCTACTGGTCGACATTAAAGACCCAAGCGACGTAATCCGAGCTGCGAAACGGATTCAAAGCATACTCGCGATTCCCTTCACTTTAAGTGGCCAGGAAGTGTTTGTCTCCGCCAGTGTTGGTATTGCATTGAGTACAACCCCGCACAGCACAGCAAAGGATCTGCTTCGGGATGCGGACATCGCGATGTACCGAGCCAAGTCGTTAGGCAAGGCGCGTTTCGAGATGTTTGACACGGCGATGCATGTGCAGGCGGTGAATCGGCTGAAGCTGGAGGGTGAGTTGCAAAGGGCAGTCGAACGGGAAGAGTTCCGACTCTTTTATCAACCGATAATTTCACTCCACGGTGGTCGAATTACCGGGTTTGAAGCCTTACTGCGCTGGCAGCCACCCAACCAAGGCCTGGTTGGGCCGGCTGAGTTTATCGGTGTAGCGGAAGAAACTGGACTGATTCTTCCTATCGGGAAGTGGGTGCTGAACCAAGCATGCCAGCAAGCTCGGTTGTGGCAAACCCAGTACCCCTCAGATCCACCATTGACAATCAGCGTAAACATCTCCGCCAAGCAATTCACACAATCCAATCTGGCAGAGGAGATCCAGTTGGTGCTAGAACAGACGGGTCTTCCCCCGTCAAGTTTGGAATTGGAAATAACCGAGACCGTCGCGATGGAGGATACGGAAAGAGCGACCAATATTTTATCGCGATTGAAGGCCCTCGGGGTTCGTTTGGCCATAGACGACTTTGGCACAGGTTATTCGTCGTTGAATTATCTGCGCCGCCTCCCGTTCGACACATTGAAGATCGACCGCTCATTCATTTCCAACATGGGCGGCGGGAATGATAGCCGCGATATAGTCGCGATTATTGTAATGCTTGCTCGCAACCTGGGGCTTCACGCCGTTGCAGAAGGCCTGGAAACTGCAGAGCACGTAAACCATCTCCAAGAGCTTAACTGCGAATTTGGGCAAGGATACTTTTTCTCAAAGCCTACGGATGAAGAAACCATGGGTAAATTATTGCTGGGCAGCCGTCACGGCGAAGGGAACTTTGTTGGGTCGGCCCTAGTTCGAAAGAAACGGGGAGCGGCTCAAGGCGAAACATGAATTGCTGGCAGTAGCTTGCTGGTGGTGATGTGTCTGGCAAGCGGTGCCCAGAATGGAAGAGTGGTCAGTCGTGAATCCATGAGGATTCTGTCGCAGAACGTCCGGAACGAGGCCGAGGTCAAGCACGATGCGTAGGCTCTCACATTGTTCCTCGCGCAGACATTTCAATACCGAACCCCGATGGAAGCTTTATGAACAAGAGCTCAGGACCTGGCTTAACCAATCCGGATCTGCGTTCTCCCATAAGGGCAGCCGGATCGCTTCCGACCTCGGTAGTCGTGGGCGGGGTCAAACCGTCACCCTAGGCGAGCGCCGCAGGAGTCCGTCATTCCCACAGAACGGTCAGGTGTGCCATCCCTGGTGTCGACAGTAACTGCTTCTGTGATCTTGATCACAGCCACAAATCGCCGAGGTTGGTATTCGATGAAGAGCACCAAGTTCCAGTGGTAGCCTTCATGGAACAGGGTAGCGAGAGGGTTTGCTTCACGCGGGAAACGCTGCCCGTGCTTCGAAATACAACGTTGCTGTCCCAAGCCGAGGCTTGTTTTCGGGACGATGCGAGGTGTCTTATGACAACTGATTTACGATGGTTTCTAGATGATGCTGACCTTCTGGACATGACGCCGATTAAGGCACGGACCTAATCGTCAAATGCTTCTACGAGGCGCAAAAAGAGACCATTGCTGCTGCGGGCAAGAGAATCGGACAGGCACAGAACGACGCTGAACTGCGAAACACAGTCATTGGAACCGTGCGCTTGGCTTTTAGAGAGGGTGCCGCAGATTTCGATTATCCGACCAAAGATAGCTTGATGGCAGCCGTTCAGATCCTGGCCCGCAAATCCCAACAGTGGGGAACACCTCCCGAGATAGCGGAGCATCACAAAGCCCAGATCGAGAGAGTTCTGAAAATCTTGGCTGATCAGGCAAGCTGTTTTGATGCTTAGTTTAGAGTTGTGCGGACAAGCCCCACTGTGCAACGCGGGACCTTTGACGATCATGCCGGTTGGTGCGGTGGCTTCCTGGCAGGCCTTCGTCGCGACTCCGGACGAGAGTGCGGCCGTTGGCTCAGCGTTTCATTACTTGGCAAGGGAAGAGGCTGCCCGGGCCCAGCCAGACGATCGCTGGCCCGCCAAGATCGTCGTGTCAGTCCAGCCGTCGGCATTGGCGCTTGTCAGTTTGAACCGACCCACTAAATGTTGCAGGTCATGGGCGAGGTTGGAGAGCTCCACACAAGCTTTAGCCGACTTCTGGGCACCAGCGGCCGACTCGCTCGTGGTCTTAGCGATCTTTTCCACGTTGGCCTCGATGTGCTCCGCAGTACTGCTCTGCTGGACGGCGGCCGTGGCGATCTGCGAAATCATGTCCCCCACCTGTTGCGCTGCAGTGATAATCTCTTCTAACGAAACGCCCGCCTTAGACGTGGTCGCGACACCGGCTTCCACCCGCTTAATCCCCGCCTGCATCTGACCCACGGCCGTCTTGGTTCCCTTCTGGACTATTTCGATCATCTGGCCGATTTCCTTGGTCGCCTTGGCCGTGCGTTCCGACAGTTTGCGGACCTCATCGGCCACTACCGCAAACCCGCGACCCTGTTCTCCGGCCCGCGCCGCTTCAATCGCGGCGTTGAGGGCCAGCAGTTTGGTTTGATCTGCGATGCCGTCGATCACCTCGGTAATCTTGCCGATCTGATCGGAGTTCTTTCCCAGATCTTCGATCTTCTGGGCGGTTGTGTTGACGCACTCCGCAATCGAACGCATGTTCAGCAAGGCTTCGTTGACGATGTTGCCCCCCTCCTGGGCGACGACAGCAGCTCTGCGAGCGGAATCGGCGGCGTTGCTCGAATTGCCAGAAACCTCGGCAGCAGAAGAAGACATCTCCTGAATCGCGGTCGCCACCTGACTTGTCTGGTTCTGTTGACTGTCGGCTCCCTGAGCCATTTGTTCGGCCGAACGGGAAATCTCCTCGCTGGCAATAGCCAACTGGTGAGCGCTCTCCGCGACGCGCCTGATGATTTCCTGCAGCGTACCCAGGAACATGTTGACGGAAGTGCTTAAGGCGCCGATTTCATCGTGGGCGGCAATGGTTAGACGCTTGGTCAGATCTCCGTCACCATTGGCAACACCTTCTGCAGCCTCCTTCATCAGGCCGTTCACTCTGGCTAGGCCGGCCGCAATGGATCGGGTGATCGACATGCCCACCACCAGGCCGGTAACGACGGCGAACAAGGATATGATGACCAGGAGTCTGGTGGCAGTTCGTGACATACTGCTCTCTTCCCTCGCAGCGAGATCTTGCTGCTGCTTCAGTGTCGTTTCGAACCGGCTCAACAAATCGCGAAAAGCAGTCTGGGATAAGTTCGTTCCGGCGACGTTTAGCGCCCGCGCCTCATCAAATCTCTTGGCGCGCGCCAAATCAATTTCCTTTTGCGCTACTTTGTTGTACTGCTGGTGAAGCTCCGCCAGCCGGGCGACGATGTCTTTGCTCTCGCCGGTCCACGCAAGCTTCGCAAGCTGAGCTTGTTTCTCATCGAAGTTACTCTTTGCCTTCTCATAGTCGGCAAAATAAGTTTGCGCCAGCCAAGGCCAGTCAGCCGTCAACAAAAAAGCACGGCGCATATCGTCTTGCTGTTCTAGGTGCAGGAGGAGCCCCTGCGCCAGGCCGTGTTTTTGCGCGATCTCTCTCTGCAACGCACTCCCGGTCACTACTTTGCCATTTGAGCGGTAACCGATGTAGCTCACGACGATCATAAGAATCGACGAGATAATGAAACCGCCTTGAATTCTTTTGGCAAGTGTCAGGCTCATACCAGATCTCCTCCAATCGCCTCTGGGCGCTGAAAGGTTGGGCCAGAGCGATATCCCGCCTACGCGGCTCTGGCGGGGCAGCCTTCTCTGAAAGCCGGGAGGCCCGGCTTTAACGCTCTCTTTGGCGGCACGACTAAGACTCAACTTGCGGCCTTCCCCACCCCCTGCGGTCCTACCTCCCGCAAGTTTCCGGCTGCGGGGAATCGGCAGCATGCCCAACCAGGAATGTCTCTACGTCAGCGAGTTGCTCGGCCGACATGATCTTACTCAGGGGTTCCTGGGTGTGATTGTGCTTGCCGCTGGCGAAGTACTTGCGCCACTGATCCATGGTCTTGTTCAGTGGCGTGACTTGGCCGCCGCTGGCGCCCTTGGTATGGCAGGCTTTGCAGTTTTGCATAAACTGTAAGCGGCCCTTCGTCTCGTTGCCCTTGCCCGCCAAAGCGGCGGTAAAGGCGAACAGGACGAGGAAACACGCGGCGGTAGTTCTCACGAGTGTCATGGATGCCTCCTGCATCAGCGTTGCTTTTCGTTCAGTCGAGTGACCGACCAAGCTGCGATTCGTTCTTGCACGCGACCGCAACTTCAAGACGCCATATACTATATCGACCACGCAAGCCAGTAACTTTAGCGCGGGCGTAAGTTCCCCAAATGACCTTAAGCGTCCGCCCCTTTCCCCCTGCCCCTCCTCCAGTTTCTCGACCGCACGGATGTCTTCGGAAATAATCTTAGGGCCCGGAGGAAGCGCCAGGAGGCGCTATCTATGACCGCAATAATTACCCTCGTAATTGTGGTTCTCACGGATGATCGTCGCCGGTACGCACTGGCACCAACTGCTCGAGTCTTGACCCAGGCGTCCGACAGCCGACATTTGTTTTTCAGCGCATTATTGGGTAACTCGCTCTGTGATCTAAATCACAGACTACACAAACTTTGATAGCCAGCCTGCACGAACGTCCAGCTCCTCTCGCATCCGACCGCAGGCTGCGTGGCAGTGATCTTTTACTGTCATGCCTCATTGGTAGTCCAAACACGCTTTACACCCGCTCCAGTGCATTCACCAGGCGCTCGAACGTACTCGTATCAAAGTCAGGATGCACCTCGATCCGGCGCCCGCCCGGCAGCACCACGGCCAGCCCGCAACTCGGTTCGTGCTGCTTCGGCGATTTCCTGGCCGCCAACTCCACCGGCACCAAACGACCGGCCAAGGAAATTAGCTTATGCCTTCTCTTCCAACGCAGTTTCTTTAGATGGCGATCCAGTGTGCTGAAGCTCAAACCGCGACTCTGGCAAAACTCGCTCCGCCGCATACCGCTGCTCACAAACTCGGCCACCAACTGCTGAACCTCCGCACGGGTACGTCGCTTGGGCGCTGACAACTCTGTTTTTGCGGTCATCCGAACACTTCAACACAGACCCCGCCTGTCGGACCACCCCATTCGCGGCGAAGATCACTACGTGATGCGAGATGGTCTCCGAATTTACCTGTGGGAGAAACACAAATCTGGCCTGGAAGGCACCTTCGCAACCAGCGGGAAGGTCGCACTCCTCGTCCATGGAGGCACGTGGTCAGGTCGCCCACTTTTTGATCTGCAGATTCGCGACTATTCGCTGATGGATTTTCTTGCCGAGAATAGCTATGACGTCTGGGCCATTGATCTCCACGGATACGGCCGTTCCGACAAGACCGACAAAGACTGGACCGATTCGCATTCCGCAGCCGCCGATATCGCTGCAGCGGTAGGCTATATAACCCGGTTAAGAGGTGTGTCCAAGGTCAACCTGCTCGGCTGCTCTGCGGGTACCCAAAGAGCTGGCGTGTTCACGATGGAGAACCCGGATAAAGTCGCGAAGTTGGTCCTGTACGCGCCTTGGTGGAAGGGAAACGCTGAGTTAAATGAGTTTCGGAGAAAAAGAATGGAAAACGGCGGAAAGCCTCTTCCGCAGTATCGCGACGTGACGGAGGAATCCATCCGCAGCGACTTCGTAAGAGGAGACTTGGCGCAGCACCCGCAGTTTGAAGCGGACGTTGTCGATAAACTCGTAAAAGAGGTTTTACAGGCCAACCCGCAAGCTCCGAATACGTTCGTCGAAAATGCGCATCTTCCAATCCTGGATCCGGCCCGGATCACCGTACCCACGATGATCATTCATGGCGAACGAGATTATGCGGCGATGGAGGAAGACCTGCTGCCCTTTTACTCGCAACTTAGGACGCACGACAAGGAATACGTCTTGCTTCCCGATGGGGGGCACGCTCTGATGCTCGAAAAAGATCACCGGCGGTTCCAGCACGAAGTGTTGAGCTTCTTTGACCGACCCTAGTGCATGAACAGCCGTGCCCGGAAACACGGCTAAGGGACGCCAAAGACGAGGTTCCTGGTGGGTGGTCGGCGAACAGGAAGTTATGGACTTGGGTTCGAAATGTCGCTTGGCACCCTTTAAGGAGCTGAGGCTCTCGCCTCCCACCGCATGTTCTGCTGATCCCAGCGAATCTCGTTCCTGGCAATCCTCATCATGATCCTGCTCCGCAGCAGCGCCTGAACCTCCGTGTCGTCAGCTTGCTCGACCACCGCGATCCCGCGGCCAAGGACCGCCACGCGGTCGCCCCTCATCAGGGTCCTGTCCCGCTGGCGTCGGCGTAATATCGTGTGCGGTCCCTGATGAGATAGTCCAGCCCCGCCGCGTCGAAGCCCGACCTCTTGCTCCATAGCAAAGTATTCTCCCCATTGCGGGGGACGAAGATGTCGCTACCAAAGAGAGTCAGAGCTTGGAGCCGAGGCCAAATTTCCGCCAGCGTGAACGGCAGGGCGTCCGGCGACAGGAACAGATTCTTGGGGTACGCAAGCTGGGCACGCCATCCCCGCTCGTGCTCTACGACGGTGCCCCACAAGCATACTTCTCCGTAGATACCGCATCTGTCGTATCCGTTCTTTCGTAGATGCTCAAGGCTCTTGGCGGCGTAGACGCCGCAGGTGCACTTCGCTTGCGGGGCATCGTGGGAATCATGGCCTTCGATGCGACCAGCGATGGTACCGACGACAGCAGAAGTCCTGCATCTCGCCGCCAGCGACTGGTTAGGGTGCCATCGCTCCCCGCAGAGTGACTTCAACCCCATGGTGTCCCACGTCCACCCACGGTAGCCGACAATCGGCGAGATGTAATCTGGGATGCTCACGGCGTGACTGGCACCTGCTGTGGCTCAGGTTCTGGCGACTGAATCGGCTCGGGCTCAGGTTCGCGGGTCGGCTGTTCCACTGGAAGTTCCAGCGGCTCCACGACGATCGTTCGCAACGGCTTCCCACCTGGTTCCGGCAAGAATCCAATGAGTTCTTTGTTCATGGTTCACTCCTTCTTGTGTATTTGTCCATTTCTTGCAAATCGAATCAGGGCGACCTGTATCAAGCGATCTATGCCACGCCGGAACCCGTTTTTCGATACTGCGACTTCACCTTTCCGGGCTGAATCCTGGGCTGAAGCTGAGACTGTACCGTGTGTGGCTCGAAAGTTCGGTGGCTGAGTTGCTTCTCAAGTTGTTCGACTCGGTCCGCCAGTCGCTTGGCCATCCTTTGTTGTTCCTCGTACTTCACCTTGTAATCGAAAGTTTGGCCCTCCTTGGCATGTAGCCTCGATTCGCTGGCACTCTCGATGGCTTTTTGCATAATGTGTTCGGGTCCTTGTAGACGGCGGTCCAGCCATTCCTCTACGCGGCGGAGACCGTGCGACTCGTCAAACCGGCGCCCGTACACTTGCAATGTCGTTTCGATGTTCCTGTGCCATAAAGCCCGGGAAATGGTTAAGTAATCCTCGGGATGATCCTCAAGCCACTTGAAAGCGAGGACGTCGCGAAATAGATGCGGGGTGACTCGATGGTTCGAATAGCGCAAGGTCAAATCAGAAATCAGGAGTCCCAGCTGCGTTCCTGTAAGGGCGGTACCCTTTCGATTGACAAACAAAGTGCCGGGGTCGCGTCCGCGCAATAATGTTGAACGCTGATGCTCCAAGTACTCCTCCAGCAATGGCACGAGTCGGTGCGGGACTACACCACGTACCTCGTTCCCTGTCTTAGTTTCATCTTTGCGAAAATAGAACTGCCAAAATTGCTGATGCGGGTTCGTTTTCAATTCCGTTTCAGCCCAAACTGGAACTGCGATGTTGACTGGCTGTGGAAGTTCTTTCTTAAAAAGATTTGGGCTGTCAGCCGACCAAGCGATTCGACACTCACGCACATTACGTGATCTCCAGACCAGTGTGATGAGCCATCGCATTAAAAGCTCGTCATGAACAAGAAAAGCGATCTGTACGGCACTAAGATTGGTGGACTGTCGCCTCTTATCGCGAATCCTCTCAGGGATCTCTGAAAGCACATCATACGGTAGATATTTGTGAGCCTTCCGTTCTAGCCGTTTTGCCTCGGAATCTTGCGGGATTGTTAAGAGCAACGCCCCAAGCCAGTCGAAATCGTATTCTTTGTACTTCGGATGCCTCAGTGCGGCCCGAAGACGAGCAAGCTGTGGTATCAATGTCTCGCCTTGTATCTTGCGTTCGTTCAAGGACCATGCGACAAAGCCCGTGACCCGGTCTGCTGTCACAAGTTCTGGGATACTCTGTATCGTGTTCTGCGGTTCGGTTCTGGTCACGTAGGTGTACAGTCGCGCGATTACGACCGGAATCTCCTTTGCGCTGATCGCACGCAAGCGAGCTTTTTGCGGCCGGCCTGGCGCAAATGGATCCTGTTTCCACTTCATGAGGATGGTTACCTCCGCTCGCAGCTGTGGAGGCAGGAACTGGAACGGGATTGCATACCTATAGGGTCCGGAGCGAAAGCTGATACCGGGAAACTGCCGGGCAAACTTTCCCTGTGACACTAGGTGTCGGAACCCTCGCTTTACTGCCTCCACGTGTCGATAAGACCGCTTTTTGTTCAGCATCATTTCGCCCCACTCATTGAGGTCGTCGTCCCCGAACTCCAGTGGCATCTTCCCTTGTCTGATTGCGTAATGGACCACTCCAGCACAGCCTTTACCTCTCCTCGCCGCAGCAAGAACCGCTATCCATGGTTCCGGAACCTCGGGACTTCGGGCAATCCAGCCGAGTTCCTTCGCTCTTCGAAGGAGGAGTCCTGCGTAATAGCAATAGGAGCGGATGGCATTGCGTTTGTGACGCCGCCCCTCTAGGAAGGCTCTGAACTGAGAACCCGCATCGACTAGGTAATCAATCGCCAACTGGTCGTCCGGAATGTTCAAGCACGCCGATATGTGGCTTGCTGTGGTCCGCAACATCGCAATGTGCGGGTCTCCCTCAAGAGCTGCCAGCAAGTCCTTTAGTGTCTCGAGGGGTGATATAGCGACGGGATGTGCCGAATTGCGAGCACTTGTATCAATTTCGTTGCCATTCGTCGTAGTCCGCATGTTCATATATGCTGTTCCTGAGTGAAGTATCCCAACTAGTTATCTGCGATGTTGCATATAAAATGCGCAGAAGCGCGCCGATCCGGGCATCACTTCGCTGCATGCTGAAAAGGCGATCTGTTTCGGGCGATATAGCGCAATTTCCGGTCACTGTCGTCCGTTGTGGGTCGGGGAAAATCGGAGCTGTTTTGCAGAAATTCTTCCAAGTCTCCCGACAAGAACTTCGCCCGACCGGGCAGCTTCCGCGGTTTGAGGCCTCCATTTCTGCACCACTCTTGAATTGTGCGGACTGCGACATCGAAGATCTCTGCGACATCGCGGTTCGTGTACTTGCCCTTTAGGGAAAGTCCCTTCTCACGGAGGAGGGTCTCAAGAAGGGGAAACATTTCGAATTTTGGTTGCTGTTCGCTCATCACGATGACAGGTGTAACAGGCGGGATCTGCGAGGGAAAGGACACTAAGCGGCGGTATTTCGCTGAAGATGTCCGTTACGCATTGATTCATGCAGAAAATGGCGGGTTGGTTCGGACAATAGGGCGTCAGGCTCCTCATTATCCCGGGATCTTGCCAAGCCTCCGGTATCCCTAAAGTAAGAGTGGTCAAGGCGAAGAAGGCGGCGTTATCGAGCGGACCGCATTTTCCCACTGAGTGTGGAGCAATAAGAAAAGACTATCGCTTGGGAGGTTATTAACGGCTCGTCTCAGCAGCAAACTCGACGAAAGCAAACTGGAGCGAGTCGAGGAGCCTGATGAAATCAGCAGTCTGAGCTCTTAAATGCCTGAACTCGGTTTCTCGTCGGATGCGCTAGCCGCAGGGAACGGAATCAGAGCTGCAGTCGTCTTGCTTTGCAGCCACTCAAAAACAGTCCAAGTTGCCGCGAGGTCTTCCTCGTTGTACTTCAGGATTTCGCCCATCCGTTGATTGCGTTCACCTTCGTCCTCGGTCTCAGTTGCGAGAATGAACTGCGCCATCGCCCAGCTTCCGCCGTACTCGTCCTGCGTGCGCTTGAATCCGACGTATTCTTCGACGACCTTCAGGCTGTAGCTCGGCAGAGGCAACGCAATCGCGTTCTTGGTGATCGGCAACAGGTCGAGAAGGTTGGCGAGGACGCGAGCAGCGATGCCGTCGCGGTCACCGAAGCGACCCACGTACTGTTCAATATGAACCCTCTCGTAGTGGTGCCAGTGAACGAAGTGGATGTCGCCGTACTCGTCAAAAACCTTCTTCGCGGCTGTGAGAAAACCCTCCCATCCTTCCCGGTCGCCATCCACTCCGAATCCAGCGGTTACGCCCATGAACCTGCTCGGCTGCTTGCCGTAAACCTTCATGCCCCAGAGGTAGATTTTTTCAAGCTCATCAAGATGAGGGGGCATTCCCTCAAGATCGAACATCACGTAATTGTCATGGACTGGCACCGCAGGCGCGACCAGCGTGCGCTCTTTCCCGCTGCACAGCACATTGGCATACATCAAAATCTTCTCGGCTCTCTTGCCGACTCTCTGCTCCCCCTTGCCCCACGGACGCTTAAACTCGCTCAGTTCCTTCGCGTCAAAGTTCGCGAGTAGCTGCTGGGCAGATGTGATGCCAATACCATTCAGAGCGCGGGCAAGCCCTTGGTCCACGTCCATTACAAGGGACACGTCGTGGCGTTCCTCGGCGTGTTGCCAGCAGCGGTCGTAGTAACCGCATCCACCGCTGCATTTCGTCCAGCCCAACGGCTCGTAAGGCTCGGCTCCAAGGCACTTCAGCTTCAAGATGTGGGCAAGCTCGGTAAGCGCGGCGGTTCCGCCATCGTATGGTACTTCAATGATGTTGCCGCCTCCTGCATGTACTTGCAATCGTTTCGCTGGCTTGCCGACCGTTTGCTCGAAAAGCCAACCATAGAGTTGGAGTTGCAGTGCGACCTCAACATGGTGCTTGTCGTCAACCTTGCGAGACAGCTTCGAGTCGCGGATCAGATAAGCTTCGCCGGCGAGGATCAAGAAATCTGGACGCCCAGCGATGGTGACATGGGTGCTGCCGAGAATAGTGTTGCAGGATAGCTCGCCCTGATAAATGACAGGCACGCGATTTCGGACTGCCTCCAGCGTCTGCTGAACGCGTTGGTCTTGCGAAACAGCGCTCAAGTCTGCGTAGGCACCGAGCGTGGCGAGATGGCTTTGCTCGTGGCGATGGCCGAGAGTCTGAAGAATCTTTTCAAACGCGCCTGGTTCGGCTTCTTGGATGCGCTGCTCGCGCAGGTAAACGCGGACCGAACACAGCGTGGGTCGGTAAACGCTGAAGATGTCCGAGGCGGTCAGCCGCATAAATGGCCCCGGAGCATCACGAGTTGTGGTTGCCAACGAGGGGCCGATTTGTTTTCCACCCTATTTTTCACGGAAATATTGGCGCAGCTCTGTCTGAGGTATCAAATCTGCGACTTTGCAACCCCGAAGTGCTGCCGCCGCGTTCAACGACGCCATGATCATGAACGACGAAAGCGGCAGGCTGACCTTGCGGGATGCCTCAACAATCGCTCTTTTCGTTTGTGCCCGCGGATAAGTCATCACCTGCAGCGCTTTTCCGCGCTGCAGTCTTTTGCCTGTTCTTCTTGCCCGAATCCCTGGAGCCTTCATAATTTCCTCCTTGTAATAATCCAGTGTTTCGATCAACTGAAGACGACCTTGAACCGACATCGGTATGGCTTGGCATCACGAGGAGCCTGCCGGGTGGCTTTGATCGCCGGGGCTCCGCGGCAATCGCCGCGTTCCGCGATGAACATTGAACCGCGTTCCTCGCCGACTTTTCGCTGAGGGCTCGCGAAAATCTGGCGATTCGGGAAACGTATTCTTTGAAATCGCCGGTCGCCCTCCAGAAAGCTAGTGTTTCTTCGTCGGGTCTCCTAAGCACGAAAACACGTCGAAGAGTCCTCGCGGGCGCGATAATCTTGACAGGAGTGGAGCCAGCCTCGCGGCGACGCGGACCATTCGGGCCTATGCGGACATCCTGTTCTCGGCCTTTGCTAGGTTTCACTAGACGCCCCCAATAAGGCGGCGTGCGATCTGCTCCAGCGGCTCCGCACGCGGCGCGTTGCAGCGCAGCCAAAATGTGATGTCGGACGTCCTCATCGCCTTCGCCATCGAGGCCGGAAGCCCAAACCTAATCGCCATTCGCTTCAGCCGCTCGCGCCGTTCTACTTTTCCTTTCGGCATCATGCGTAGCTCGCCCATAATCTTCTCCCAACCAGTTCACGGCAGGTCCCATCGTGGCGAATCGACACCCTAGAGCTTCGTCATTCCGCATTCACCGCACCTGTGCCTTTCGTGCTAATTGCCAGCCGGACGCCGGCCGTGCAATAAAAGGAAGACGCGTCTGCATTGAGTGGGTATCAGCATTGGCTCGCTTGCCACCGCACTTGGCATGAGGTCGCGTTGAACGGCTTCCGTATTTGTATAGAAATAAATTATAGCTATACAACTTTGTATGTCAAGCAGAAAAAGGCCGGCCCCTCCATCTATCGATTGGAAAATGGTGGGCAGACGCCTACGAGAATTGAGGGGCTTCGATGTGACCCAGGCCGATTTCGCGCGTCGGATCGGAGTCAGCCAGGGCTACCTCTCTTCAGCAGAACGGGGGCAGAGGGAGATCGGACCGGAAATTCTCTTGCGCATCAGCCACGAGTTCGGCAAGTCAATTGAGTGGCTCCTCACCGGAAAAGCATCGACAACACGCGAGTAACTCCTAAACTTCCGAAGGAAGTCTCCTCCACTTACGAACCGAGTTCATTGATCCGAAGCGTCGGGCCGAAAGTCGGATCGACTGACGGCCTGTCAGACGGATAGATTTTCAGACCCGCATGAAACAATCTGCGTCTGGTGTGTAGTGTGCTAGTAGTGTGTCCAATTGTCCAATTAAGTAATGCAAGTCCTGATTGAAGCAACGAGGAGAAAGTCGGCGAGTCGCTCAAGGGCTGTCTGGACAACGCAGGGCGCGACAATTGCGGATATCTGCCAGTCCACAAGCGACTCTGTGAGATGAAGGAAAAATCTATTTTCCGGAGGTTCCTGAAGCTGCGGTTCCGATTCCTGTGACCTTACCGAAGATTTTGCGGAAGATTCCCAAGTCGAGTCCCGCGCTGATAAAGACTCCTGTGGCCCGCTCTTCATGAGTGGGAAAATCGCCGGTCACGTCGACTGGCGTGCCGAATGTGTGGCCGTTATTCAGAGTCGTCCTTGTTCCGAAGTTCGCTCCGGCACCGAACTGGACTCCCAGCGTCGGCTCGAAGAAGCCACCCAGAAAATAGCTGTTCGCCGTGGTGACGGAGGCCTAGCAGCGGTTGAGGACCCGCATTGCCCCGAGTTGATAGACCTCGTTGTGAATCACGGGGCCGATCCATCTGCCAAGAGCGAGGGCGGCAATACACCGCTGCACGCTGCGGTTTTCTATGGCTTCCCAACCATAATTGAGGCCCTGATTCGACATGGTGCAGATGTTAATGCAACTGGATACAAGGGCTACACACCGCTGATGAGACTTGCAGAGGTCGGGGCCAAAACGGAAGTGAAGGTTGTGGACGGTTGGAATACGTTGGTCCCGGGTGATGACAATGCCGGACACATCGCAACCGTGAAGCTCTTATTGGCGGCCGGGGCTCGTGTTGACGTCAGGAATGATGACGGACAAACCGCAACGTCCTTAGCCCTGAAGAATGGCCGCGAGGGTATCCTCGCGATCTTGTCTGGTGATGACCGACAGCCGACGGCGCAAACAGACCCCGAGAAGGAGATCGCAATAGAATCCACGCCCTTGCCACCGAATGATCTGCCCTCCTTTGAGAGTTCGGAGAAAAGCGGCGCTGGTCAGCGTCGTCCGTGGTGGCGCTTCTGGTAGGTGCTCAGCCCGCACGCTCCCAGACGCTTGCCGCAAACTCACACAATATCAACCGGGTCATCAAGAACCTCTGAGGCCCGAACCGCGCCCCTGGCCGCTAGCCGGCGAGCTCTTACGTTGCCGTAGTATGGTTCAATTTCCAACCACTCTCGAATGACCTGCTGGGCCAGCCGGGACCATTCCGGGAATTCTGTACGCTAAAGGGCTTGGGTAGCGGGGATCAACGGAACGGAAAACCGGGTTAAGGAAACACGATTTCAGCAATTCCCCGTCCGATGTAGCTGACCAGTTCGGACAGCACAATCACAAACAGCAGGACAGCAATCCGCATCGACGTGATGCTGCGTCGGCATTGGATGCAGGATGCTAATCTGGTGAATCTCATACAGCGCCAGATCGTGGCTCGTGGCGGCATCACCTTGAAGGTGTTGCAAGTGCCTCCCCCCAGACATGAGAGGAGGCCCATGCCCGTCACTTTCCTGACTGAACAGCAGCGCAATCGGTACGGTCGCTTTGTCGGAGAATTAAGCCCAGAACAATTGTCCCGTTACTTCCACCTGGATGACCGCGATCGAAGGCTCGTAAACTCCCACCGCGGCGACCACAACCGTCTGGGCTTTGCCATCCAGCTTTGCACGGCTCGGTTCCTTGGCACCTTCCTTGAAGATCTTTCTGATGTGCCAGACGGCGTCATCAACTGCCTCGCGCGGCAACTCCAGATCGAACAGCTCAGCTCCTTCTTCTATTACCGTGAAAGCGAGACTCGCTGGGACCACGCCATGGAGGTTCGCCGCCATTGCGGATTCCGTGATTTTGGTGATCTGGGAGCCCAGTTTCGCCTCAACCGGTGGTTGTACGCTCTCTGCTGGACTGGCACAGACCGGCCTGGCGTTCTGTTTGATCGCGCTACCACCTGGCTGATCGCTCAGAAGGTTCTGTTACCGGCCGTGACGACCCTGGAGCGACATGTGGCGCGGTTGCGCAGCCGCATCGAGGAACGTGTTTGGAAGATCCTCACCGCGGCGGCTTCTTTGGAGACCCGATCTAAACTTGAATCCCTCCTGTTGGTCGCGGACGGCGGGCACCAGTCGCTACTCGACCGGTTGCGCAAAGGCCCATATCGCAGGAGCGCTCCCGAGCTCGTACGAGCGTTGGATCGCGTAGAAGAAATCCGGCACCTTGGAATCAACATCGCCGTGGCCCACCGCATTCCCACGACTCGACTGCACGCGTTGGCGCGATTTGCCAACACCGCCAAGGTCAGCGTTGTTCGCAGGCTCCCAGAATCCCGTCGCTTGGCAACGCTTGTGGCGTTCGTCGGCAATCTTGAAGCGGCAGCCCTCGATGATGCGCTGGATTTGTTAGACATTTTGATTACCGAGATGTTCAGCGATGCCGCCCGCGCCAGTGACAAAGCGCGGTTGAGAACGATGAAGGATCTGGATGCGGCAGCCATCCAGCTGACGCAAGTCTGCCGGCTTGTCCTCGATCCAGGCGTGCAGGATGCTGAATTGCGAACCGCGATCTTCCAAGCGCTGGAACGAGAGGAATTGGAAGCTGCCGTAAAACAGGTGGACTCCTTGGCTCGTCCGCCAGAAGACGTTTATTATCGCGAGCTGGCGGGAAGCTATGCGAGAGTTCGTCGGTTCTTGCCGCATTTGTTGCGCACAGTTCAGTTCGATGCAACGCCAGCGGGCCAGTCCGTATTGGAGGCAGTCAACTATTTGCGAGAAGTCGAACAGGGCGGGACGAATCCTCCAGACCCACCGATGACTATCGTGAATCGCGGTTGGCGCCGCTATGTGGGAACCAGCGAAGATTTCGACCGCAAAGCCTACGTTTTTTGCTGTTTGGATCGAGTCCGCTCAGCGCTCAGACGTCGCGACATCTTCGTTGCTCCTAGTGTGCGCCACGCCGATGCGCGGCTCGGTCTTCTCAGCGGTTCCGCGTGGACCGCAGCACGTCCCACGATTTGTCGCTCGCTGGGACATTCGCTATCGGGTGAGGAAACCATCGCCGCGCTCACCCGCGAACTGGATCAAACCTATCGAACACAGTGGCTGCAAGTATGCCCTCCAATCCAGGCGCTCGCGTAGAACAGGTGGACGGTAAAGACGATCTGACCGTGACCCCCTTGGATAAACTTGATGAACCGGACAGCCTGGTGAAACTCCGGGCGGAGG